>Ga0114963_10001028_pt1 | contig 19260 bp, 24 predicted proteins | sample C_131016_EF_Meta_FD_87019 | JGI IMG/M metagenome (GOLD analysis project Ga0114963, IMG submission 87019) | Freshwater microbial communities from Lake Croche, Canada to study carbon cycling - C_131016_EF_MetaG | ecosystem: Environmental > Aquatic > Freshwater > Lake | place: Lake Croche, Canada...
ATAGTCAAGGGCGACCAAGCGCAGATTGCTAAATACATTTCTGACTGCTTAATGGTAAAAGACAAATATCCAAAAATTTAAAGGACAACTATGTCTTCTGTGTACACCGTTACTCGTGATCAAATTATTGCATTAGCTTTGAGTAAGTTGGGTGTGCTTGAAGTTGGTGACAATCCAGACTCTAATGCTATAAGCAATGCTTCTATGACTCTTAATCTTTTGATTAAACAGTTTAGCATTGAGGGACTTAAGCTGTGGAAAGTGTCCGAAATTATTGTGCCACTTACTAGTGGTAAGACTAGCTACATTCTTGGTGGATCTAGTTCAGACTTGATGTACGACAGTCAGTATCCTACAGTAGCTATTACTGATAGACCTCTTAAATGTATTCAAGGGTTCTATCGTAACAACCAATCTACTCCTCCTGTAGACACACCACTAATGTTGGTGTCCAAACAAGAGTACAACGTACTTGGTTCTAAAGCATCTACTGGTACTGCCAACACCATTTTTTACGACATCAAAGCTCTCAACGGTATTTTGTATGTGTACCTTACGCCAGACGTAAATGCTCAAACTAACTATGAACTGCATCTTGTAATGCAGATGCCTCTAAATGATTTGAACAAAGCTTCTGACGTACCAGACTTTCCTAATGAATGGATGAACTGTTTGGTGTGGAGCCTTGCTGACGAGTTGGCGCTGCAATATGGTGTTCCTATGAACGCTCGTACTGAGATTGCTCAACGTGCTGCTATGTATAAAGACAAATTGTCTGACTGGGATGTTGAGGCTACGAGTACATTTTTTACTATGGACTATCGTTCTACTGGCAACACTGCTTATCGGAGCTAAGCATGGCTACTGAACGCATCCCTCTTACCCAGCCTATTGAGAGTCGAGATGGGACGTTTGCTAAAGACTCGTATTCTTCTAATTGTGTTTTTGAAACACGAGATCAAAAACGAGAATTTATTAAACGTCCCGGTCTTGTTTACGCCAATAAGTTTGTAAACATTACGCCCCCTGCTGTTACGCCTTCACAAGGTATGACTGCATTTAATGGTGGTCTAGTTGCTGTTATTAATAACACGGTGTATCAAACTACACCTCCATCAGCTACCATCACAACTGTAGGAACTACATCTGCATCTACTAGCCAAAGTTATTTTGTACGTACATTTTTAGACAACTACTTGTTTTTGCACAACAAAGTTAATGGGTATTTGTACAGCAAAGCAGGAGTGTTTGGCGCTATTACTAACGACAAAGTAGTTAGCATTAGCATTGACAACGCAGGTTTAGGTTACAGCTCAGGAATTACCCTTAGTTTTTCTAGCGGTGGTGTAGCTGCTACCGCTACAGTTGTAAGTGGAAACATCACAGCAGTAACAATTACAAACCCGGGCAGTGGTCTTAGCTCTGCTCCTACTTGTACTATTAATAAACCCAGTAACGCCACTCCTACAGCTACAGGTACTGCTGCACTGTACACAATTACAGTGTCTAGTGCTACTGGTATATACACTGGTATGTATGCTAGTGGCACTGGGATTGCTGCTAATGCTGTTGTTACTAACGTAGCTGGCACAACTGTAACACTCAGTTTAGCTAACACAGCTACTGTGTCTGGCACTATTACGTTTACTGATCTTGGTTCTAGTGGAGTTTTAACGCCTGCTTTGTGTGCATTCCCAAGTGGCCCGTATGTATCTGGAGCTGTGTTCTTAGACAACTACGTGTTTATTGGTACAAGTACTAACCGTATATACAACTCTAATCTTGGTGATCCAACATCTTGGAATGCGTTGAACTATTTGACGTTTGAGCAGACTACCGACACTCTTGTTGGTATTGTCAAACATTTGAACTACCTTGTAGCTATGGGTAAGTCCAGCATGCAATTCTTTTACGATGCTGCTAACGCTACAGGATCTCCTTTAGCTGTATCTCAAAGCTACACCAACGAGATTGGTTGTGCTAACGGAGACAGCATTGTTTCAACTACTAACACAGTGCTGTGGATTGGTTCTACTAAGACTCATGGTCGTAGTGTCTATCTGTTAGACGGTGTAAGCCCCATTAAAATCTCTACAGATAGTGTTGATAAACATCTTGAAGCAGATGACATGAGCAAAGTAACTGCGTTCTGTTATAAGTTTAATGGACACACTCTTTACGTACTTACTCTGCATAACACAAATCAAACTCTTGTGTTTGATCTAGATGAAAAGATGTGGTACACATGGACACAGTACGCACAAGCTTCTAATGATCAACCAAGCCCCGGTGCTTATGTAGAGTCTTATTTTCGTCCCAGCTTCTATGCTGAAGTAAATAATTTGCCGTATGTACTAGACGATGACGTAGCAGTTTTGTATTACTTTGATGTCAATACATATCAAGACAACGGACAACCTATTTACTGCCGTACTGTTACAGACATTATGGACAACGGAACTACTAAACGTAAGTTCTACGGACGACTAGAGATCATTGGAGATAAAGTTGCTGGTGTTATGCAAGTACGCCACAGCGGAGATGACTACAGATCGTGGTCTAATTTCCGTGCTGTAGATCTTAATGCTAGTCGTGCTCAACTGTACTTGGGTGGAGCTGATCGTCGTAGAGCTTGGGAGTTTCTTGTTACTAGTAACTGCCCACTACGCCTAGATGCTGCTGAAATAGATTTCAGAATAGGTGAGATGGATCAAGAACAAAGTGTTGGCGGTGGACGCTACAGGCGCTAACTAGGAAAATAATATGCCAGATGGATTTGGATATAGCGGAGAAGGTTCTGGTGGTGATAGCCGGGGCATGGTTGACAGTTCGCCTCCGTCATCTTCATACTCTACTGGTAGACCCGGTGACGATGGGATGTCGCAGTACGGCGCTACTGCTTATCAAAAACTAACTCCTGAACAAAACTTAGCTTACGCTAAGATGTTTCAAGCTCCTGCTGGGCCTAACTTTACCTACAACTTTAATGATCCCGGATTAAAAGAAGCTATATACAGAGCTACTGCTCCTGATGTTGGATCATCAGCTTATAACTTTGGCATACGTGGAGCAGGAGTTACTAGCGACCAATACTTTAGTGGAGCTGCTGGAGGTGGAGCTACACCCGAAGAAGAAGCTACACGCATGAACTTAGTGCGTAATTTAATTGGAACAGCAATTAAAGGATTTGCTCCTCTTCCTTTAAAATTAGCTGGCTATGTTGGCAGTAAATTGTCTGGTAGTCCTAATGTTTTAAGTGGTGGTATAAGCGGTAACAATGCTAACCCAACAGGCAATGTTATTAATCCTAGTAGTGTAACTACAGGTAGTTCTTCAGGATCATCGCCGTCTAATTTAGGTACTCTTTTTGGAGCAGCAGGTTTATTAGGGTTAGGTGCAAACTTAGGTTCTTCGTTTGGAGCTAACTCTTCATTTGAAACAACAGGAGGTGGTGGTATGGCAGACACAAACAGTTTTAGTAGTTTTGCAGGTGATTTACCTAGCATATTAAATATTGCTGGTGGTATCAATTCGCTTTTTAATCAGCCTAGTGCTCAAGCTGCTCAAAGCTCTGCTGATCCATTTGCTCCATATCGTCCGGGTTTTGCTGCTACGTATGCTGGTGCTATGGCTCCGGGAGGCTCTGCAAACATTGAAGCTATGCCGGGATACACACAGTACAACACTGGTGTTATGCAACCTGCTTTACAAGCATCTCAACGAGCTGCTGCGGCTACTGGTCAATTGTATTCCGGTGGTGAACAACAAGCTTTACAAAAAACTGGTCAACAAGGTTACTATAGCTTTATGACTGATTACCTTAGCAAGTTAGCTGCTGGTGCTGGTGTTGGTCAAAGTCCTTACAACGCTGCTGCTTTGGGCAACACTGTTTCTAGTCAAAACCAACAAGGCGTTATGCAAGGTCTTGGTGCTATTGGTCAAGGGTTCTCTGGACTTAGTGGTATGTTTGGTAACACTGGTGTTACTTCTTACAGCAACTATTCTCCTAGCTGGGTAGCAGGTGCAGCTCAAGACATGCCTAGTTTAAGTTCAGGCAGCATTGATCCTTTGTTGGAGTGGAGCATTTAACATGGCATACCTAATGTCCGACATGGCAGCAGGCAGTAGTGCTGCTCTACAGATGCAGCAAAACATGGCTGCTGCTCCTTACGTTAAAGAACAAGCGGCTGCTGCTGCGGAAGAGACACAGCTTAAGCTTCAACAAGATCGTTTAAAAGCTCAATATGCTGGTCAAGAAGCAGCTATTAAATTGCAACAAGAAGAGCAATCGTTGGCTGAGTCTCAGTTGCGTAACACTGTTCTTAAGAACAATCTTAGCTCTACAGCAGATGTTAAGACTGCTGTTAACTCTACTGTTGAAAGCCAAGAGTACAAAGATGCGGTAGCTAAAAAAGATTGGTCTGGTGCAGGACATATCCTTAACCAAGCCATGCTTAAAGCTACTGGCAACATTACTGAGTTCAATAAAAACGAAGCTAACATTGCTTTAGAAGCAGCTCGTGGTGCTCAAGAAGCTAAGCGTACTTCAGATCTCAATGCTGAGAACCTTGGTCGTGCTACTGCTGCTTTGCGGTCTATGCCTGAAGATCGCATTGAACCGTTTCTTAATCAGCTTCCAAAAGAAACAATTGATTCTGCTGTTAAAGCTGTGGGTCAAACAAATTGGGATAAGGCTACTCCTAAAGAAAAACGTGACATCTTGTTGGGACAAACTCTTACTGGTACTGCTCAAATCCAAGCTCAAAAAATTGATGGTCTTGAAAAAGTTGCTAAAGAAGTTACTAAGCGTGCAACTACTGTAGCAAAGATTAATGCTGCTGCTAAAGTGCAAGCTAAGACTCTTGGCGAAGATCGTAAAGACAAGCGTGATAAAGAAGATCCGCTTAAAACTACTAAGCTTGACGCATCTATCACCCGTCTCTACGGAGAAAACGAACGTTCTATTAACAGCAACTTTTTGCGTGAAATGGCTCCGCTTAACAAACAACTAGCAGAACTTAAAGCTACTAGTGATCAAGAACGTTTGGTTAACAAACCTAGTCAAGCTACGGCTGATGGTATTACTCGTGTTGAAGCTCAGATGGCTAAGGTTGTTAAAAAGCAACATGATCAATTGGCTGCTGCTGCTAAACGTCTTCCTGAGTCTGATGCTAAGAATCGTGTTCTAGCTGAGCTCGGCATCATTGCTGTTCATGCAGAAACTTTAGCTCCTACTAGAACAGAACCAGACGAACGCATGGGTAAGGGACGTAAACCTGACGCTGCTAAACCTGCTGTTCCTAGTAACAAACCTGCTGACTCTGATCTCCAATCTAAAGTTGAGGCTAGTGGTCAAAAGTACGAACCAACAAAGTATGATTACCGTGTAGCTCCTGATGGTTCCATTCAACGTAAGGCTAAATAACTATGGCAGCTAATGACGGATGGGAAACTATTGTTCCTAGTAGCACAGCTACGCCTGCTGCTAAGCCTGCTGATGATGGCTGGGAGACTATAGCCCCAGCTAAAGCTGCTGAGAGTAAACAGCCTGTAGTTGGTAGCCGTTGGCACAACATTGGTCGTACTGCTGTTGAGACAATGCCTAGTGCTGCTGCTGGTCTTGCAGGGTTTGGTGCTGGTATGGCTGCTGTAGCTACTCCTGCGGCAGCAATAGCTACTGTTCCTGTTGTTGGCCCCGTTGCTGCGGCTGCTGTAGAACTTGCTGGTGGTTTAGGTGCAGCATTTGTTGCATCTGGTGCTGCTCAAAAAGTAACTAATTGGATGCACGAAGCATTTGCTCCAGAAGACTACAAGCAACGTCAAATAGAAAAACAACAACGTCCGTATGGAACGTTTGCTGCTGCAACACTGACTAATCTTGCAGGCATGTCTCCTAAGACTGCTCCTGAAGTTGCAGGAAAACTTTTGACTAAACCTATTGTTCAACGTGGAGTGTCAGCTACGTTGATGGGTGGTATTGAAGCTGGATCTGAGTTAGCCAGTGAAGGTAAAGTTGATCCAGTTAAAGTTGCAGCTACTGCTGCTGCTGGAGCAGCTATGCCTGGATTTAATCCTGCTGGTAAAAAACTATTTGAAGCAGGTCAATCTGCTACTAACAAAATACGTAGCAGTCTTCATAGCACTGCTGATGAAAAGCCATTGCCTCCAGAAGCACCTTCTAAAGTTAACTCAACACCTGAAGAACAAAAAGCTTTTCTTGATGGCCTTAAAGCCAACAAAGCTAAAAAAGATGCTCAAGCTAAAGTTGTTCAAGCTGCATTTAAAAACAACGAGACTGGTGAGATTGAGTTGCATGGCCCCAAGCACAATGAAAAGCGTAAAGCAGAAACCGCTGACACTCACACACAAGGTTTTGTTGATGAGAACGGTAACTTCTTAAATCGTAAAGAAGCTTGGAACCGTGCTGCTGATCTTGGTCAAGTCGAACAAACTAAACCATCTCAAAAAGATGGGTTGCACACTACTGACCTACGTGAGGCTGGTGATAAGAACTTTGAGTTGTTCCGTACACCTGAAACAGTCGAAGGTGTTCCTGTTGTTATTGATAGGGGCATGACACGTAAGACTGATGGTGGTGTTGTAGGTGCTCGGTTCAAACGAGACACTAATGAGATTGGTTTTAACCCTGAGCATACGTATCAACAGTTCTTAGACAAAGCTTGGACTAAACCTCAAGTAGATGGTGTGTTTCCTATTGCAGAGAATGCGTTTACAACTGCTCAAGAATGGGCTGACTTTGTTCTTCAACATGAAGCTGAGCATACTAAGACCCCTATTGCTGAAGGTCAAACTAAAGCTCAGTATGAAAACCAAACTAACAAAGCTGCTCTTAAAGCTATTGCTGAAAAAAAAGCTAAGGCTACTGGCGAACCTGTAGCTCCAAAACAAACTATTGTTAATTTAAAAGGCGGAGAACAAGCATCTATAGAAACTGCACCTGCGCCAACTGCTTTTTCTAACATTGTTCGTATGCAATATGGGGAACCAATTTCTTTAGTGGCAAAAAATTCTGCTGGTGAAGAACTTGGAAGATTAACATACATGCCTGACGGTGGGCCTATAGACATACAAGTGGGAGAAAAACATAGGCGCAAAGGAGTTGGTACTGCGTTGTACGATGCTCACGAAGCTGCTGGTGGAAAACTTCCTCCAATTAAAAGTGGTGTAGCTATTTCTGATGAAGCTCGTGCTGTTCGTGCTTCTAGAGAATCTCGTGTTGCTGTAGATCGTACTAAAACTGATCCTCGTGACGTTAAGAGCCAACAAGAATTTGATGAAATTGCTCAAGAGATTTATGAAAAACACGGTGAAACTAAAGCCATTGAGTTTTTTGAGGGTTACAAAGAGTATCAAAAAACTTGGTTAGAGCCTATCTCTGAAACTGAAAAGTACACAGGCATTAACCTGCGTAACAAAGCTGCTAACGAGCGAGTTACTAGTAACAACACCAAAGACTTGCTAGACATGGCAGGTAAAGACGTTGACCTTAACAAGTTAACGTATGACATTGATAAGGGTGTAACGCTTACTGGTAAAGCAAAACAAGTTGCTGATAAATTCCGTGCTCTTATGGATGAGCTTGGTAAACGTGCTCTTGATGCGGGTGTCATTAAAGGTTGGCATGAAGATTACGTAGCTCGTAACGTTGTGTCTGAAGGTGATGCACCTCCTACTGCTCTACAAGAACTAATCCAAGATTTGTTTGGTACAGGTGGTAAAGGTGATGGCAGCAAAACTACAACTAAGTACGGTAAAGAACGTGTACTAAAGACTCGTGAAGACCTTGTAGACCATCTTAATAAGATGAATGCTTGGTTAGAAGAGAAGGGTGAGAACTACCGCTTTAAACTTAAGACGGATAACCTTGCTGAGATCTATCACGACTATGCTTCTTCTGTTGAGAAAGCAATTGAAAACAAAAATCTTGTAGAAAGCCTAATGCAGATCCGTAACCCTGCTGGTGAGGCTTTGATTCGTGAAGTTAACAAAGACAACCCAATTCCATACAACTGGAAGACTATAGACAGTGCTCAGTTTGCTGGCATGGCTGTACATCCTGACATGGCTCCTGCTTTGAAGTTTGTATTTGATGCACCTCCCGGAAAGCTTATGGAAGCTCTTGGGTTTGTGTCTCAACTTACTAAACGTTTTAACGTTATAGGCAGTTTCTTTCATGCTAAATCCATGATGGAAGTTATGTCTAGTTCTGGCATTCCTATTTGGACTCCCATTAAAGAAGCACTAGTATTGCCTGCTGTAGAGAAAGCTGTTAAAGATGTGACTGGTAAAGAACTACAGTTATCTGCTATCTCTAAAGCTGTAGATCAATACCGCAAAGGTGGTGTTGGTGACAACGTAGACAAATGGATTAGAGACGCTGGCTTAATGTTAGAAGTACCTGAAGATGTATCTCAAGGTATGCTTACATCTATTGGTAAGTTTGCTGACTCTATGGTTGGTAAATACGGCCCCAAAACTCGTGTACTTGAAAAATCTTTGTCTACTGTTGAAAAATATACTTTAGGCATGTTTGACAAGTACACATGGGACTACTTGCATACTGGTGGCAAGATCATGGTAGCTGATGCGTACCTTGATAAAGCTCGTATGACTGCTGCTAAAGAAGGCAAGCCTTTTGATGAAGCAAAACAACGTCAAGAGATCGCTAGGTTTGTAAACGAAAGTTTTGGTGGTCTTAATTGGTTTGACATTGCAACACAAACTAACAATGAGTTTGCTAAGCGTATGGCTATGGCTGCGTACAGCCCTGCTGGTCGGCGTGGATTGCAAGTAGCTTTGTTTGCTCCTGACTGGACTATTTCTACGCTACGTGCTTTTACTTCTGCTTTGCCTAAAGAACTGAACCCTACAAAATGGCATCCTGTAGAGGGTGTTAAAGGCATGATGACTCCTACAACCAAAGCAGACTACGCTAGGTTGTATCAGTTTAAGACTGCGTTGACTTACTTTACTTTGATCAACGGCATTAACTTGATGACAGCTAATCGTCCTAGCTGGGAGAACAAAGATCCAACTCGTATTGAATGGCCTGATGGTACGTCTATGCAAGCTATGAAACACGCTATGGAACCGTACCATTGGATTGCTGATCCAGACAAAACACTTGCTAGTAAGTTAGGGTTTGTGCCTAAAGCTTTGTGGGTTGGTTTGGCTGGTACGGAGTACGCTAGTCCTCAAGCCCAAAAACTTATTCCAGAAGATTACACTGGCAATCCTAAAATTGATGAAGCTCTTGGTCGTGCTAAAGTTATTGCTCAATCTGCTACACCTTTTCAAATACAAGCTGCGGATACAGCTCCACCCGGAGAAGGTCTTAAACGTGCAGCATTGGGTACACTAGGTTTTCCTGTATATGGCAAAACTCCAGAGCAACGTAAAGTAGACAAAGAAGATCGTAAATTACGGTCTGAAAAGAATGCTTGGAACTACCACCAAAAAGAAATTGAAGCAGGTAGAGAACAAGTAACTCCAACTCACATTAAAGAAGCTAAACGTCTTGAACGTGAAAAAATAAATCTTGAAAAGAAAAAGGCTAAACTGCAATGAACATTTTAATTATTGACGCAGGCAGTGTGTGCCTAGACTTTGCTCTTCGTTGCCAAGCTTATGGTCACATAGTCAAATGCTACATCCGTAACCACCCTGACGGTACTCGTTCTCAAGTTGGTGATGGTGGTTTGATTACCCGTGTCAATGATTGGGAAGCTCACATGAACTGGGCTAACCTAATCTTCTGTACAGACAACACCAAGTACATTCACCAACTAGAACGCTATCGAGACAAAGGCTATCCTATCATTGGGCCTAGCATTGACACTAATCGTTGGGAACAAGACCGACAACATGGTGCAGATGTTTTTGAACGTGCTGGTATCCCGGTGATCCCATCTACAGAGTTCAAGAGCTACGATGAAGCGATTGCATTTGTTATTAAGAACAACAAACGGTATGTGTCTAAGCCTTTGGGTGATGGTGACAAGGCTTTAAGCTACGTGTCTAAATCTCCTGCTGACATGGTGTTTATGCTTCAGAAATGGAAGAAATCAAATGCGTACAAAGGCTCTTTTATTCTTCAGGAGTTTCATGGGGGAATTGAAATTGCTGTCGGTGGTTGGTTTGGTACTGGCGGTTTCTCTAAGCATTTATGTATTAACCATGAGTTCAAGAAGCTGTTAGCTGGTGATTTGGGTGTCTCTACTGGTGAAGAAGGAACCATTCTTTACTATGTAGAAGACTCGTTATTGGCTGACAAAGTTCTTAAGCCCTTGGAAGGTTACCTGCATGGGTTGCGCTACACTGGTTACATTGATGTCAACTGCATCATTGATGACAAGGGTACTCCGTGGCCTTTGGAGTTCACTATGCGCCCGGGTTGGCCCTTGTTTATGATCCAACAAGCTTTGCACAAAGGTGATCCAGCTCAGTGGATGTTGGACATGCTTGATGGTAAAGACACACTGAAAGTTAGCAAAGACATTGCCTGTGGTGTAGTGGTGTCTATGCCCCCATACCCACACAACAAAGGTGTGCCTCAAGATGAACATGCTGGCTATCCCATGTTTGATTTGACTGATGAGGATGTTATTAAGAACGTCCACCTTGCTTACGTCAAGCGCGGTGTAGCTCCTGCTATGGTTGATGGCAAGGTCAAACTTAAACACGAGCAGTTTGTAACTGCTGGCAACTACGTCTGCATTGTTACTGGTACTGGTGAGACTGTTGAAGACGCTCGTGATGCGTGCTACAAGACTCTGAAAAAGAAAATTAACATCCCCAACAGCATTGGCTATCGCATTGACATTGGATGCAGGTTAGAAAAACAATTGCCAGAGCTTAAAAAGATGGGCTATTCAGACAAGGAGTATTGCGAATGCAAAGACTAACAACTCCTATTCCCCAAGACAAAATTGGAGAAAGTTTTGTTTGGAGAGAATGGTTTCAAAAACTTAGTAACAAAGTGTTTGGAGATCTAGCTACTCAAAACTCTAACAACGTAAACATCACAGGCGGCACTATCACTGGTGTCAATCTGGGGGTAACGTCTGTTGCTGCTGGTACGGGCATTAATGTATCTAAGCCCACTGGAGACATCATCATATCTAACGGAGGTGTTACGTCTTTAACTGGTAGCACTCGCATTTCTACATCCAGTAGCACAGGTTCTGTGACTATTGATACGGTTGGATATACTGGCTCATTTACAACAGGTACAGGAACTACAGTTACTGTTGTAAAAGGTATTATTACTAGCGTTGCTTAACAAAGGAACAACATGAACTTCTCTAACAATGGTGTAGAAAAACTTAAGGCCCTAGAAGGGTTCCGTGCTAAACCTTATGCTGACTCTGGTGGCAAGATGACTGTTGGTTATGGTCATTTGATTGTTCCCGGTGATGGTGTGGGTGGCAATGGTGACATCATTGATGCTACTAAAGCTACAGAGCTGCTAATTAATGACGTAAGCACTGCTGTTAAAGGTGTTAACGCTGCTGTTACTAGAGACATTACTCAAAATCAGTTTGATGCTTTAGTTATTTTTGCGTACAATGTTGGTGTCACCGCCTTTAAAAACTCTACCCTGCTTAAGCTATTGAACGCTGGCGACATACAAGGAGCTAGTGAGCAGTTCCTTAGGTGGGATAAAGTTGGCGGTGTTTCCGTCGCAGGTCTTCATAACCGTCGTGTTGCCGAACAAACTTTGTTTTTGACGGCGTAACATGTTAGACCCCATAACGTTATTTGCGACAGCACAAGCCGCAATAGCGGGGGCTAAAGCCGTTATACAGGCAGGCAAAGATGTAAACGGTATTGTCGGCGATATGATGAAGTTCTTTGATTGCAAAGATCAAATCGCCAAAGTAGCCGCACAACCTAAAAGCTTTGCTCAGTCAGATACCTCTAAGGCATTACAAACTGTGATGCACTTAAAGGAGCTTAACGATGCTGAGAATCAACTCAAAGAGATGTTGATATGGTCTGGCAATGCTCCAGTGTGGTATGCAGTTCTTAAAGAACGTAACGACATAATTGCCAAACGTAAAGCAGAAGAAATTGCTTTACAAAAGAAAGCAGAGAAACGTAAAAAAGAGATTGGTCAAATCATTACGATTGGCCTTGTCACTATTCTTGCTGCGTTAATAATCACACTGTCTGCTTGGTTCACAATAACTTTTATTGGAGATAACTAACATGGATTGGCTTGCACAAATTGCTCCCACTATTGCTACGGCTCTTGGTGGCCCTCTTGCTGGCATGGCTGTGTCTGCTGTTAGCAAAGCTATTGGTTGTTCTCCTGAAGAAGTGCAGAGTGTTATTAGTAACGGCAAACTAGATGCTTCTCAAGTTGCTGCTATACAACTTGCTGAACTAGAACTTAAAAAACAAGCCCAACAAATGGGTTTAGATTTTGCCAAGTTAGCCAACGATGATCGTAAATCTGCTCGTGATATGCAGTCTGTTACTCGTTCTTTTATTCCACCGGCTTTGGCTATTGGTGTAACTGTTGGTTTCTTTGGGATCTTGTTTGGTTTAATGTACGGTCAGATCCAACATGCTCCACAGATTGACATCATGCTTGGTAGTCTTGGCACAGCTTGGACTGGCATCATAGGGTTTTACTTTGGCTCTAGTGCCTCTAGCCAAAATAAAGATAGCCTTCTTCATCAATCGACACCCACACAATAATGTAACTAAAGTGTGTTACGTTTAGGGTCTGTACATAAGGAGCTATCTATGGCTGTTATTTCTGATCAAGAGTTTATTGAACTTTGGAAGACCCACAAATCTCCTGCTAAGTTAGCAGCAGTTACTGGCCTACAAGTCCGTGGTGTGTATAGACGTAGAGATCATCTAGCAAAAAAATACAACGTTAGTCTAGCTAGTCACCAAGAAGTTAAAACGTGGTCACCACCTGCTCCCAAACATGAATTAGGAATTGAGAATGGCACAGTTATTGTTTTTTCTGACGCTCATTTCTGGCCTGGGATACGGACTACTGCTTTTCAGGGATTATTGTGGGCAATTAAAAAGCTACAACCTAAAGCAGTTATTTGCAATGGCGACGCTTTTGATGGTGCATCTATCTCTCGCCATCCTCCTTTGGGCTGGGTTCGTACACCCAGCGTCATTGATGAACTAAACGCTTGTAAAGAATCTCTTGGTGAGATAGCAGAAGTTACTAAGAACAGTAGACACAACGCTAAACTCATGTACACAATGGGCAACCATGACGCTAGGTTTGAAATGCGTCTAGCAGCTAATGCTCCCCAATACGTACAGACTCCCGGCTTTAGATTAGAAGACCACTTGACGAATTGGTCATTTTGTATGTCTGTTTGGGTAACAAATGACATTATTGTCAAGCATCGCTACAAAGGTGGTGTCCATGCTGCCCACAACAATACAGTCAATGCAGGCAAATCTATTGTTACAGGACACCTACATAGCCTTAAAGTAACACCGTTTGCAGACTACAACGGCAATAGATTTGGTGTTGACACAGGTACTCTTGCAGAACCTTATGGCCCCCAATTTGATTACTCTGAAGGTAGCCCACTAAACCATCGCTCCGGTTTTGCCGTACTGACAATCAAGGATGGTAAGCTGCTTTGGCCTGAACTTGTCCACAAATGGGACGATGGGCAGATTGAGTTCCGTGGTGAAGTGATTAATGTAGGTGGCCTCTAAAGAACAAAAAAGCCGCTATACATTACATATAGCAGCCTTTTGTTCCCGTAAGGGCAGAAGAAGGATGTTGCTAAGAACATCCCCGTATTGGGTAGGATCGTACCCAAATTAGGCTTCTTCAGCCTCGTCTTCGTCTTCAGACTCGTCTTCATCTTCGTCTTCATCTTCAGCCAAGAGCCATTCACCAGACTCTTCGTCCAGCCAGTACCAAGCATCATGCTCGTCATCGTACCAGCAAAAGCACTCAGCGTCTTCGTCGTAAGCGTACTCTACGCCTTCTTCAAAGTATTGAGCAATTTCGTCTGGGACAACCACATCTTCTTCGTCTTCAACTTCAGTGCTGCCAAGCATCTGTGCAATTTCTGCAAGTTGGAACAAAGAGGGAGTAGAGAATTGGAAGTGACCAAATTCATTCAAATCTACAGTAACGGTAAAAAGCATGTTGTTCTCCAAAATTAAACGCAGCAACCACTGCTGCAAAAACATCTTACACTAGGTGTGTTACGCATAGTCATGTTGTAAAAAAGCAACTTTTCTAAGCTCTTTCATAGCAAAGTTGAGGTCTTTTTTAAGGTGCTCTATTGCTTCTTGTTGTTCTTTCATTCGATCATTAGCTTCTTTTGCGAAGTTAATTAGGTTGTTATTGCTCCAAGTAGCAAAGTCAGGTGAGTTGTTCTGGGCCATCTATTTCTTCCATAATTCGTCGTAGATAAATTGCTTGGTCTAAACACTCTTCATAAGCGTGTTGTAACCATTCCCGTAGCACTAGTGGGTTGTCAGCCACAGTGGTTCCATATTTTACAAGTCCTCTAGCTTGCCTCATAGCTATGTCGTTACATACTTTCAGTTCAGTCCCTATTGGAAGCATCATCTTCTATATCCTTTGGTTTGGGGCAATTCTCTGGAACATTAACAACGCACCAGACAGCACTAAGATACTTTTGTGTTCCACGGTACACCCATCGGTCAATGTAAGTGTCGGGCATTGTTCTTAGTAACCTGTTAACAGTGTTTTCTGGGGCATTTATTAGCTTTACTATTTCAGCTACTCTAAGGCCATCAGGGTTATCCCGTAGTACTTGACGCACTTGTTTGTTATAGCTATACATTCGTTTCCTTTTTACAAACATAGTTTGGGTATGGCTGCATATAACCGATGCCCTTGCTTGCATCAATATCTTTATCCATGATTGCGCCCCTTGAGTTTGTATCCACTGCAAAACAACACAATAATTTTTTGCTTTGCCGTTTGTTTGGCGCAGGTAGTTTTCTGGCAGGTCTTACAGTCAATCATGTGTTCTTCTCTAAGTTATCGTCTTTGTGTTTTTATTTTTTCAAAAGTTTAAATACCGCCTTAGCGGTTTGCTTTCCGAACGTACCTTCAAGCCAATGTTTGTATGCTGCGTTGCGAGTGTTAAACCCGCAGGTAGTCATGTTCGGGTGGTCGTCCGTCTTATATGCAATGCGTCCACCCCAATCAGGATCGCACGGAACAAGGGATACTCCCGCTTTCATAGAAAATTCCTCCAAAGTCATGTGTTCTTCTCCTTGAGTTTGGCTTCAAGGTCTCGGTAGTTTTCATCTGTAAATGGCGACTGCGTACATACTCGGCGTTCCTCATCCGTCAACCCTACCCACGGGCGCTGGGTAACTTGCTGCTCTGCTGCAAGCTCATCACGCACCTTGATGTACATAGCCCGATAGTCTTTGCAGTGGGGGCAGTCACGCCCTATGCCATCCAAATAGCCGCGCTGGTATACTGATTCAAAGTTGCATTCGCTTTCAGGCTCCTGTGCTGGCTGTGCCAACTGCGCCTTCAGATTCCGTATCTCAACCTTGAAGGCTTGTGCTTCGCAGTGTCGGGCGCATGGTGCTGGGTGCGTTCCATTTGCTTGCAATGTTTGGCGGTCAGGCTCCTGCGCTGGTTCTTTGTGCATGGTCGGCTCTCCATGTTCATCAAAGTAAACCTCGCGCAACTTCCATCCCTGCGCTGGCTGTGCTAGGGCTGCTTTGATGGCGGTAAGGGCGGTCAATCGTTTTTCATAATCAAAATCCGACAACGCATCAAACGCCAGATTCAATGCTTCGTCTTTAGTCATTACAATCCTCGGCTCTTGATTTACTCTCATTGTTTTCTTCTACTATTTCAACTTCTTCAACTGATCTAATATGAAAAATTTCTCCGTTGTCATCTGTACACACACTGTACATTCCGTCAACATGGTGAAAGTTCAAAACTAAACCATCATTTAACAAAATTTTGCTATTACGTGGAACGTTATAAAGTTTCATTTAATTTCTCTCTTCGTCTAAATAGTCTTTGTACTGTTGTGCTTTACGCTTAGCGTCTAGCAACACCTTCTGCTTGTTAGTTTGTTTCCGATTGCTCCAATCTTTCTTAGCAAGTCTTTCTTCCGTTGACTGGTAGTACTTGCTATGTTTAGGTTGTTTGATAGTCATGTTGCTTTTACAGATGCTTTAGAATGTAGTTAGACCAGTGCTCTGTGTTAGTAAACACACAAGCATCTAGACCATTCTTAGCACACCAATCTAGGTATGTAGTGCTGCTTTTTTTAGACAGCCCCTGATTACGTTGGAACACATAGAGGATCTGAATCTCTGGATGTTGTTGTTTAATCAACACAGCTTTTTTCCTATCAGCTCCTGTCCACAGTCCCTTGGTTTCTATGTAGACGTTCTTAGTAACAGTGAAGTCTGGTGTGTAGGTGTGGTTGCTTGCTGGGATGACGTACTTAACTTTGTCTTGTTCGTATCCTAACGTCCAGCCTTTGGCTGCTGTAGCTGCTTGGAATTTAGATTCCAAACCACTGCGGTAGCCTGCTGGGTTATGTCGTTTAGGTCTTGGCATTACGCTCCTCACGAACTTCCATCCACACTTCTGCCCAATCAAAACAAGTGTGGATCACCTGTTGCGGAGTAATATCTTTGATAGCAAGCATTTCTAAAGTCCCATCTTTAGTAGCAAACTCTGTAAGCAAAGCTATGCAGACATACTCTTTCATAGATAAATGCTGCATGTTTAGATCTTTAATCATGTTGTTTCCTCTGTTGTTTTGGGTTCAGTTACATAAATATCTTTCCAAGTTCCATTGTGAAGCCAATCACTTCCTTCTTCCAAGTGCATTTGTTTCCAAGCTTCAGCTTCTGCTGCAATCTCATCTTCTGCTTCTACAGTACGTTCTATCCAAACTTCATACAGCATGTTTACGTTGTACTTTTTCATGTTGCCGCTTCCTGTTTTGTGGTTGTGTTGCCGTGTTGTTCCGTGGGGAACAACCCGGGTGTTGTGGGATCTCCGCTTCGCGGAGCTGTTGGCGGTTGCCACATATCGTTAGGCTTCTGCCAGATGTAAAGCAATTGCATGTTGAGGTGGAACCGTTTGTCGTCATCGTACAGTGCTCTGCACTTGTCGTAGTACTCTTCTGGAAGCAGTCCTTTTAAAGCGTTATCCGCTTTAACGGGGCCTAAGCCCTGAACACCAATGATGTTGTCACTGCGATCTCCAATAAGACTTTGCATGTACAAAAACCTAATGCCTTCATCGTGTGTAACAGTTCGAAAGATTTTCTTAACAAAGTTGTAGTGCTTGCCCGGGATCTGGAGTAGATCTTTGTCGATAGAACAAATCACTGTAGAGCCACCATGTTTGTCTTGTTCTATGCCTAACTGGTCATCAGCTTCAAACCCATCACACATCACTGCTTTGTGTTGTGTTATTAGGAACTCTCGGACTGCTTGCCAGTGTTGTGGTCTAGATTCAGGTCGGTGTGCTTTGTAGCTAGGTGCTATTTCTCTACGAAAGTTACCTGCTCCTGTGAGGTACACACTGTAGCTGTCTGCTTGTGTGTCTTCTAGGATGTCCTGCATAAGCTTGTCTGCTCTAGCTAGGGCTACCCATTGCTCTGCATCTTCTGCTGACGCTGCGGCTCTATAAACCACAATGTCGCCATCTATAAGTGCTTTCATTTGTTATCTTTAAAAGAGGGGGCTTCGATTTGGTCTTCAACTAGGTAGGACAGAAAGCCAGAAAACTTCCTACGTTGACATCCTCGATTGCTGGCTTAACAGCCCCCAAAACATTTTAGAACAAGTTTGCTTCGTTTTCAGCACCAGCTTCATTCATAGCTTCTGCCATGTCTAAATCACCTGCTGTATACGCCTCAAAGGTACGAGCAAACTCAATAATCAAACTAAGATTGCTTTTGTCCAAGTCAAACGGCTTAGCACCACGAGCTGCAATGTACAAGTCAGTAGCACGAGCTAGTGCGTTTTGACGAATAATTGCACGATCACCATGCAAAGCTGGGATAGGAAACACTTTTTCTTTGTAGCTGCTGTAAGCAGGTTTAGCACCTGCAATACTAGTAACAGCAGGAGCTGCTACAGGTGCTGGTGAACGGCTAGTGATGTTGACTGCTTTAGTCTCTACACCATACGTACCTGTGACACCATCAAAGTCAACAGTGTAACCAACGTCAACGTTAGGATTTTTGAAACCGCACTTAATCCAAGTACCGTTTACTTTAAACGAGTAGGTTGGCTTAGTGCCAAATTTAGTAGTTACATCTTTAGTGGATACGGCTTCCACAACGCCAGACATCATCGTCATCTTAAACTTCTTTCATATCAAACCAATTGGAACCATAACTAGCGCCTGCATTGAGCTTCAGTGCTAGTGGCTTCTTAAATATCTCTTCAAAATATTTGTGTGTTTCTTTTAGAACATCAGTAATCTCCAATATAAAGTTAGCGGCAGAATCGCCTTTGACATCAAACATTAGGGAGTCGTGAATAGTGTTAACCATCTTCACATCGTCCCTATCCTTTAGCTTGCGAAAAATAATGCCCAACATCATTGGGACAATATCACCCGTAGCTAATCCTTGAACCGGGTAGTTCTTAAGTTCTGTTGGGCTGAAGTTGTATGTACGAGTAGACCAACTTGATTCGTTGTAGTACTCAGTAAATACAAACTTGCGTCCAGTTTCAGTGTTTAGTGTGTAAGACCTAAACTTCTCCCGGAATCCATCTTTATCAAGATCATAGGAAGCATCAGTCTCAACCTTTTTAGCAAAAGAGGTGTGCCAGTCTGCAACTTGTGGGTAACGACCATAAAAGACATCAATAAACTTCTTAGCTTCGTCAAGGCTGCAACCAGCCTGTTTGCTAATAGCTTTAGCACCTGCACCGTAGATAAGTTGGAACGTCCTTGATTTAAAAGGCTTACGTTCTTCTTTAGTTGGATACCTGCCAAACATGTCTTTGTATAGCTCTGAGTGAATGTCTGCACCTCCACCAATGTCTGCTATGAGCTGCTTGTCCTTAGTCACATGGGCAAGAGCTACAACCTCCAATTGGTTGAAGTCAACTTCGACAATAAGGCCGCCATCATACCTTGAAACAAAGATTTGTTTGATAGGGTTATTACTAATATTTTGTAAATTAGGACTGGTAGAAGACAGACGACCTGTGACAGTTGCTGTGTGATTAAGCTTGCCGTGAATAAATCCG
>Ga0114963_10001029_pt1 | contig 19257 bp, 22 predicted proteins | sample C_131016_EF_Meta_FD_87019 | JGI IMG/M metagenome (GOLD analysis project Ga0114963, IMG submission 87019) | Freshwater microbial communities from Lake Croche, Canada to study carbon cycling - C_131016_EF_MetaG | ecosystem: Environmental > Aquatic > Freshwater > Lake | place: Lake Croche, Canada...
AAAGTGCCTAGAACTATACCACGACCATATGTTTGACCTAAATGGTAGTTGGAATTTTGAAGACTTAGTGGCACCCACTACACTACAAAAAATGTTACCCAAAGATATTCAAAAACTTCCTGTAGTAATTGATGGAAAACATGTAGTGATTGATTTGCCCGACACAGGAATTGAAGTGTTTAATATGATTCCAGAACATATAATTAATACAACATTGAGGTAATAATGAACGCCGCTTTATTATCGTCAATTTATCAAAAAAATAATGAATGCACACACCTTGAATCTTCCACATATGCTTATATTAAAGATTTATTTGTGATCTATTTAAATGTATGCAACGACTTTAACATTGACAATTCAAATAAATTTCTAGTGTTAAAAAAAACTCAATCAAACGGCAAAACAAAAACCCAAAAAATAAAATGCTCTAAATACATCACAAATATTATGTTTTCTGACGAAACATATAAAAATGCAATATTTAAAGCCGATCAAAGCTTTTGCCTTGACAATAACACCACTGATATCATCAAAGTAATGAAAAAAATTAAAAAAAACTTTGTGAAGTATATGCAAAATTGTAATGAAAAAACAAATGTTTTGCAAAATCTTTATCACCAAATTAGTAACACTGTCGTATAAAAAATCGTGTTAAAAAAATCTCTAATGCTTTCGTTCGATGATGTTTGGCTTGAACCTCAATACAGCAAAATCGAATCTAGGTGCAATCCCTCTTTACAATCAAAATTATCTAATAATGTTGTCCTTAATCATCCAGTTATTGCCACAAATATGGCATCTGTCGTGGGTGAAAAAATGGTAAACACTTTTGACAGCACTGGCTCTATAGCCTTCATGCATAGATTTATGTCAGGAGAAAAATTGTTGACACTTGCTGAATCACCCTCTATGCAACATCTTAAATATTTTGCTTTTTCTATTGGAATTAAAGATGAAGATGCTTCTATTGCAAAAGAAATGTTTGAAGTGTTAGGCGACAAGGCAATAATATTAATAGATGTGGCCCATGCTCATACAGAGAAAATGAAATTGTTTATCCCCAAAATTAAAAAAATTGGATATCACACAATAGTGGCTGGCAATGTGGCAACATTTGAAGGGGCGATGTTTTTGGCCGATTGTGGCGTTAATGCAATACGAGTGGGAATAGCAGGAGGAAAAGTGTGCACTACAAAGTATGTCACTGGACATCACATTCCCACACTACAATCAGTGATAGAATGTGCCCAAATCAAAAATTATTACAAAGAAGTGAGCATAATTGCAGATGGTGGCATTTCTTCCTCAGGTGACGCAGTAAAAGCTCTGGCCGCTGGTGCCGATTTTGTGTGCCTTGGCTCAGTGCTTGCATCGACATCTGACTCTCCAGGCGAACTAATGCACGATGGAGATGTGTCCTACAAATTACATTACGGCATGTCTTCAAAAACAGCCATCGATAAGTTTTTTGGAAATAAAAAATCATATGTAGCCCCAGAAGGAAAAGCAGAAAGACTTCACTACTCAGGAGAAACAAAAGATATTCTTAACGAATTTCTTGCAGGCATTAAATCAGGGCTTTCTTATACCGGATCAAATAACATAAAAGAATTTCAAAATAGCGCAATTTTGCGACATAAAAACGTATAAATATAAATATGAACTACTTTAAAGGTTTTCAATTTGACAAAATGTTTTTTAGAGTGCTCACAGTAGGTGGTACTGCGTTTCTTGCTGCCTTCTCTAAAGACTATGCCGCATCTCCTGATTTCGCACATGCGTTTCAAAGTGGACTGTCTATGCTTTGGCAAGGATTGTGGGCTGGATTTGGTTTAGATCAGTTGATGTTCCATAACTCAAAATCTTAAATTAAATTGTGAACTTTATTTTAGAACACCAAATTAATTTGGTGTTCTTTTTTTTAGAGGATTGGTAAAAAATTTTTTGTAATTTTATATTGATATGGCTATTACTGATACAAGTTTTTTTAATAATTACCAAAATCTTACAGGTGTTGCTTATGCACAAGCATATGGTGAAACATTAAACCCTTCAAAATCACTTCAAAATTATATTGGAGCGAGACAAGCATTTGTTGTAAATCAAGCCTCCACAGAAGTGCAAAATGGAATCACTGTAGTAAACGCTCATCTTTCGGCAGAAGCCACTTTCACTAATACCAACTTGAACGCCGTGAAAAATAGCGTAGTAGCCATCAATAACTTTTTTAACTCAACATACTCCACGCCATTGAGAGATGTGTTTTTTGGAACTTTAAAATCAAACAATATTGCATGGAGCAATGCTTTTAAAGACGCTTGGTATAACTCAAATAGCAATGAATTGGTGCATCAAATTGGGTTTGTCTCTAGCAACGGTACTACACTAGTGTTTTATCCCGCCGTATCAGCCGTGACAAACATTCAAAACACTGCTTCATTCTCTTCTAATGGATCAACAACACTTACCCTAGTGGGATATGGTTCTGATGTGGCTCAATTTGCTAGAATAGGCGACCAGATCGTAGCATATAGCGGCACGTTCCCAAATGCATACAATTACTCTAATGGAGTGGGCTGTTCAGTGGTAACTGTGACAGGATATGCTAACACCAACTCTTTGATTGTATCTTCAAACGTGCTAAGTTCTGCTAATGCCGTATCTTCTTTCAGAATCATTAAAAATCCAGAATATTTAGAGTTCAGATATGGTAGTTCAACTCTCACCGGACTTGCCGCTACAGCAATTCTGGCCCCAATATCATTGAGCGTAACCTTGGGCGGCGCAACTACAGCCAGTGCCGTTCCCGTAACTCTCGCACTAGACAATACAACACCTACGACATATGGAAGATATACAATAGGAACTTACGGAAATACCGCCTTCAAAGGAACATCTATACAAAGTATTTCCATCGTGTCTGGTTCGGTGGCGAGCCTAGGAGCCATTCCAGCCTTAGAAGTTTGGGTGAAGTCTACAAACTAATTATGACTTGATCTACTTTATCTGCCACTTGAAAAAAACCACACTCATCCAAATTTTGGGCTAACTTTAAATTTTCCAAAATATCTTGGGCTTTTTTCTGCTTACTTTTAAATTTAGCTTTGGGATTTTCTTTATAATACTGTTTCCAAGCAGTTCCATAAGCAATGTCATACTGCTTTTCTTTTGGCATTTTTGTTTTACGGGACTTCATTCCTGCTAAAATTGAATCAGCAATTTCGTCAACACGATGAGGAACGTTTTTTCTAGGCATATTTTATTGTTATTGATGAAATAAATTTATCCCTTTGCAAAAAACGTACAAATACATAATGGAATATCTGCTTTTGTGTTTGTTTTTTCAAAACAATTTCGAAAACTATCATTCCCAAGGTGATTTTTTTCCATCTAATAATTTGCAAAAACTTTTAAATTTCAAAAATATTGCGCCAGCAACATCATCCGAAATGAATATTTTATTCGAAATCGATGAAAGAAGAATTTTTGAGTTTTTAAAAACAAATGATTTTAAATGGCTGGTGATCAAATCAAAAAATAAACAACAATACGAATATTTAAATAAAGAAATTAAAAATTTTGGTCATGAATTTTTTCTTGATGACCAAAATTTAATAATAGTTCTTAAAAAAAATATTCAATATACCCCACAAAATTCTCATCACAATCTATATGCAAATCTCGACTCATTCTTAAATTTTCAAATAATTGAAACACAACTTCACGCCGATGTTTGCTTTGATGAGAAAAAACAACTCCTTTCTTCCCTTGCATCAAATAACAACTGGGTGTACATCGGCAAGGAAATTCCAGAAAAAGAATTGCTAAAATGTCAAATGTTTGCAAAAATGAGAATCAATTTTATTGAATGTACTATTGCAGGCAATATATGTGGATATTTTATCCACAGAAGTGTCATCAAAGACTTTTGGATATTTTATTTGTCAAAAAATTATTTAGTAGAATCAATTCTCAATCTTAATAATAGCAAACTCGTGATGCCAATATTCGTATAAAGATTGTGTAAAGGATTTTAATAAACATTCAGTTTGTTAAAATATTTCCTGGGACAAAACTATGATTAAAGCAACACTTAGAAACAATGAATCTTTTGAATCTCTTATGAGAAGATTTTCAAATTCAGTGGCACAAGACGGCATTCTAAAAGAACTTAAAGAACGATCAGCATATTATAAGCCATCAGTAAAAAAAAGAAAATTAGCACTGCAAAGAAAAAAACAAAGAAATGCTGTAAAATAAATGCATGAAGTTAAAATTTGGTTCGGATTCTTCAAATACACCAGATAAACCAAAACTTAAATTTGGTTTTGATCAGGCAACGCCTGAACAGCGACAACAACAATTATCACAAATTAGCAACAGTTCCATAATTAATGGAGCACAACAAAAACCTCATGTAAAAGTAGTTTTTTGTGTGCCTGGGAGAGAATTTACAGCGAATTGGGTGCAATCATGGACAAAACTTTGTAATGCTCTCTACGCTAACCAAATTTCCTTCGTGTTTAGCAACTGCTATAGCCCAGTAGTCTATTACGCAAGATCTGCTTGCCTAAAAGCACACGTTCTTAAGGGAAAGAACCAAAAACCCTTTCAAGGCGAATTAGATTATGACTACTTAATGTGGATCGATTCTGATATTGTTTGGGAGCCCGAACATTTCTTTGCACTCCTCCAAAGAATGGAAATGAATAAAAATATTGACATTCTGGGTGGTACGTACCTTATGGCCGATGGATTCCATACAACAATCGTAGACAAGTGGGATGAAGACTTTTTTGCCGAAAATGGTAGTTTTAAGTTTTTAACAATGCCCGAAGTTAAAGACAAACTACAAGAACCAGAAGTGCAAAGAAACGGAGGAATTTTCGAATGTGTTTACGCCGGGTTTGGATGGCTTATGATTAGGAAAGGAATTTTTGAGCAGATTGAGTATCCATTTTTTAAACCACAATGGCATGAATTAAAAAATGGAAGTATACGCGATTTTTCTAGTGAAGATGCAACTTTCTTCCTAGAAATGAGAGAAAAAGGAATTAAGTGCTATATCGATCCAAACGTAAATGTGGGCCACGAAAAAATGATTTGCATTTCATACAATCCAGCAATTCACGACAGAAAACCAGAATAACACAATCTAATCAAGACCTAATTCTTTTTTAAGGATTAGGTCTATTTTTTTAATGTCTTTGTAGGAAATACAAACTAGATTATAATTATTTTTTTCGCACCACTCTTTTTTAATTGTGTCTCTTTTAACAATAAGTTCATATTCTTGCCAAGGATTAGAAGCACCATACATTCTTCCTTTATGTTTTGGCGGAAAGTGATGCTCACCTTGAAATTCAATTAGCATCCTTTTTTCTTCAATCAAAAAATCAAAAGGCAAAACTCTTATATATTTGCAATCTTCAAACTCTTTTTGCTCCAAAAAAGAAATACTGTATGTTTTTAAAAACTCTCTGATGGCTTTTTCTCCTTTAGATGATTTGCATTTAGCGCAACCAATTCCGCGCTGATGGTCATCGGCCAATTGAAAGTATGCACCATGATCAGGACAAATAATTTTCACTTTTTCTTTAATTTTTACATACTCTACACAAGAATAATCATATTTGTCGCCATGCACTAATTTGCTTCGCCTAATAAACTCATCTTTACCCAATCTTTTTTCATCAAATTTACAACCTGGACAGCCTTGACCCCTCAAATGGGCATAAGGTGCTTGAAAAAAACTTCCGTGAATTTTACAAATAATTTCAATCTTTGTATTTTTGTTTTTATAATCTACTTTTGAATAATCATAATTTGATTTATGTTTTAGTTGGGCTTGCTCCAAAAATTCATTCAGACTTTTAGTTTTGCATTTAGCACAACCGTTTTTGTGTAAATGAGCCTTTGGTTGTTGATAGAATGAACCGTGCTTTGGACAAATAATCTCCACGTTCGTTTTATTGTTTTTGTAATCAACCTTCGAATAATCATATTTTTCACCGTGTATTATTCTTGCTTCTTGAATGAACTGCTTAATACTTTTAATCATATTTTATTATACGTAAAATCTCACATTATACCCTCAAGGCAACACAATCTATGTTTTAGAATTAAACAATTATGAATCTTGTTGAATTTTTACTTACCGTTCAAAACCAGTTGAAAATTTATCATTGGCAAACAGAGCATTATGGTGAACACAAAGCATTGGATAAGGCATATGAAAAGTTTGTAGATTTATCTGATGAATTTCTAGAAATTCACATGGGTAAATATGGCAGACCTAAAGCGAAAGATAAGTTTATAATTAAATTAGATAATTATTCTGAAGATTTTATTTCTCACATAAAGGCTTATATTAAAGTTTTGTCAGAAGATTTTGTTTCTGCATTTTCTGAAAATGACACAGATTTGCTTAATATAAGAGATGAGATGCTTGGTTCACTAAATCGTTTGATTTATCTTCTTACCTTAAAATAATTTGAAAACATCTTTACATATTTTTTTGTTTATGTAGTTGTTTTCAAATTATTCAATATGCCATCGAATATTTTTTCAAATTAAATGCCGTGAATGATTTTGTTTGTTTAGCAGTATCTTCTTGTGTTTGATTGGGAGTAGTTTTTTGTGTTTTCGATTCGGTGCTAGGGTGGGTGACAAGATCTGAATATTTAGGGTCTAGTCCTGGTATTGCATTGGGGTCTTCGTTGTTATATTTCCACCAAAGCACAAATAAATCGCGCAAATTCTTAAATTGATTACTTTTTGCCATTTGATCCACTGCTCCGTGTGTGTCTTTGTTTGAACTTTCAGCATTTTCCACTGTGTTGATTAAAGTGTTGAGGTCATCTTTATCAATATCGTTTACACTCACTTCTTTTGCGTGAGTTTTGCAATAATCTTCAGGGGGCATTTTGTCTTTTTCTATTTTATTATGATGAAGCACAAATGGACAGCCCACTGAAAGTAATAATGATAAAGCACCCATCACTGGTGCCGCTGGAGTAAACACTCCAAGCCCTACAAGCACCGAAACCAAATCGCAATAAAACAATGGGTCTGGTCCATATTGTTTCCATTCTTCATAAAGTGACCAAAATTGCCAAGCCAGCATTAACACCCCAAATAATGTACCCAATGCTTTAGCAAATTTACCAAGCCAAGGTGCTTTTTGCACCAACACATCTAGCCAAGTATTTACTATTTTTTCTTTTGGATTGATTAATTTTTCCGCTGTTTGTTTTGCTAAATTTGCGGCGTCATCAGATTTTAAAAAAGTACTGAATGTATTTTTTGCCGCTTCTAATTTTTGTACTTTGTCTGCCACCAAAGTGGGGTTTGCTGGATTTGGATTACTCAACAATTTTGTCGTTACCGCATCTAATTGAGCAGGCACATCACTTGGATTTACTTTAAGCAACTGTTGATACAAGTCGGGGAATTCATTCTTAATTGCATCTAATCCAGCGTTTTGATGTAAATATAAATCCTGTGGTATTTTGTTAAGTTTTTGAAATTTTCGATAATCTAAATATTGCTTTACACCCGGGACATGTTTTGTTAAAAAATTATCAGGAAATTTACTTAAATTGAATTGCTTTAAATCATGAAATACATCAAATAAAATTTCGTTTTTGTTTGAAAGATTAGAACTTGAAATAGCATCAAGAATTTGTTGTCTTCCCGCTACAGCCGAACCCGATGGGGTCACTAAATTAGTGGGACATGACACGGCTAAATTTTTGAGTTTTTCCGCCGCGCTTGCTGCTAATACACTGTCTGTGGACGAGGCTTGTGTGATTAAGTTTTGAATGTTTTGAGGAGAAAATTTATTTAACCTCAAGCCGTGTTTATATTGAAATCCAAGGTTTATTATTCTTCTGCCTCGTTCGTCTAAATATTGTGGAACATTATCTTGTTGCACTTCTTTTAGTTGGGTAGTTTGTTTAGGGAGAGGCGTGGATGGTATTCTATTTAATCCTGAAGGAGTAATATTGTTGTTTGGCGGAACAGGAGAAAATTGTGGAATATTTATTTGAGGTGAATATGAATTTTGAGGTGCATATTGTTGCAATGATTGTGCTTGACGAAATTGATTTTTTATCAGTTTCGTCACTGCTTCATCTATTTTTGAGGCAAGCACATAATTTTCTTTTTCTATTTGATTTGCATATTAAAGAGCACCTAGAGTACCTCGCTCTAAAATCAGATTATATACATCCACACATTGAAATTATCAAAACATGATATTCAATCCTTTTTATGTATTTCAAAAACACATTTATTCTTTCCATTTAATAATTTCCCATGTCCCATCTAAATGCTCTACTATTGCAGTGCAATTTTCTACCCAATCCCCAGTATTCAAATATAAGACATTATCATTGCAAGTTATTTTTGGAAAATGTATGTGTCCACAAATAACACCATCACAACTTTTTAATTTCGCGGCTTCAACTAATCTACTTTCAAAATGTTTCACTCGCTTAATGTATTGCTTAAGTTTAATTTTTGTTAGATTAACAAGACATATCGGCGGAAAATTAAATCGCTTAAGAATAAAATTAAATATATTATTTAAAAACAAAAATTGCTCATAAATTTTAAGAAACAATTTTGAAATTTTTTTTCCATGAAACAAGGCTTTATCATATGTATCTCCATGGGTGACAAAGAAAATTTTTCCATTAAGCGATTTATAATAAAAATAATCTTCAATTTGAAAATTTGATGTGAGTGTGCCGCAGAATTTTTTAAAAACATAGTCATGATTACCAGGGCAATAAAATATTTTTGTTTTTTTGGACATTTTGATAATCCGTTGGAAGATTTTATAATGTTCTTTAGTTAATTGACTCAATGATTTTAAGACAAGAGCGTCTATAGCATCCCCCACTATGTATAAATTATCACACTTTGTGTTTTTCAAAAATTTTAACAAAGATGTGGATTTACACCCTTTGCTGCCAATGTGCAAATCAGATATAAACACTGATCTATATTTAGTCACTTAACTTTGTTCTTTTAAAATTTGTAGCATTCCTGTCCAAAAGGATTAACATTATTTTGCGGGTAAATTAATAATTGTGATTAAGTTAAACGTGCCAAAAAAATTGCCAGAAAATAAACTTGAGCGGGTGGGGATCAGTAAAGAAACAAATGAGGGGCATCTTAAACTTTGGCAAGGTTATGCAGAAAAAAACAACACAATAGTAGACGATCTTAATAAAATAAAAGATTTAAAGAAAGTGAATAGTACATATTCTGAGGTGAGAAACCAAAAAATGGCACAGACATTTGCTTATGGTGGGTTTATCAACCATCAAGTGTTTTTTAATCATCTGAATGGAGATGGTGCACCAACAAAAGAATTCTTAGCACTTATTAAAGACCCTTATGATAATTTCAAAAATTTTATCAATGATTTGAAAGCCACTGCTTTATCTAGTAGAGGTTGGGCTTATATCGCTTATTGTTACACTCATGAACAAATTATAAACGTAATTGGTGACGCGCAAAATACATTTCCTATTTGGGGGTGTGATTTAATCGGAGCAATTGACATGTATGAACATGCATATTTTGCGGATTTCGGCACAGATAAAGAAAAATACATAGACAACATTTTAAGCATCATGGATTGGAATCAAGTGGTTAAAAATATTAAGAAAGATTAGTGCAAAATTTAATCATTTACAAATTTAATTGCATTCTAGTAACTTTTCATAAATTGCTTTCATCACCTTAACATTAACAGAATTGCCAAATTGTTTATAGGCTTTCTGATCATTTTCGTTTATGATGAAGGATTCGGGGAAATCTTGTAATCTTGCGCATTCTCTTGGAGTAAGTCTGCGTTTGTATTTGCCCACCACAGGAATTTGCACCATTGCAACAAGTGCTGGAAAGCAATTGGGTTTTTTAACTCTTACGCCAGAGGGCCTGAATTGTATTAAGCCCTCCCATACGCTTGATATATTTTCTGAGGCTTGCCATTCAAATTTTCTCATGCTTGGGTTGATGCTTTGCAAATTATTATATTTGTCAAGCCAAGAATCTATAAAAATTTTGTTATTATTATATAAATTTTGGTTTTTGTTTATGAAATCTTTTTTCCACTTAGGTATTCCGGGTACATCGCCCACTTTAAAATAATCAGCCCACACTGGAAATCCAATTGTTTTTTCTTTAATCCCTTGATAGAATTCGTCCCACATTTCAATTATTTCACATTCTTCTGCTGAAATATAATATTTTGCGTCTACTTTCTCATCCAAAATATCATAAATGCTTTTTGTTTTAATTTTATTTAGAGTGATTGTTATTGGGGTGTTAATGTTTTCAGGATCATATAATCCAGCGATTACCACTCGTGGCCTTAATTGAGGTGTTCCAAATTGATCTGGGCTCACCAATATTGGTGTGTCTGTAATTCTATAACCCACATCTTTTAAAATACTAGTGATAACTTTCCAAGTTTTACCATCGTCGTGAGATACAATGTTTCGAACATTTTCAAGCATAATATATTTGGGCTTTTTATGTCTCAATATTCTTTCTATTTCAAAAAATAAAGTGCCTCTTGAGTCAAGAAAGCCATTTTGATTGCCAGCCTTTGAAAAAGCCTGACAGGGAAACCCAGCAAAAAGTATATCATGGTGTGGAACATCCTCGGATTTTATTTGTCGAATGTCACCAGACACTTTTACTTTAAAATTTTGTTCATAAGTGTGTATTGCATTTTTGTCAATATCGCTTGCTAATACACAATCTCCTTGGCAAACTAAATGAAACCCGCCAATTCCACAAAATAAATCAATAAATTTCATAATCTTATCTAGAATATTTCTATTAAAATCTTATAATTCACATTCTTGTAGTCGTATGCGAAGATTATTGTTTAATTTAGAAATTTCCTCCTCTACAATTCTATCGTTTTCAGGATTTTGTTTTGCTGAGAAATTGTATTGTGGTTCAATAATCCATATTATGTCTGAAAAAGATATTTCAGTTTTCACCTGTGATTCTTTCTCTTTCATAAAAGAGAACACATTGCTTTTTGTCACCAGCCCTAAACCTTTTTGGCCAGTAGAAACTAAAATTAAATAATCATAGTCAATATTGTCTTTTCTGGATAAATCACTCTTGCCATGTTGATTGACAAGCGCGATCTGTTTCGTTTTGTTTTTAGTTTTTTGAAATAGCGATTGACCCGACTTTATTGAATATTTTAAGCCCGTGGTTGGATCGATTGCATCGTGACCAGGCGCGTCCACATAAGTAAGACCTAAAGCAAGAGATATCTCGTTGTCAATTATTTCAGCCTTTAAAAATCTTCTTGATGGCCTATTCAAACTTGACAGTGAAGTGAGTAGAAAAAAATAATTTAAACTTTTTTGTGTGTTCTCTTTTTTTTCTTCATTAAAATCAAACGGTAAATAATTGACATAATTTAAATCTTTTGGATCGTTATTTTCTGATAAAGTGGAAATACATTCTTCGCGATACATTAATATTATTCTACGAGATCGAAACATCAATAATTGTTGCAATCTTACACCTAAAAGGGAAGTGAATGTCATTATAAGAAAAAAATATAGTGTGGTATAAAGCAGCTACTTCTTTAAACGAAATTGATGAAATCGCCAAAACTGTGAGCGAAATGAAGCCCTATGACACTCATAAACATTTGAAAATGTTATTTCAAAAACCAGATTTGCATCCATTTGATGATGATTCAATCGATGATAAAATCAAAGCACTTCATGACTTAGCCGCAACATCAAGAAATTATTTGAATTTACACCCACAGATTTATTTATATCCTAAAGAATCACATGATTTATGGAGATATTTGCTTTACGATCCAAAAGACTTAAAAAGAATCGATGATCCAGATTATTATCAAGATTTAGCCACGCCACACAATCTCAGTAAATCTTTAGAAGATGTATATGATTGGGCACATTCCAGATATCCCACTGCACTCATAGACCATTATCTTACTGAAGAAGAGATGCTTAAAGGCTAGAAGTCAACATTCGTGTATCAGCCAATTATGTGCGAATGATCCACTTCACTTTCCCCAAAATCTGGCCCTTTTCAATTGGGCCATAGTTTTCTGAATTTACTGAACCATAACCATCGCCTTTCATCCAAAATCTATCACCCAATAAAGAAAATTTTACTTTCTTAGATAGTTTAGATAAATCATAGTTCTTGGGCATCAGTAAATAAGAACTTTCATCAGGATATACCCTTGTAAAATAATAGTAGTCACCAGTGGCAACGATCCTCTTCACATAATTCTCATTTCCATTCTTAAAAACAACTATATCATTGACATTGTATGATTCCTGTTTTTCCAAAACCAACAAATTACCGCTTTTTATTGTGGGATACATACTCGTCCCACTGACAAACATCAAATGATTGGTGCGAGAGCCAATCAACCACAAAATTGAAAAAACACCTAACACAATTGTTAGAAGTCTTAACATTCTCTTAACATTTTCTGCTCCCATACTGAAAGATTTTTGAAAAGCAATTTGTATTACCTACATTTTTTATTGAATTTTCAAAATATTATTCACTGTGCCAATTACTTCATTTTTTTCTACTGGCCCGTATATATCTGAATTTTCAGATACTTCATAATTATCACCCTCGACCCAATATTTACCTTCAAGTGAGTAAAAGTGTTGTTTGTTCAATTCGCTATGTGGGTCTTTCTTTAGAATTACATATAGGTGCTCACCTAAAAGTGAACAAATTTTGTCTGTCTTAAAAAACTCTTGGTCTGAGATGTGTTGACAATAATAATGTCCTGCAGTATATTTAACGCGCTTGACATAGATTTTGTTCTGTTTTTTGAAAACTATCAAGTCATTTAAATGGGGCGATTTACTAAGAATGTTAACAATCAATATATTGCCAGTGGTTAAAGTGGGCTCCATTGAGTCGCCTTTCACAAAAGTGAGAATGTGAGAAAAAAACAAAACACAAACAAAAACAATCAATGCACAAAATGCAATCAAAAACTTTTTCTTATATTTGTGCATACACATATATTTACGAGTTTTTAAGGATTTGTGTTTTCGTCTCGTAATAAATAATTGTGTGGTATAAATACAGTATTGAAATTCAAAAATTACCCATTGAACTGCCGGATTATGTAAGTGATATTTTGTCCGACATTTCTGGACTGGGAGGCAGGGCCTTGTGTGTAGGTGGAGCGGTGAGAGATGCCCTGCTTGGTATAAAACCAAAAGATATTGACTTTGAAGTGTATGGCCTTTCTTATGATCAATTAGGTGGTGTTTTAAAGAATTATGGACGGGCCGATTTAGTGGGTAAAGCCTTCGGTGTGATTAAGTTTGTTGGCCCCGATGGTAGCGATTTTGATTTTTCATTGCCTAGAAAAGATTCAAAGGCTGGCGTGGGACATAAAGATTTTAATGTGGAAGTGTCAAGCGAACTATCGCCAAATGAGGCGGCTGCCAGAAGAGATTTCACAATAAATGCAATTTCTTATGACCCAATCACTGGTGAAATAATTGATCCATATAATGGAAAAGAAGACCTTAAAAACAAAATCCTCAGGCATACTTCTTATGCTTTCGCTGAAGACCCACTTAGAGTTTTGCGTGGCATGAATTTTATAGGTAGATTTGGCTTTGATATCGCGCCAGAAACCGCAGAACTTGCAAAATCAATCAAAGACGAATACAAATATCTTCCCAAAGAACGTGTATATGAGGAATTTAAAAAACTCACACAAAAGGGAGTGGAACCTGGAAGAGCATTAAATTACCTCTATAACACTGGATGGTCAGAAAATTTCCCGCACATACACGATCTACAAAACATAGAACAAGAAGAAGAATATCACCCCGAAATCTGGCTTGATGAACACACAAAACAAGTGATGGATCAAGCAGCCAAAATTGCAATTGAACAAAATCTATCCCCCGAAGAAAGAGAAGTGCTAATTTTTGCAGCATTATGCCATGACTTTGCTAAACCAAAAACAACAAAACGTATCATGAAAAAAGGTAAAGAAAGAATCACCTCTCATGGACACGAAGAGGCAGGGGGACCAATGGCAAGAGAATTTCTTACACAAATTGGAGCCCCAAAACACATTATCGACAAAGTGGTGCCATTAGTGGAAAACCATCTCCGCCACATCCATCTTGTTCACACTCCCAATAAAGTACCCTTCGTGAAAAAACTCGCAGAAAAATTACACCCGGCCACCATTGAAGAATTACATAGATTGATCGATGCCGACCATACGGGCCGTAGAACCCCAGAACAAATAAATATGGGATTATCTATAGAAAAATCACCAGAGGCCATTGAAATGGCAAATTTGGCCAAAAAACACAATGTACATAAAGGTAGACATCCTGATTTCTTGCAAGGAAGAGATTTAATAGCCATGGGCATGAAACCTTCGAAAGAATTTGGTGATATTTTGAAAGAACACAGAAATTTAATTCTTGATCACAAAATGACAAATAAAGAGCAAGCACAAGAATGGCTTGACAAAAGAATAAGACCAAATCTGCTTTTTATTAATGGCAACGATGTGCTAAATTACACACCATATAAAGGCGCAAAAATTAAAGAAATTCTTGAACTTGCTTGGGCAAAACAAAAAAATAAAGAACTTAACAGCAAGGAAGAGGCCGTTAATTGGTTGAAAACATTGTAAAATGTGGTACATTTATCATGACTTAGAAAAAGATTTGATCGATCATTTTAAAAAATACTTTGATCAAATGAAACAGGTGCTATTTAAAAATAATTTTAAATAGATTGTGTGCCTATATTTAAAAAATCAAATGATATAAACCCACCCACAGTATCGTCTGAATTTTCAGAGAATTATGTTCCTAATTATTCTGGAAAAAGAGCCGTGGACATTGATTTAAAAGTACCACAAAAAGTGATCAATGATTTAAGAGATTCACATCATCTACTTAAAGTAGATCAAAATGAATTTGAAAAATCTTATCCAAAAGAATCCTATCCAAACAAATTTTATGAAAAATATCATAGTTTTATTATTATGCCAGATGGGACAATAGATGCTCTTGAAAGCTATCATTCTCATCATATGAAAGAAGTTCGAAATGACACTAGAATGAAGAATAATAACATTAATGATCAAGATGATGATAAATTTTTATTGGAAAAAAAATTAAACTTAATTTCTCAATTAGGTACCTATGAAAGTATTCATTATATTTTTGAGGGAGGAATAAGACTTTATTTCCCATATGATGGTTGGGGCCAATTTGTGTTTTATCAAATTCCTACACAAGCACAAATGATGGCCATAAAAAATCTTTTTTCATTAGACGTGATCGGTACAGCAGAAGGAGACTTATATTATCAATCGAATGGAGAAAAACAATATGCCCATTTTCGTTGTTATTCATTCAATGAACTGGAAGATTTTTTCAAAAAATATAGCGGCGAAAATGAAATGAATGAAGGAAAAAGAGAAAAATTAAAAACTCTCAAATTCTTTAGAGATCCATTCAGCGAAAGAGATGAAAAGCAAATACAATTTAAGCCACAATTCGGAAATTTATCTCCCGAAGAAATACAATCGATGCAACAGATAAAACTAGAAGGAATCCCACAATCAATGAGATGGCCTGGTGCAAGTAGTGTAGGTAAATTGTTAAAACTGGCAATTAAAATAGATTTAGAAAAACAAACAAAAATAACTCAGACAATTATAAAATGGGCAAAAAATAAATAAAAATATCTGGCACATTATAAAACTCTATAATGTGCCAGATATCATTTTCAACTATTCACTTTAATTGTCACGTTTGATTTTTCTGGTGTTTCTTTTTGAATTTTAACCCTAATGGTGAGCAATCCATTTTTAACCTCAGCACTAATTGTGTTTACATCAATTTCCTGAGGTAATCTGAATGATCTTGACTGATCACTAATCATTCGTTCTCTTAAAAAGAAATTGGGCTTTGATTCTTTTTTCACATATTGCTTGGCCACCCTTACACAAATAAGATAATTTTCTTTGTTGTACGAAACGTGCACGTCTTCCGATGTAGCACCAGCAACATCTACATTAAGTACCACCTCGTCGTCTTCAAGAAAATAATCAGACCTAAGCGCGGATTGCATTCGCGAAAGAGAAGGGTGAATGGAGTTAAATGCCTCACTCCAAATTGCATCGATTAACCCAGAAGGGTTTACCACTGTGTTTGATTTATATAGATCTCTACTCATTTTGTCTCCTACGTGGCTCTTCTCAACCACGGTTATTTATAATAACGATATTAAAACCAAAAAAGTTTCAGGATTTTTTTTAAAAAAAATTAAATATACAATGTGTGGTATAGATTTGTTACATCTGGTAAAAAAGAACTGGAGCAAAGATTTGGTAAAAACACTTATGAAATCATAAAAGACATTGCACCTAGTGTGCAAAATGTCGCCGCGCATTTTGTTCACGCAATTCTTAAAAAAGACCCGAAATTAATCACAAGGCAATTAATTCCAATTGAACAAATACACTCCACTTTTAATACCGCCTTTAAATTATTAGAAAGAAAACAAATCTCATTATCATATCAAGACAGCAAAATAATTTTAAAAACAAAAGAACAGCAATATGAATTCGAGCCCACCGATCAGGGTTTTTTAAAATTTGTTGAAAAAATTGATTTCATCCACACTTTGTTATTTCCATCATCCACTGAAGAACAAAAATTTTCAGAACAAAAACTAAATATTCCAGAGGGTCAAATCACTGTAATAAAAGCCAATAATGTATCTGATGCAATATTATTAGGAAATGGCACGACATGGTGCATTTCTCAACCGAAAAATACTATGTATCAATCTTACAGGCACACAAAGGCCTCTACATTTTATTTTGTATTTGACACCACTCGGCCAGAAGGCGATCCATTAAGACGAGTGGTGGTAGACATGAACAAGTATGGTGTGTCCCTTACAGATTTAAATAATAACACAGGACATATCTCTGAATTTGGTGGAAATCATGATGCATATTTTAAATATCTTGAAAATAATGGTGTGGATTTAAATCAATTTAAAAATAAACCATATACAGTACAAGAAATGGATGAATATGAATTTTTATCAGAGCCAAAATACGGCATAGAAGATTTTATAAATTTATATCATCAAGCATCAAATAAAAATATCAAAAATCCATATTCTAAATACATTGGATTTGGTCATGTTTTACAACCTGTTCAATTTGAGTGGTTACATAAAATGAATGCTCAAAAATTGATAGATCAATATATAAGCACTGGAAATCCTGTGTTTGTTCGTGATTTGCCCCTACTGAAGCCTCAACAACAACGTACCTATTATCGCGCAAGAGATATGGTTTATGACCATTATAAAAAAGAAGCCACAGATAATTATGGTTTTTCAGTGCAAGAATTCATTTCAAATAGTCCAAATGAACAGCTTATGGATATGTATTTCTTTGAAAAAATGATAAATGACCCGGATGCGGATAAATTAGATTTGTTTTCGGAATTATCACAATATCATCTTGAACAAAATTTAGGCAAGGAACAAATTTTAAAAATTATGAATTCTAAAGAAATTCAAGGCGGAAAAAAATTCGCACTTTTTCAACGTGTGCTTTATTTTGAAAATCCTGAGATAGTTGATGCTGTAATCAACCAATATCCCGAAATGACTGAATATATAAAGGACGAACTCCAAGAAATTAATTCATGGCAATGGAACAGAATATTTATGGGATACTTATTTCAAAAAATAAATGAACCTAGTCTTTTTATTCAATACTCTATGGATCAACTTTTAGACCAAAATTATTATGATTCAGTGTTGAGATCGTTAATAGATCAGGGTTATGCAAATCAGATAATGAACAAATTGCTTACTTATAGTTTTGATGTTACTGAAGCAATAAAATTTTTACTTGACAATGGTGCCTCTTTAGACAATGCATGGAAGCAAGTAAAATCAAATTATTATATACATGTGAAAAACGGTATGTACATTTATCGCTTGGTGGTTAAAGACAATCCTAATGCGCTTGAAGAATGGGACAAGGAAAAAGAAGAAAGGAAATTACTACTAGAAAAACAAAAACAAGATTCTTCACAATCTACTGAACAATCTACTGATGAAAACATAATCGAATCATTTAATCTTAACAAATATCTAAGGAAAATCGGGCGAAAATCATAAATAAATATCGTGTGGTATAAATTTAGCAAAACAAAAAGAGATGATTATTTAAAAAATCTTGGCGTGGCTGAAGATATCATCAATTATTTAAATTCTCTACCAGACAAAGAAGCAAACCCAATGCTTGCTTCAATAAACAAAAACCCAAATATTACCCTAGAAGAATTAATTCAATTACATCCCAAAAAAGAAAAATCTGTTTTACAAGATAAACTCAACGCGGCAAAACAAATTATTAAAAATTATTATTTGACTAGATTGGGTTATAATGAAATTTTTGTTTATTGGCTTGAAGCACAACTTCTTAAAACATTTAGGAAAAATCCCATTTTTTTGCAAACGTTTCTTTCTGAATTATTAAATTATCAAAAAGACTATAGAGAGATTTATGATTTTTATAGAGCAATAAAACAAGAAAATCCTAGGTTTGACATTAATTCGTTTTCACTTGAACAAATAGAACAGATGTCACATGATTGGCATGAAGCCGTGGCACAAAAAGGATCTGGAAATGTATACCTTCCGACAAAACCCGAAAACATTATCCATAAATTCAATAACGGATGGAAATTAGTGACTGTAGACAACGAAAACGATTTAAATGTCGAAGGAAATTTAATGAACCATTGCGTGGGGTCATATGCACACCAAGTGGAAAATTCTTATGTTAAAATTCTTTCTCTTCGTGACCCATCGAACAAACCACATGTCACCATAGAAATATCACCGGATTTATCTGAGATTTACCAAATAAAAGGGAAAAATAATTCCGAACCAAAAGATGAATATAAAAAATTACTAAAAGAATATTTTGAACACACTCACACTTTTTTTCAAGAAGAAACCACAATTGATGAAAAAATTGATGAATTAAAATTTGGAAGAGATAAAGATTATGACGATGGCCTGAATGCTATTTTAAACTCAAAAGCTAATAAAAAACAAAGAGATGATTATGGTTTACTAATTAAAGAGCCCATGTATGAATTGTAT
>Ga0114963_10001036_pt1 | contig 19153 bp, 39 predicted proteins | sample C_131016_EF_Meta_FD_87019 | JGI IMG/M metagenome (GOLD analysis project Ga0114963, IMG submission 87019) | Freshwater microbial communities from Lake Croche, Canada to study carbon cycling - C_131016_EF_MetaG | ecosystem: Environmental > Aquatic > Freshwater > Lake | place: Lake Croche, Canada...
AACTTCATCGCCTTAATGGCCCTGCCATTGAATGGGCTAATGGAACTAAAATGTGGTATCAAAACGACCAACGTCATCGCATTGACGGTCCTGCTGTTGAGCGTGCTAATGGTGATAAATATTGGTATCAAAACGACAACCGCCACCGCCTTGATGGACCGGCTATTGAATATGCTAATGGTGATAAATATTGGTATAAAAACGGTCTATTTCATCGTGTTGACGGTCCTGCTATCGAGTATTTTGATGGACGTAAAGAATGGTATATTGAGGGAGTAGAGTACAGTGAAGAACAATTCAACCAAAAAGTGAACCCACGTCCTTGTGCCGGTAAGAAAGTAACTGTTGACGGCATCGACTACACTCTCTCTTAATCTGGCCCGATAAAATTCTTTCCAAATTAAATCTCACACAATCTAAACATCATGCTTAAAGAAAAACTTATTTCAATTTGTTCTAATTTTCCAAACGACTACAAACTTCGAGAATATTCTGGAAGGGGTATGTATGGACGATCTTGCCTTGGTGTAGAGGTAAATGATTTGTATAAGATTTTCCATCTTGGCGCAGAAGTGGGAGATAGTGCGTTCGATTATGATTGTGTTCGTATAGACAATATGGGCATGGATTATATTTTGTATTTTCCTGACATGGATTTTTCGAATGAAGATCTTAATGAAGAAGACGATGAATAAGACTATTGATCGTTTGTGTTGTTTTCTTGGTATTCATCAATGGAATTGGGGTGAAATACAAAATGAACCATGGGTTAGATATAATGATTGGGGCTCAACAAGCTATGAAAGAGATTATATAGTGGGTGAGTGTCAGCGTTGCCAAATTAAGACAAAGAAGTATTTAAATTGATCGTAGATAAGGTAATGCAAATAGTTTTAAAAGAAAACGAGAAAGGTTTTTTGTGTTTGTTTGACACAAGGTCTGGTTTATTTTTCGAGGGTGGAAGTGTTAAAAACGAACAAAGTGGCGAAAGTATTTTGCGAATAGCAAACGATATAGCAAAAAAACCAACAAAAGTTATTATTGAGATCGCTGACAGTGGTGTTTATTCCGAGTATGGATATTTGGACACTATGCTTGCGAAGAAATATTTAGCGATGAACAGTGATTTACGTGAAAGCAACACAGAAGATGTAAAACTGAAACAAAACAAAAAAACACAAATAGGTACAGGTGGCAAACGTGGAAGGCCAAGGAAGAAATAATTTTCCAAATTAAAAGATTGTGTTTTTGATGAGTGATGATTACGATTTCGAACAAAAATCACCCTTATGTTTTGATGCTTACTAAGCATGAACTTGAATCGCTTGGTTATGCTCTTGATGAGGCGTTAGATATTCATGAGCAAGAATGTTTGTATGCTCCTGACACCGCTAGCACTTTGTATGAAATAAAATCTGAGATCAAAGGATTGTTGAATTGATTGATCCCACTAATCCTACTAATTACAACAGGACACAATCTGAGCTTGAGGAATGGCTTTTGTTTTGTGTTGTTGTTGCTGGTAAGTCAAGTTTTCAGCAAGCGAAGAAACTTGATGAATTTTTGAGTTTGGAAGAATTTGGTAGTCCTTTTCAGAAAATTTTTCAGATGTTTTGCAGGGGCACTTTAGTGGATAATTTAAAGAAGGTGCGCATGGGTCAATATGAAAGGATTGGGTATATTTTCGGTGTATTGTCTCATTATAAGATTTCGGACATCACTTTAGCGGTACTTGAGGGGATTAAGGGAATCGGGCCAAAAACTGCTCGTTTTTATTTCTTGCATTCTTTTCCTGACATGGAGATTGCTGTTCTTGATGTGCATATTTTGTCTTGGCTAAGGGAGCATGGTTATGCCGCGCCAAAATCCACACCTAATCTAAAGAAATATTTAGCATTGGAAAAAATATTTCTTTCTGAGGCTAAAAAGCGAAACATGAGTGCGGCAGAATTAGACATTCAGATTTGGAATGATCGTGCTCGTGTGATAAATTTTCCAGATTAAAAACACACGGTCTAATTTTTGGACAGAGAAAATTCGATGACTTATAAAGATATTGACTTCAGCACATACACTAACAAATACAAGCCTATGGTTTTCACTAGAGAAAGCGCAAAGTTAGCAAGAAAGAATTCTTTAGGTCATTTTAATCCAATTGGTTTGGTGGCTATTGATGAAGAATATCACAAGAACCATGTGGAAGAAGGATATGTTCTTTTTCATGGCAAAGAGCATTATGGTGGAGTTTTGCCTGAAGAATTAAGGCCAATTACCTGGGCAGAATATGCAAATGAAATTTTATTCACCGCTCGACACAAAATCAATGTTTTAACGATGGGTTTGATGTCTTTAGTAGATCCTGTGAATAATATTGGCGAACTTAATGAAGAGATTTTTATTGAGATTATGGCAGGATTAGAATCGGAATATCTTTGCGGCACTCATCGTTCATTTTCAAATATCGTCAACAGATGGGCTAATTATCTGAATTAGTATTAAAACACACACATGAACAACACCGAAACTATCAATAAAATCATTACAAACCTTTCTGTTCTTACAGAAGCAAACAAAATTAAATGGGAAAAATATGGCGAGAAATTCTTTTATGAATCAGAAGAATTTCACATTGAAATTTCATCATTTTCAATGAAAATCGATTGTGTTTTTGTTTACAATGATCAAGTTTTGGATTTTTACAATTATCTTGCAGATCGTTATCTTCAACAAAATGTTTTAGCGCAACTTGATAATATGCTAGTGGAATATATTAATTTTCCAGATTAAAATTGTTCAAGATTAAAATGCATGAAAACGTTCAAATATCACATTGATCCTGGTCACGGATGGTTGGAGGTGTCAATTTCCGATCTCGACAATTTGGGTATTCGCAATTTGATTTCTTCTTATTCTTATCGCATGGGTGGTGTTGCATATTTAGAAGAAGATTGTGATATGAGTCTTTTTGTAAAGGCTTATATCAATCGATACGATTGTTATCCTAACATTGTCAATGTAGATTATGATCGTGATTGTTTTATTCGAGATTATAATCGTTACTTTTAACTTGGTGAACAAATGAACAAAAATGCAAAGATCATTGAAGAACTACAAAATTTGATTAATTATAGACGCGGAAATTCATATTATTATTGTGAATCAGAATATGATTCTGGGCACCACGATGGATATGATTCTGGAAAGGAGTCCGTTCTTGACGACATTCAAGCAATCATCGACAAATACGAAAAAGAATAGTGATTTTTAATCGGGCGAAATTTGCCCGATTTTTTCCTAATTAAAATTTCGAGAGATAATAAAAGTATGCGCACAAAGGAATCAAGCGAATTTTACTCATCACTGCAACGATATGTCTTTATCACTCCTGATGTAGACATCAATCCTGACACTAATTTGCCATACGATGAAAATGACTATTGTGTGGTAGATGTTGACTTTTTTGAAACCCACGATGGTTGTATGCCAATCAATCAACAGGGCGCACAAATGGAACTTTGGGCCATTCTGGAACCCGGAGAACTTAAAGAGTTTGATTTTTGGGAAAAGGAATTCGAGCGAATGCAAAACATCTAACTTATTTGGGACTTTAGCTCAATCGGTAAGAGCATCCCGCTCATAACGGGGCGGTTGTTGGTTCAAGTCCAACAAGTCCCACCAATCTTTATAATATAAACATGACAAACAAAGAACTAATCGAACATTTATCCACTCTTGATCCAGATATGAAAATTATGGTGCGCGGGTATGAAGGTGGATGTGAAGACCTTGAAATTCATCAAATTAAACCAAGTGTTGTTTTGCTTGATTATTATCAAGGTTACAGTTATTATGGAGAACACAAGCATTATGATTTGAATGATTGGCTTGATCCAGAAGATCGTGCAAAATATAAGGTAATTGACGCAATTTTGCTTGATAGGTATTAATATGAATTCAATCAAGTGATTTTTTTTCCAAATTAAAACACACACAATCTAAACATCACTATGGCTCTCAAGTCTAAGTTTTACCTTCTGGGAATTGGGCACGACGCTAAAACGAAGAAAGGTGAGAAGTACAATTATCTCACTGGCATTCTTTATCTTGCTCCTGCAAAAATTTCAGGTTGGGAAGTGTGTCCTTCTAGGTCTGAAGGTTGTACTTCGGCTTGTCTTTTTACTGCTGGCCGTGGTGTATATCAAAATGTCAAAGACGCCCGGATTCGCAAAACGAATCTTTTGTTCAAAAATCGAAGTGAATTTTTAGACATGCTTCGTCATGATATTGCTCTTCTTGTGAAGAAGGCAAAGTCTAAAGGTATGATTCCTTGTGTAAGGCTTAATGGCACTTCTGATCTTGGTTGGGAAGGAATTGCAAAGGACATTATGAATGAATTTTCTGATGTTCAATTTTATGATTACACTAAGGTACTCAATCGAATGATTCGATATTGTGATGGCAAGATGCCTCATAATTATCATCTTACTTTTTCAAGGTCTGAAAGTAATTGGGAAGATTGTGTAAAGGTGCTTAAAAAAGGCGGCAATGTCGCTTGTGTATTTAACACTCTTCCTAATGTTTATGAAGGTCATCGAGTGATTGATGGTGATCTTTCTGATCTTAGGTTTAATGATGACAATAATGTTATTGTTGGTTTAAAGGCTAAGGGCAAAGCCCGCAAAGATCAATCAGGGTTTGTAATTTTTCCTAATTAAAATTCACACAATCTAATCAAAGTCGGAAGACAAAACAACTATGGAACTTAACTTCACTGAAAATCTCGCCGTTGACACCACTGAATTCACCCTTCCTCCCAAGACCTTTGAATTGGAAGTGCGAGTCATGAAGCCTTACACTCAAAAGATCACCGTGGAAGCGAACAGTTCTGATGAGGCGATCAACAAGGTTTTCGACACTTTGGATTTTGATCTTTTTGAAAGCAATTCGTCTCTCACTGATTGTGAAGTGGAAGTGGTTAGCATCTCTCCTGATGATTGGGATGATGATGAGGACGAAGAGGACGAAGAGGACGAAGAGGACGAAGACTAATTAAATAATGTTTTCAGATCGGGCCAAAATTGGCCCGATCAAATTCTTTCCAAATTAAAATTCACGCAATCTAAATAACATGGAAACTTACACTGTAACGGTAGGCAATTTCGGAACTATCCGCTGGTATCAAAACGGTAAATGCCATCGCTTAGACGGCCCTGCTGTTGAATACGCTAATGGAACTAAATATTGGTATATTGAGGGAGTAGAGTACAGTGAAGAACAATTCAACCAAAAAGTTAACCCGCGCCCCTGTGTAGGCAAGAAAGTGACTGTTGACGGCATTGAATACACTCTCTCTTAATCTTTCCAAATTAAAACACACACAATCTAAACAACATGCCAAACCATTGCAACAATCACATCGTCATTACAGGCCCTTCTGATTCACTTCGTAAGTTTTGGGATGGCTTGAAGAAATTTAATGGATATGATCAGGATGATTCAGGAGAGTTGTCGATTGTGTCTTCATATTTTCCTATGCTTGAAGAACTTCAAGGCACTAAATCTCCTGGTGACAATCCTAATTGGTATGATTGGGCTTGTGAAAATTGGGGCACTAAGTGGGGAGATTATGATACTTGCTTGAATTTTTCTAAAAATCAGATTTCTGGTGATTACATTACTGCTTGGGGGCCTTGTGATAAGGCGATTGTTCATATTTCTAAGTTGTTTCCTGATCTCACTTTTGAAGTTAACTATAATGAACCTGGTATGGGTTTTATTGGGTGCCAGGTTTGTAAAAACGGCGAGGAAATCGACTCTTGGAATCGTTCAATGACTCGTGCAGACTATGAAGAATTGGGTTATGGAGAATAACTGATAAGCCATTTTGGAAATCGGGCGAAATTTGGCCCGATTTTTTTCCTAATTAAAACACACACAATCTAAAGAACATGGGACTTGACCAATACGCATATAAAGTTAAGAATCAACCTAATCTTCCTGCTGTTGACGCAAAATTCTCTGAATGGGACGAAAAGAATCAAGAATGGGTTGATCTTGTACCACAAGAAGACCGTTCTGAATTTGCATATTTTCGCAAGCATTATGATTTGCAAGGTTACATGAAGGATCTTTACTATCAAAAAGGTGGCGAAGCAAGATCTTTTAATTGTTGCAAGGTTGAGTTAACCCTTGATGATATTGATAATTTAGAAGAATCTATCAAAGATAATAGTCTACCTCTTACAGAGGGTTTCTTCTTCGGATCAGGTAATACTGATTACTATAAAGAGGAAAGTATTGAATTTTGTTCTGAAGCACGCAAAGCCATTAACGAAGGCTATAGGGTTTTCTATGACAGTTGGTGGTAATTTAATCGGGCGAAATTCGCCCGATTAAAATCTTTCCAAATTAAAACTCACACAATCTAATCATCATGCAATACAAACCAAATCGAACAGTGGGTTATATGTTCACCATTGACATGGACAATGTTCTTGACCAATTGTCTTTGATGAATTTGAAGGATTCAATCAAAAATCACAATGATTATCAAAAAAACCTAATGAAAAAGCATCCAGGTTTTGTAGGTAAGTTGTGCAAAGTGAGTGTTCGCTATCGAAAACCTTTATTGAATCATCCTGATAGTGGTAGGAAATATGGCTTTGGTGGTAGTGTCAGATTAGATCAATACCCCACACAAGCGGATGTTTATGTGAAGATGTGGTAATTTTAATCGGGCCAAATCTGGCCCGATTTTCTTTCCAAATTAAAATTCACACAATCTAAACATCATGCAACTCAAATCGAACCCCGAGCCAATTGCTAAGTTGTTCTCTAATGTTGGTGAAGAAAATGTTTACTACATCAATGAAACTGATCTCACTTGGCTTCTTGAATGCACTCGTGACATTCTTTCAAAAGATTTTGACGAAACGAACTTTGCTCCAATTCTTCATAACATTGAACGAATTGATGAATGCTTGGCATATATCGACAGCCAAGGTGAATAAATCTAACACAAAATGGAAAACGAAACTAACCTTAAATCTTATAAAGTAACTCTTATCACTTATCGCCCCTTTAAGCAAGAAATTGATGTAGAGGCAACAAATGGTGATGAAGCCGTTGATCTTTCTCTAGACAATATTGATTATAGCAAGTTTTATCCTTGCGCTGACCTTGAATCGTGTGAAGTCGAAGTGTATGATCTGTCCCCTGATGATTGGGAGGAAGACTAACAAACGGGCCAAATTTCGCCCGATCAAATTCTTTCCAAATTAAAACTCACACAATCTAAACAATGTCGAAAGACAAGGAAACACACAGAATGAACCAATCAAGTCTCTATCGTTCAATGCTCAATCTGAAATCGGAACTCACCGAAAAGTTGGACAATGTGAACCAATACCTCAAAGAAGGCACTGCTGTCACTAAGATTTCCTATTTCGATGCAAACAACAATCTGATTTGTTCTCAAAAAAAGCGAAGCAAGTGGACCACCGCTATCGGCAAAAATTCTGTAATGCGAGCGCATGAAGATTTTATTGGTCTTTACACTCATCTTTTCATTCCTGAAGACGCTTGCTCACTGAAGGTAGAAAGTCCCTTCATTGATGACAATATCACCACCAAGAAGGTTCCTTACACTGCGTATCGCGACGTTCAAGTGATCCAAGAAAAATTCTAACACATACTCGATGCCCACACAAAATTTCCGAATTAAAAGATTGTGTGGGTAGATGTTGTGGGCCTATAACTCAATGGTAGAGTAACTGGCTTTTAACCAGTAAGTTGTGGGTTCGAGTCCCACTGGGCCCACCAAAAATTTATGCCGTTAGTCGTTCAAAAATAGGACACCCTGATCAGGAGATTATGTTTCGAAACATGCGACGGCACCAAATCTTTCCAAATTAAAACAAACACAATCTAAAGAACATGGAAAACCTTACGATTAATCAAGTACGTGATCTCTTCAATCGCTCTCTTCAATGGTTGCAAGCAGATAACAATGCTCCAGAATTGCAAGAAGAATTGATTCAAGCAATCAATCATATTGATGATAATTATGTGGTAGTGTATTATCCATAAGAATCTTTCCAAATTAAAACAAACACAATCTAAAGAACATGATCTCTGCACGCAAAGCACAAGAATTATATATGCAATCAAAACAATTTTCTGTTGAAGACATTTTGCAAGAAATTGAAAAAAAGATTATCGAAGCATGTCAATCAGAAAAAAGATTGTGTTATTTGCCTGATGAAGTGAATGGACATGATCTTTTCAACAATGAAACTGGCTCATATTCTTATGAGGGAAATAAAATCAGAAGCACACTTGTAGAATGGGGCTATAATGTTGAGAAACGTTATGATAAAGATTCCCGTTATTATGTAGTCATTTCTTGGTAAATTCTTTCCAAATTAAAACAAACACAATCTAAACAATATGAAACCAATCATCAAAATCGAAGTGGAAGGAGGATGCGTGACATCTGTCACTTGCAACCAAGAAATTGAAGTGGAAGTTTTTGTGAGAGATTTTGATAACATTGATGGCGGCGACCAAGACCCACTGGAATACTACGATCTCACAGAAGAAAACTTTCAATACACACTCTGGTAAAATCATGGCAGAACTAACAGCACAAGAAGCCAAAAGCTTAGTGGAACATAGTAAGCGCAACGCTGAATTGATCCTTGAACAAAAAACACAAGAATATCTTAATATTGTGTTGGATAATGTAGAAAAAACTGCATATCAAGGCAAAGAATACCTTGATGTGTTAGACCACTTCAATTTTGAAGATTTTTTCAACGATGGCTTTTATTCTGCACCAGCCACTCTAAAAAAAGCAGGCAAAAAACTTCAAGAAAAATTGGAAGCACTTGGCTATACAGTGAAAATTAATCCTGATTGCGCTAAATTTGAAGTGCACTGGTAATTTCTTTCCAAATTAAAATCCACACAATCTAAAGAATGATGTACGACGAATTCGACGAATATATGGATTATGACGCCATTTCCTGCTCTCGTGGTGATTTCAACACTTGGGAAGAAAATCAGGTCATGCTTGATGAATTCTTTGACAAGTACGCAGAGGATGAACTCGAAGCACTCGATGATCCTGACCCAATCGAAAACGATTTGTGTGATTGATTTATCGGGCCAATTTTGGCCCGATAAAAATCTTTCCAAATTAAAATTCACACAATCTAAACAATGTAATCGCAGAAGGTTCGACACCCTCACCGAATAGGTAATCGGCTGGCTTTACAATTTCGCCCGAATAAAATATCGGACATCGAAAAGGTAGTAAGTTGCAAAAAATATCGAATGATATTTTTATATTAGTGAAAAAATGATTCTTTGGCAAGAATCTATAATGTAGATAGTACTCTTGTATTCTACATTGAAGCCAAAAAAGGGTACCTTGAGATAAACAATGTAGATACTCATAATGAGATTGGTGCAATACCACCGAGGCGATACAAAATTCTTTCCAAATTAAAACAAACACAATCTAAACATCATGGACTCACAAACTTTAATCAAGCAAGTAAGAGAACAAATCCAAGAAGATATCATCACCTTCTGTGACGGTTTGGATAATAATTTCATCACAAAACTTTGTCAGATTGTGGTGGATAATTTCAAACAACTAAAGGAAATCGAATGAAATTCAGCATTCTTCTTGTATCACATGAATTCGAGGGAAAAGTAAGTGGGTCTTGGGTTCAAAATCATGTGGGAACCTTAGAGTCAGCACGAGAGGTGGCAGATAAATACCAAAATAATCCTTATGCGCAAAAATATGGCACAAAATATGCAGTGGTAGATGAAGTGCCTTCACCTGTGCCGATGATGAACCTTTGGTATGACCGCACTCTACTCGCATAATCTTTCCAAATTAAAACACACACAATCTAAACAATGATGTACGACGAATACATTGAATTCGACACCACGCCCACTAACGAATCCTGTGCGCAATTAAGTGAAACCGAAGATTATATGCCCAAAATGCGAGAAGAAGCCAATCAGATGATCGCTCTTCTTAATAAGAAATTCCCAAATGCTCCTGGAGAATTTGCCATCAAACGACAAAGCCACGATTTTGGTGCTTATCTTGAGATTAGGTACTATTTTGACAGTGAAAATGGATGGGACTCTGCTAATATCATCGAATCGAATTGGCCTCTCACCTGGAAAGATGATGCTCCAGTAAGAATCTAAGATAATCGGGCCAATTTTGGCCCGATCAAAATCTTTCCAAATTAAAACTCACACAATCTAATCATCATGGAATGGTACGACACCCCGCTCAATGAACTCGTTCTCATCGAAGCACTCAACGACTTCAACCTTAACGTGATCGTTTCTTTCAATCTCTTTACACACTAACAAAAACATGAGCAAGGTAAAACGAAAGGGAAAGGTCAAAATTAAAGACCACTCATACACGTTTGACATTAACTTCAGCACTGGTCACACCGATTACTCAGGATACGGCTACCACGATAACAAAAATCGCAAAGCATCCCGAAGAAACCGAAAAATTGAAGAAAAACGAGCAAGACTCTATGGAGAATAAAATCTTTCCAAATTAAAACAAACACAATCTAAAGAATGTAAGCGAGAGAACTTATCGAATAGATAATCCACTCCGCTGACCAAATCGAAAAGTCGCCCGAATAAAATATCGGATATTAAAATAAAAGGCCCCTAAATTAAACAGTGTAATGGTAGCGGTCAAAATCACGGAAGTAATCTACCACCGAGGCGACACAAATCTTTCCAAATTAAAACAAACACAATCTAAACAATGTAATGAACCACTTCGTTCACTCTCATACCCTCAACATTCTCGCAAAGCAAACTGGATCGAAAAACCGTGTCCGCGTCCCTGTCGCTGGAGTGCGAAACACTCAAACGATTAAGGCTGGAGATAAGGTAAAAGCAGTTTATGACAAAAATGGTAACCTGCTCGTTTTAAAAGTCAACCATCCGCGAAAGTGCAAGAAAGCATACGGAAAGCGAAACTACACTCACACCGTGGAAAAGGATGGAGCAATTCGAATCACCGCACACTATTGGGGCCTTAAGCCTACAAATCAAATGATTGGATGCGACTCTATGAGCGGCACCATCCAATTCTCTTAACACTCTCTAAAGGGGAGAAAACCAAAATCTCCCCCTTTTTCCAAATTAAAACAAACACAATCTAAACAACATGGCAAACCCATACGGTAAGACCAGGAAATCAAGCGAACCCTACGCCACCTACCACGACTCTAGGATCGGATGGACTTGGAAAATTCTTAAGACCTACCAAAATCCCGAAAATGGATCGAAAAATTCCCATGCCACCGCATTCTGTGAAGTGGACTCCCCTCTCTGCCAAGGATTCCCTGACCTTGGAGACACCTACCTCAATGACATTCAAGGAACACTGATTCAAGGCACTGACATCCTCAAGGAATACGGACGAAGGAAGTAACAAAAAATGGCAGGACAAAAATCCTGCCATAATTTTTCCAAATTAAAACAAGCAAAAGGTAATAATCGTGAACGCTGAAGCAATCGCACAAAATCTCGCTAATCGAAAACAAGGACAATTCTTTTCGATCACTGTGAAGCGACCCGCTAAGACTAGGAAGTCGATGCAATGCCCTGACATTCAAAAACAATCTACTTACCAAGGCATCCTCTGTGACTACGCAAGCCGCAAGCCTGTACGCGAAGCGGTGGAACAGGGGGAACGAGAAGCCCCGAAATTGCCCACCCATATCGCAGACGTTTTCCACATTCAAGGCGTGAAATTCTGGCGCGGAAAGGACGGACAGGTCTATTTCCCTATGCCAATCTCAGGCAATAAGCCAAAGGTCAAATGGCTCGCCAATGGGACTGAAGTACCATACGATGAGGTGAAAAGTTATCTTCTGGCCTGCGAAACATACAAAAAGCCAGAAAAGTCTGCAATCGAAGATAACAACCAAGCACAATTCAACGCCATTAAGGTAGAGAATATTCTTGAAATCAAGTAAAGGATGGGGCAAAAGCCCCATCCTCACCCTCGCGAATAATTTTCCAGATTAAAGATATTAAACATGATCATTTGGGAAGGCAAGAGCGAACTGGACGGTTCTCCGATTGTCGTGATTATGACCGGACTGAACAAAGTAAGCAAAAATTCCAAGACCGGCGAAATGCCGCAGGTTTGGATTCTTCGTTCAGACATTCATCCGATTAACGCCATGCGAGAAGGTAAGGACTCGGCAATCTGTGGACAGTGCCCCCATAGGCCTAAAGTCCTGGGCGAGAAGGCTCTTTCTAAGGAATCTCGTACCTGCTACGTTAAGGCCATGCCGCTTAATAAAATCTACAATACATACGCTAAGGGAGGATACAAGCGTACCACCGCAGAGGACTTAAGTACTACCCTGGCTGGCATGAACGTGAGAATTGGGGCTTATGGCGACCCCGCCGCCGTTCCTATTCAAGTTTGGGATACCTTGCTGAAATTCTGCAAGTCTACGGGCTACACTCACCAGTGGCGAACCTGCGATAAACAATACAATAAGTATTGCATGGCATCATGCGATAACTTACTTGATGTGGCCGAATCTATCGCTCTTGGTTATCGCGTATTCTTCGTGCAAACTGTTAACAGTTATGATAACGTAGTAAAGTCTTACAATACTACAAAGTTTGCACATTGCCCAGCAAGTAAGGAAATGGGAAAGGTTACCACCTGCGCCGCTTGTATGGCTTGCTCAGGTAACCGCATGGGTCGAAAGTCCCATGTAGCGATCATGCTTCATTAGTACTAAATACCCATCACACAATCTAGACAGGACGAAAGTCCTGTCTTTTTTTGTTTATTTTTCTATAGGTACAAAGTCCTATTTAAGATTTTGTAAATCTATGTTTAGATTATGTATTTTAAAATGCGATTTTTGAATATTAAGTTTTAGATTGTGTAGATTGGGTTTAAGAATTTTAAAGTGCGGCGCGCCCCTAAGAACGACCCCCGGTGCCTTTTTTTGGTGTTTGAGGACTCCATACCCCCGTCAAAAAATCTCACCAAATGGGGAATAGTCATTATTTTTTTTTTAAAATAGGGCGAGAGGGGGGGGGAGGGGGTTTAATGGGGGGGGGTACTTTTAAAAGGCACCACCCTTTTTTAAGTACCTCATATTATAATTTTTTTAAGATTGGAGATTTTGAATTATGAATTCGAAAATCAAGATTTGAGATTTCAAATTTGTGATTTTGATTTATTAAAATGTGAATTTCGCCCGGTGAATTACAGTGGGGCATAGAATATAAGATTGTGGATTGGTGTGCTTTTATATTTCAGGTAATAGGAAGTGTTTATTTAGCAAAGAAGGATTTATTTGCTTGGGTATTTTTTATCATTGGCAATGTATTATGGTTGATTTATTTTTTAAACTTCCACCCAATTCTCACAGTGTCGATCATACAAACTGTATTTTTTTTATTGTTAGACATTTATGGTTTATGGAGTTGGCAAAAATCTAAAAATAAAAAATGAAATACATAAGTATTGCTCCATCCACTTTTGATTTTGCATGGCAGGTGGATTTAGCATATCATCAGCATCTTGCGCTAGGAATGGACATTAGCCGTTTTATTGTTTTGTCTCCTTATGTAAACAGCATATATGATACATATCAAAAATGTTTTCCATCATATATTGGCGAAAAAAATGTTGATCCATTTTGGGAATATTTGGGTATTGACTATGATGGTGGTTTGCTTCCAATAAATATACAAACAAGTTTGGCTCAATACGAAATTGAAGACGAAGAAGTTTATGTTATTGGGGACGCGGATATGTTTCCGATTAAAAACAAACATTTTGATTTAGCAAGTGATATTTGTCATGAAACAATTTACGAAAGATGGCATATACATCAGCACACAGATGGAAATTATTTGAAGTGTTTAATTCCTGAAGAAAAAAGAGATTTTAATTTTTCTGGTTTTGTTCCAATAGTAATTAAAGGAAGTGTTTTGAAGATAATTTTGCCCGATTGGATTAGGTTGCATTTAGATGCATATAAAATTTGCAAACAAGAACACAAGTGGTGGTGTGGTATGTATTCTTACAATCTTGTTTGTGCTTCACATAATTTAAAAATAGACGAAAAAAGAATTTGTGTTTTGCCTTTTGACACTGAGATAAATGATTCTATGTTTTATCTTCACTATTCTGTGGCTTTTGAAAATTTTGACAAACACAAGAGAGATTTTTTTCTTCATAAAGAAAAAATCATAAATACAGATTTACAAAAATTAAGCAAAGTAGAAAAAATAATGTTTTATGCTTTGCTTAATTGGTACACTTGTTCAGAATTTTCAAATCATTATTTATAGTGGGGAGCGGGAAAACCCCATCCCCTTGTGGGTGGGGTAGTTCACGAAATTCATATAGTTTTGATATATTCAATAATTTCAAGTTGTCTTCCGATTGTGTTTTCTAATTCAAGGCAGGTATATTCAGTGGCAAAAAGATTTTTTGGAATTTTTTTTAAATAGTCAAAATCTGAATTGTAATTGCCGATATGTTCTACCCATGTTTCTTTATAAGATTTTACCGCTGAGACATGGTTGCATATGATTGGGTACTTGTTTATTGAATAGTTCATGTCGTCTACCCATTCTTCATCATTGATGGTGTCTTCATGCCAATGAGACAAGTCTAAACAAATACCATGAAAATATTTTAAGTCTTTTATGTTCAATTGTTTTGAGTTTTCGGCAAGCATATATGGCTTAAATATATATATTTGAGAATTTTTATAATCATTTGCATGATTGGCATGTATATTAAACCATTTTGTTTGAAAATATTTCATGCAAAAATTTAATTCTTCTGGTGATGAATCAATTCTTGCATGGATGAAAGGAAACTTGATGTCTGGAAGTGATGTTTTAATGTTTTGAAGAAATTCAAATCTTTCTTCATTGTCTTTAATTCCAGTGATGAACAATCCCAATTCATTAATTTTACCTTTTGAAAGTTCTTTTAATTGGATTTTAGTGATGTCTTGGTTTGTAGTGGTAATTGATGGTAAAATTTTAACATCCATAGGAAATATCCTCGTAGCAGTCAGGTGATTGGTAATTTTGATTTATATTGGAATGTTTTTTGTTTTTCGCTTTGAATGCAATCAAAAAAAGTGCAATAATTGTGGATATAACAATAAACTTTTTCACAGTCTTGTCGAGAGGAAGCCCCACCCCTTGTGGGTGGGGAGGAATCGAGATCAACACAGTTCTTTCTCATAAAATATTATACGAAATATTCTATAAACATTGAAAAAAAGAAGGTGTTATAATAATAAATCTGTAAAACACTATTGGTGAAGAAAACTTTAAAGGTAAAATTGATTACAGATGATTTTCAACATCGTGCCCTCTTGGGCACGATGAGTGTGTTTAATCAAATTTGTAATGAATTTTCTGAAATAGCTTTTGAACATAAGGAATTTAGAAAGAATCAATTGCAGAAGATTGTGTATCATGCTTCGAGAGAAAAATATGAAAATTTTTCTTCTCAATTGACTATAAGAGCTATAGACTGTGTTTGTTGTTCATATACCTTTAGGAAACATCCTAAATATGCTAATAATTTTAAAAGAAATTCTGCGGTCGTTTATGACGATAGAGTAATTAGTTTTCATGAAAATTATGTTAACATTTGGACTGTCAATGGAAGATTGAAAATACCAATCCATATTTATGATACAGAATTGTTTAAATATAGAAAAGGACAAGTTGATCTTGTTTACAGATTAGGTAAATGGTTCCTTCTGTGTACGATTGATATACCCAATTCGGAACAGTATATTCCGACAGATTGTATTGGAGTTGATCTAGGTGTGAAAAGAATTGCAACAACATCGGAGAACGAATCGTATTTGGGCGACACAATCGAAAAGAAAAGAGTTCAATATTCTGAACATCGGAAAAGATTACAGAAACGTGGTACACGATCTGCAAAAAGAAGAATAAAGAATATAGGAAATAAGGAAGCAAGATTCCGAAAAGATGTGAATCATTGTATTAGTAAGCAATTAGTTGAGAAAGCCAAAGGCACAATTTGTGCCCTAGCTCTGGAAGAGCTTAAGGGAATAAACACAAGAGTTACGGTCAGGAAATCTCAAAGAAATCAAAGACTTAGTTGGAGTTTTTATCAATTAAGAAGCTTTATAGAATATAAAGCTATGGAACAAGGTGTTCCGATTGTAATTGTTCCTGCTCCATACACAAGCCAAACATGCTCCGCATGTGGACATTGTGAGAAGAAAAACAGAAAGAATCAATCTGAATTTATATGCTTGGATTGCGGCTTCGCCGCAAATGCAGATTACAATGCTTCTTTGAATATTAAATCATTAGGGCTACAGTCAATTAGCCTATTGTTCGGCTCAAATTGAGCCTTGTAGCAAGCCCCACCCTTTATGGGTGGGGTAATTGACAATAAAAATATTACAAGACGAAAGGTCAAAATCTTCCCATCCACAGAATTATTTTTCAAAAATTCCACTATTGTATATCTTTTCCTCTGCCATATGAATAGAGATATTTATATAATTCTGTGTTTAATTTATTTCTGGCTGCGGTGGGCATATATTTATAGTCGTCGCCTAAAAATTTATATGCGGTTTTTTCAATGGCAAGCAATGTTTGATCACCTTCATCTAAATACGATTTGAACACAGATTTTGTTTCAGGGTTTGAAAAAATTTCATCGATTCTCGCTCTCACTTCTGATGGTAATGAGACATATTTGATAAAGTGGATAAGGTTTTGTTTTTCTTCTTCGCTTCGATTAGATTCCATGATTTTTTGTCGATATGAATCATGAAAAAATGATTTTTCTTTTCTTAATCCATCTAGTTGTGTATTTTCATATTTTCTTAAAAATTCATAAAGATGACTTATTTCGTGTGCTAATGTACTTCTAATATTTGTAATATTATTGACAAACACAATAATGTATGGAGGGAATTGTGTTAATATAGATGCTTCGCGGGGGCCATTCAAATCTATCATGGCATAAACTGGAATGTCGTATGTTTGTTTATCTGTGTTGAGATGTAAGGTGGTAATTTTAATGGCCGAAACATTAAAAAAATATGCTTTGAATTGGTCAGAGACATTTGGTGTGGATGTTTTGTCAATATCTTTTATAAATTCTCCACTAGAGATATAATGCTCGATTTCTTTCACTGCTTCTTCAAAGTTTGACAATTTGAGAAAATGTCCATAAGATGCAAAAAGAAATTTTGAAAATTTATACCACACATTTTAAATTTACAATTTTTAAAATAATTTTCCTAATTAAAATTCACTCGTATATAAGAACATGTTACTAAGAATCGTAGGGGATGTACATGGAGATCATGATGCGATTATTCAAATGTTTCAATCGTGTCATGATTATGGTTGTACCATTCAGATTGGCGATTACGGGGCTGGATTTGGTGCTGAGGCTTATTTGCCTTTAGTGTCTGCTGAGAAGTTTCGTGTGTTTGCTGGCAATCATGACAACCCTCAAATTTTAGCCCGATATCCTCACAACTTGGGGAGATTTGGAATTTTTGAATTTGGCGGCAAGAAAATCTTTTTTGTGTCTGGTGCTTGGTCGATTGATTATCAATGGCGCACTCCGGGAGTTTCTTGGTGGTCCGATGAAGAACTTTCTTTAATTGAATGTGAGGAATGTTTGAAGTTGTGGGAGGAGAATTGTAAAGATATTTCTTATGTTCTGTCTCATGATGGTCCACCCAATTTTACACAACATATATTGGGTAGTTTTCCGATAGAGACACAAACAGGAAGGCTATTGTGGGAGATGTACAAAATTCACGAGCCGCCTATGTGGTTTATAGGGCATTGGCACACATCTTTTACAAAATTGATAGGTGATACAAAATTTTGTTGTTTAAATATCAACGAAGAGATTGTATTAGATTGTTTCTCAACCCCCGGGGTATTTATACCCCGGAAAGTGGCCCGGTAAAAGAGTGCGCGGTTTTACATTTGGTTCATCTGAGATAATTGATTTGAATCTTTTTCTTATCGACCCATCTTCTATTTCATAAAAGGGAATATTTTCATAATATTTTCGTGGTGAATATGTTTCGATATTAAATTGCATATTATAGACATTATCTCCAAATATTTCTTGTAATCCTGAAACGATTTCATTAAGATGTTCTTGATCGAGATTATATGTTTCTATGTTTCTCCCTCTCACTCTTATCCATCCTAATTTCTCCACTGCATATTTTCTAGGATCTTTGAGCGCATGTAGTAATTCTTGAATGATAGGCGATTCTGCTTCGTCGTTGCCTGTGACAAGCCATCTAATATAGTTTCCATAATATGCATTGTCTATAGCATCGTCTTCTTCATAATTATATTTTTCCATTAAATACTGAATAAAATCTAAATCATTGGGTGCATAATCATTTAGTACATCTGTGCTTAATCCGAGATCATACAAATGCTCTGGAATATTTGGAATGAAATGATTGATAATATATTCTTCTGCAATCATTTCGTGATTTTTATCTCCAATATCTCCATCAGCAAATTCTGTTTGATTATCGTGAAACCAATATTCATTGGCTAGTTTAATCATTGCTTGTTTTTGTAAATATTTCTTTAGGTTGAATGCCTGTGTAATTTGTGTAGTTTCCTCAGGATTTGGTTGATCAGGCACCACCACTCGCTCAACAAGATTTTTATATTCTGGGTCTTCTCGTTCTTTGTTTACTTGTTCTAATATTTCATTCCAAAAATTTAATTCTCTGTCATTTCGTATATAGTCTTTATAAGCATATTCTTCTTCTTGTTGACATTCTTTTTCATATTGTTCAATTGCTTCTTCGTAGTCTTCTTGGCTTTCGTAATCTTCATTTTGTGGATATGGTGTGTAAGGATCATAATACCAATTTTCGTGAAACTTATCAAATACATCATTCACATTGACCATCAACTCTGCAATCAATGAACTATTCATCCATATTTTCAGCGGTATGGATTCATTTTTTTCTGCGAAGTCTTTAAGGTATTCTATATCTTGTTTGCTTGCATAATCCACTAATGTTAT
>Ga0114963_10001037_pt1 | contig 19147 bp, 27 predicted proteins | sample C_131016_EF_Meta_FD_87019 | JGI IMG/M metagenome (GOLD analysis project Ga0114963, IMG submission 87019) | Freshwater microbial communities from Lake Croche, Canada to study carbon cycling - C_131016_EF_MetaG | ecosystem: Environmental > Aquatic > Freshwater > Lake | place: Lake Croche, Canada...
AGACTTTGTGATCTCTCCCGAACTACAGGAACGAGCCGAAACCATTCGTACCTGGTTTGATCACAGCATCACCATGACACTGCTCACAAGAGGTACAGTAAACGGATTCCACGGAGACCTTGCAGAATTGGTACGAAATGAAAAGGTCAGTTCACAAAAATTTGGATTGTTTGTGTGGGCCCCCAAACTCTACCATGATCAACGAGCACGTGACACTGTAAGAGAAACCATTTCACAAATTGCATATCGTAGCAATTGGATTGGCAAAGAACGTCAATCAGTCACTGTCAACTTCACTTTGTTGGAAAAAAGATTTTTTAAAGAATTTGGTTCGTGGACTGCGTTTGGACACGACGACGGCAACAACATGATACGATTCATGACACGACACGAAGATCGTTGCACATCAGGGACCATAGTTGGGCGTGTCAAATCACACACAACTGAACAATATCACAACAACGGAAAAATCACAACTCTTAACTTTGTAAAGGCTGTATGAAAGATCGAATTATTTTAACTGATGCAGATGGTGTACTCCTGGATTGGGAATATGCGTTTGATGTATGGATGCAACAACACGGTTTTGTCAAACAAGAAGGTGGTAACTTAAAATACGATATTGGCAAGCGTTATGGCATTGATATGGAACAAGGTAAGAAGCTGATCAAGATCTTCAATGAGTCGGCACACATTGGATTCTTGCCTGCACTGCGTGACTCCATGTACTATGTCAAACGTCTACACGAAGAACACGGATATGTGTTTCACTGTATCACCAGTCTGAGCCAAGATGAGAATGCCTGTGAACTACGCAGAATGAATTTGCGTAAACTGTTTGGCAAGTCAGCTTTTGAAAAGTTTGTGTTTCTTGATACCGGGGCCGACAAAGATGAAGCACTCAAGGCCTATCGTGGATCAGGCCTGTGGTGGATCGAAGACAAGATTGTCAACTGCCAGGTCGGTATCACCAACGGATTACGTAGCCTATTGGTAGAACACGGACACAACATGGACTACGAAGATCCAGAGATTCCCAGAGTCAAAAACTGGAAAGATATTTACAATCGTATTGTCAACAAATAAAACAAGCCGCATCAGCGGCTCGTTTCGTTTTAAAATTTATAATCGATATCAAATCTCCTTATAAATTTTAAGTATTTCTGCCACAGCAGGATGTCGTTGGATATCCCGGCCTGCAAATTCTACACCAGCCACATACTTGCAAGAACTATAGTCGGCCACTAGACGTTGAAAGTCCAGTAGACCATTGTCGTTTTCCTTGCGATCAGCTTGGCGGGTGTCGCCTGTTACAACCACTTTGGAACCTTCACCGAGACGTGTTAACAGCATTTTCATCTGACTTGGTGTCGCGTTTTGCATTTCATCTGCAATGATCCACGAGTTTTTAAATGTCCGTCCACGCATGTATGCTAGTGGAGATATCTCAATGTATTTTTCGTCTAGCATACGTGTGATTTCCTGCGGTCTGTAATATTCCTCCATGATATCAAATATTGGTCTGGTCCATGGCTCCATCTTCTGATTCAATGTCCCGGGTAAGAAACCATGTTGTTCGTCATCAACACCTACCGCTGGACGTGTGATCACAATCTTGGAGCAGTCACCTGCTCGGAATGCTTTCAACGCGGCCAATACGGCTAGCATAGTTTTACCGGTACCAGCAGGGCCGGTAGCAAAAATTATTAAGCGTTGGGGATCTTCTAATAGATCTATGTAAGTTTCTTGATTTCGACTTTTGGGTACTAGGTTGATGGATCTTCTGGTTTTTGCGTAAGTATCGAAGTTGACTGTGTTGTTTGAATTGACTATGGATAACTGTGTTGCCTCGCGGCGTTGGCGTTTGCTCAAGTGTGCCTCCTGTGGGTTGAATTTATCCGACATATTGTCCTCTGTGAATTGGGTATTCACAACAATATTTACAGATGGCACAGATTCATTTAATGACTACACATAAATTTAGTTCTAGGTATAAGTATTAGACTAGACTATGTATTTTAAGAATTCCAAGGTGTTGTTTGGAATATGATGTATCAGTCTAATGTCTTCAGGTCCTTTACAACCTAAACGTCGCATCAACAATGCGTGTACAACAGCGCATTGATAAAATGACAGTTTGCAAGGCCTAGCACGACTGTCAACAACATCCTGAAATACTGCAAACGACTCTGATATCATTGAAAAATATTTTTGATTGAATTGTTGTACTAACGTACAGAAGTGTCTGATTTTGTCTGTCTTTGGTCTCCACCCACAATCAACAATGACTTGTACAATAGCATCAGGATTGTTCCAGAACCAATTGATATCCAGGGCATGAGTTGGGTATGGGTGATTATGAAATTGTTCAAATGACATTGCCAGTTGATCTGCCAATAACAGGGTTACTTTTTCCAAACGATCTACCACAGTGGCACAGGCTGAATAGTCTATCATTTCATCATCTGGCGGCATTTGTTTGCTGTGTGTTTTGCCAATGCTCATGGCAAATATCAACATTCGACCAAAGTCATCGGTAGCAATGGGTGCTAGGCTAGGTTCATTGCCAATATCGTAGGTTGCCATGTAGGGCTGTATTTTATAACTGCCGTCATCAAGTTTTTCATACATTTTGTCATCATCCACAGTGTGTAGATAATCTCGATAAAATGTATTTTTAATGGCTTCATGGGCTAGCCTATGATTGTGCAAATTGTCTCCTGCTACCATGTCAGGATAGCCCGGCAGGTTGCCTTCTTCTGTGCAGTAATCCAACAGTGCCGAAACAGTATGCACACCGGCACCGCCACGAAAAATCAAATGAATCATCTTGACCACTCCGCATAAAGCCTGTTGTTGGTATCATTTTGAATGTCTGCCATTTGAAAACCAAACTGTTGTGCATACTGCGTGAGCAGTTCTGGCGACCAATCAAAAAAATCAATGGATTCACATTCAGTGTTGCCGTGATCTTGTCGTCCAGGATTACAACGCCAGAAGATTCTGCTGTGCGGCTTTAGGTGATTGACCACGCAGTCGATTTGTGACAGTATGATGTCTTCAGAGCCGAAGTTGATACTGCCCAAGCAAAAAGCAACATCAAACTTTATGTTGGATCGGAACTGTTCGATGGTACACCGATAGTCGGCCTGATCAAATGCTGGATCTACACCCGTTAGGTTGGCAATTTTTCCTTTGAAGGGATTTTGACCGCAGCCTACATCCAGTACATTTTCTCCAATGCGTATTTTGTCAACCAGAGCCCATCCTGAGTATACGTATTGATCAATACGTCCGCGCCAGTGATTTCCGAAATAATTATTGAGGTGTTGTTGATCGTGCATAATTATAGTTATACATGTTACCCAATAGAATATTTTTTACTGGCGTCCCTGGATCGCGTTGGTCCGGTATTGCCCAAACACTAGAAACCATTCCGGGCTTCAACACCTCAGATCGCTCACCAGCTCGTACCTACAGTCATCATGGTTTTACTGGACATGTGGGTGCTTACTTTGGCGAGGGCATGGAATTAGAATGTCGTCTCAATGCTAAATATATTGATAGCGCCTGGACTGAAGCAGGTGGCACACGTCTAGTTAAGAGCCATGATTGGGCTTACACTCTCCCTGAAGTTGATCACTATTTTCCCGACGATTGGATAATGTTGATATATCGTCCAGACATGGCCAGTTACGCCTGGTGGCACGAAGCCGGTGGATTTCAAATCAAGTATCCCTGCTACGATGCTTACCGTGACAGCATCGGAATGTTGGCAGCCATCACCAGACAGAATCAATGCATCCTGGAGTATGCACACAGCAGACGTGCCACCTGGCATCATTTCACTTCCGAATGGATCGAGTCTGTATTTGGGCACCCGGTCCAAATAACAAAAACTTTCCCAGATATTTTGGTAACAATTTTACAATGAAAAGAGATCATGTTTGGTATATCAAATATGCCAGTGCCATAACCATTTTATGTGCCATGGTGCTACACGTTTTTGGCATCACACCCTGGAACAGTTTTGTACAGATGATCGGTGCCATGGGTTGGATCTATGTGGGCTATCGTTGGAATGAACGAGCCTTGATGTTGAACTTCTTGCCTCAGTTTTTTATCATTATACCCGGGCTGGTGTATATGTATTTTTTAAAATAAGGTATCAATCATGTCTGAGACAAATTTAAGAAGCATAGCAAAAGCCATCAGTTGGCGAATTACTGGAACTATTGATACTTTTGTTGTTAGTTTTTTGATAACCGGAGAATTGCTGATTGCTGGCAGTATTGCGTCTATTGAAATAATGACAAAAATAGTTTTGTTTTGGGTGCATGAGCGAGCCTGGAACAAAGTAAAATGGGGTCGTTATCGTCCAAGTGCTGTACCGGCTGGCAAGTTTGATTGGCGGAAAGAAACAGTACAGATGTTGGGTAGGTGGCAACCTTGGCACGCCGGGCACCGAGCTCTATTTGAAAGAGCCATAGCCAAAACAGGACAAGTATGTATCATGATCCGTGACTGCGAAGGGTGGCACGACAGCAACCCTTTCAAACGCGAAGAAGTAGAAAATTTTATTCATGCAGATCTCAAAGAAAAATACGAAGGCAAATATATAGTTGTATTTGTGCCCAATATCACCAACATCACCTACGGACGCAACGTGGGATACAAAATTGAAAACGAAGTGTTTGATGAAGATACTCACAGCATAAGTGCCACAGAAATTCGTCGACAAATGAACTTAAAATAAAGGGAGAAATCAAATGACGGGAATTAAAAAGAAATTCAACGACTGGAGACGCAGAAGCATAGCCAGACTTGTAAGCTGGCGCATAATTGGCGGTAGCACAACTGCGGCCATTGTGTATTTTGTTGCCAAAGCCGGTGCCAGTGCTGGAGAAACTGCTACTGTTATCTTTGTTTGTCAATTCACAATCAATGCATTAATGTACTACATTCACGACCGTATTTGGAACCATTTCCAATGGGGCAGGGAAGTGGTATTTGAAGACGGTACCACAATCACCCGAGCTGAATACTTGGAATTGGCCAAGACTCAACAATTAGATCAGCATCAAAAAGCATAAATATTTCAGTATCGATACACAAGGAGAATCCCCATGGATGCAAAACAATTTGTTAAGAAACTAGTTGAAGACAATCAAGCATTGTTCAAGGCCAGCCAACTTAACGTTAAAGAGTACTTTGACAGCAAGCCTGCTCAAAGTGAGCTGGTAGAACATTTCATCGGTCGTATGATCAACGAACGCATGAACATGGTTGAAATCGCTCAACAAGTGGCCAATATGCCTGCAGACGCAGATCCTGTTGAGCTACAGTTGTTGACACAACAAGCACACGATGAAGCTGTTCACTTCCGTCTAGTCAAGGAAGTCATTGAGCACATCCAAGGTGCACCAGTTGATGTTGAGGCTGCTATTCGTGCCGAAGCTGCCAAGCCCACAGCCAAGGGTGCTAGCCTATTGGCCAAGTACGGTGCCGAAACTGATGCTGCCGCTCTGGCCGCTTATCAGTTGGTTGCTGAAGGCCGTGCCGAAGCTGTCTGGAATCAAATGGCAGAATGCATCGAAGACCGTTTCATCAGTGGTGCCTACGCCAAGATTGCCCGGGACGAAGGTTTCCACAGTCGCATTGGTGCAACCAAACTAGAAAAGTTGGTTGGCACTGCCGAAGAACAAGCTCGCATTGAAGCTCTTGTTCAGCGTATGCGTAAAGACCTGTATGAGATTTCATGCCGGAACACCACTGCTGCCCAAGATGGCAAACAGTTGGTTGCTGACGCCTACGGGTGGTAAATGATAATAGGACTCAGTCAAAGAGTCTTGTTGCATAAAAATAGAGCGTATGACGCTTTTGAGCAAGGATGGTATTCCTACTTGAAAGATCATACGCTTCTTGCTATTCCCAACAGACTAGATCAAGATTTTGATGAATTATCACACGTATTGGACTGTCTCGTACTCACAGGAGGCGATGATAGCACACTACGCAGAAGTGTAGAACTAAAAATAGCCACTGAAATCTTGGCCAAACAAAAGCCTATCATTGGGGTTTGTCACGGTTGTTTCTTGCTTACAGATGTTCTAGGTGGTACTGTGGAACAAGTAATGGGGCATTCCGACACTTCGCACGAAGTCAATTACTTTGGCGATCGTATGATAGTGAACAGTCATCACACCTTGGGCATCACAGAACTACATAAATCAGGCACAGTGTTGGCCACTGATCCCGATGGGCACTGTGAAGCCTGGATTGATGGCAACATTGCTGGACTGGTGTGGCATCCTGAGCGTATGTACATGCCCTGGATTCCTGATGAAATACAGGATCTATTGGATAAATAATTACACTATGGCAGCAAACATTAAAGATATTATAGAAAATACCAAAGACATCTTCATGACTGACAGTTCAGTTGTGAGTCTAATGGACTTTGAACGAGTTATCGATGAGCTAGATGTGTATGCGTTTGCTCACTGGAAACAAGGCGAACTGGCCGAAGGTCCAATATACGAAAAGTATTTTGTAACCTGTACATTCATGTGGCCCTACAAACTCATGCCTGATCCACGCGGTGCCGAACGACTGTTGGAATACGGATGCGAAATACGCTACAAGAAGGATATGTTGGAATATCCTGTAAAAGTAAAAACACCCAACGATTTCAAAGCTGGTACCAAAATGCCCAAGATGGCCAAGACTCCCATATGGCTGGTTGAAATTGTCATGCCCAAAACACTCATGCAAGAAATTCACCAAGGTAGCATGGAACTAGAAAGCGATACCATCGATGTAGAGGATATCGAACAAAGTTACGAGACCGGATTGGATGATGATATGTACAAGGCCAACGAAGGCCAAGCACCAGTAGGACAAGCACCAAATGCACCAGCACCAGCACCAGCACCTTAATGAAGGTCTTGAGCAAGGAGATCTTGCTAGACTAATTCATCCCGAGCTACACATTGACGAGTTCAAAAGCAAACTTGGCCGCGACGAAGATGTGTGTGTACTCAGTTTCAAAGTCACCGGCAAAGAAGCTGCCAATGATCTAGTTAACTTTATTGAAAAAGGTTACGAGTGGGTCATAGATGCTGACATCAGTGCTGGCGAGATGGATGATGGTGACTATGTGGTATTTGTTGAATTTGACCGTGATTCTAGTATACCAGACAATGTCATGGGCTTGATGGAAGATCTCATGAATCTCACCAACCAAGATTTGGATGAATGGCACTTGCAATATCATACCAGCGGTCAGCAACATGAATTGAACGCAGAAACTTTGACCAGATTGGTTCCTACCAATCCAGATGCTTATCGCAGCCAATTTGGCAAACAAGACATTGACAAATTAAAAACAGCCGCCGGTATTGATGTTGATACCAAGGCACCCAAGAACGATTTTACAGAGAGTCTAAGAATTGCCGCAGGAATAAGATAATATGTGGTTACTACATCTTCTACCAACCAGTTTGATACTGTGGATTGTCAACACACTACTTGTAGTAGGTGCCGTTGGTGTTGTGCTGGGTTTCTTTGTTAAATTCATACCTGTGGTCAACACCTATCGCTTGCCCATACAGATCGGCAGCATCATCATATTCTGCGTAGGATTGTGGTGGTCGGGTGGCTACAGTGTAGAACAGGCCTGGCGCGAGCGTGTGACAGAACTAGAAGCCCAAGTTGCCCGGGCTGAAGAACAAAGCAAAACAGTCAACCAAAAGATCAAGACCAAAGTCGTTACTCGAATACAAATCGTCAAAGTTCGTGGCGAAGATCAAATTAAATACATTGATCGTGAGATTGTCCGGTATGACGAAAAGTTTGCCAAGGGTGGCATGTGTGAAATCCCACAAGAATTTATCAAGGCGCATAATGCGGCTGCGGAGCAACCCAAATGAAAATAAATGAAATTTTAACAGAAGAGTGGAGTCAGAAATACAAGAGCAGTATCAACTGCTCGCACCCCAGGGGCTTTAGTCAACGGGCACATTGTGCTGGCAAGAAGAAGCACAACGAAAGTGTTGAAGACACAGTGATGGAAATGGTTTGCGAAGACTGCGGCCTGTGTGAAACACACGGAAGTGTCATGGAAATCAAGAAGGGTCAGAAAGACAGCAACGGCTATACTCGATGCTGGCCTGGCAAACACGCTGAAGGTACCAAGCAGGGCAAGAATGGCGGACAGGTACGCAACTGTGTGCCCAACGAAAGCGCAGAGTTAGAAGAAGAGTTTGATCTTATTGAATCAATCATCGACAGACTAGCTGAACACAATGGTGTTGATGCCGAAGTGATCTGGGAGGATTTAGAAACACTCACAGAAGATGAACTGTATGCTTTTGCGGTGACTTCAGAGCCCATCATGGAATCACAAGGTGTGGCGGAAGGCTCGTTAGAAGCAAATACCCCAAATCCTGTTGTAGTAGTACAAGACCTAAAAGGTAAGATTTTAGATAAAGTAAATCTATTAATGGCTGTGCAAAAATATAAATTAGGTAACCCACAAGATATAAAAAATCAATTAGCACATCAAAACTATACTCAGATTGGAAATTATGTCATAGTATCTCCTATGAGCGGACAGCCACAAGATAATATAACACAAGGTGTGGCGGAAGATTGGCAAAAGGCCAACAAGCGTGATCGTACTGCCGGAATGAGTCAAAAGGCTGTTAATGCTTACCGCAGAGAGCATCCTGGATCAAAACTAAAAACTGCCGTCACAACCAAACCTTCAAAGTTGAAGCGTGGATCAAAAGCCAGTAAGCGTCGCAAGAGTTATTGCAGCCGCAGTCGTGGACAAATGAAAATGCACAGCATTAGTTGTGCCAAGACTCCAGACAAAGCAATCTGCAAAGCACGACGTCGTTGGAACTGCTGATGCGATATCTTGTAATTCTATTGGCCTTAGCTGGCTGTTCGACCACAGTGCCGGTAACCAGTAAGTTTCCTGAAGCTCCGGGCAACGTGGCCTTGACTGCCTGTCCACAATTACAAAAGTTATCCGACGATGCCCGACTAAGTGACATATCAAAGACAGTCACAGTCAACTACGGTACCTACTATGAGTGTGCTGTCAAAACAGATGCCTGGATTGAATGGTACAACATACAAAAACACATATTTGAAAATTTAAAATAAGGAGTCAACCATGGAGCTAACACTAGATCAATTGAAACAGATGGTACCCGGAATACCTTATGCCGAACATTGGCACGAGGCCTTGGAACAACTGTTGCCGGACTATGAAATCAACACCCCACAGCGCATTGCTGCCTTTGTTGCTCAATGTGCTCACGAGTCGGGCGGCTTTAGATTTGTCAAAGAAAACTTGAACTACAAGGCAGCGAGCCTACGCAAGATCTTTGGCAAGTACTTTGCCGATGACGCCATTGCTGCCGCGTATGCCAACAAGCCCGAAATGATTGCCAACCGCATCTACGGCGGGCGTATGGGCAACGGTCCCGAAGCATCAGGTGAAGGTTACAAGTATTGCGGACGTGGGCTACTGCAACTGACCGGCAAAGAAAACTATTCTTGGTTTGCTGCCAGTCTGGAAATCAGTCCTGAAGAAGCTGCCGAATATTTGGAAACATTTGAAGGTGCCGCACAGAGTGCCTGCTGGTTCTGGGAAACAAACAATTTGAACGCAGTGGCTGATGCCGGCGACATCAAGAAAATGACCAAGATAATCAATGGTGGTTACATTGGACTAGAAGATCGTATTCATCATTACGAACACGCATTACAAATCATGGGAGCTTGACATGACCGAAGTAAAAAACGAAACTAAACCTTTATCACGTAGCGAACGTGAAGCCATTATCAAAGACAAGGCCGGATGGGTCATTGTGGTATTTGCAGCCTTGTTGGCCATCAACACCTACATGGGCGGCAGCAACTCGGGCAAGGTATTAAACAATACCATTGACGCCAACAATACTTGGGCGTTTTATCAGGCCAAATCAATCAAAGGCACCTTGGCTGAAATGGCCTTGGATGATGCATTGGCACGTAAAGACGCAGCCAAGGCAGCCGCACTCAGCAAAAAAATTGCCAGATACGAGTCAGATCATGAAACAGGTGAAGGCAAGAAAGAACTGTTTGCCAAAGCACGTGCCTTGGAGGCCGACCGTGCAGTGGCCAAACAACGCAGTCCCTGGTATACCTTTGGTGGTAGTCTATTCCAAATTGCTATTGTGCTATTAAGTGCTAGTATATTGGCAGTGAACAACCGACTGTATACTGCCAGTCTATGGGTAGGCGGTGCGGCAATGATCTTGATGAGCCAAGCAATTTGGCTTTGGATCCCGTTTGTCTAAGCAAAACCAAAAATTGCACCATAAACGTTAAATACTAATAGCCCACGGCTGTCGCCTGGGCTTGAGGTACGTTTATGGATCCGTTTACACTGTTCGCATTAGCCAACGGCGCGGTCGCTGCCGTAAAGAAAGGGTGTCAATTATACAAGGACATCAAAGGTGCCGCGGGCGACATCAAAGCAGTACTTAAAGATCTAGACGAACAGTTTCATGGTGCATACGAAGCCAAAGGTAAAACCCCCACAGTCGAACAACGCAATCAATTTGTACAAGAGAAAAATCGTGTTATTGAATTGAACAAACGCGATGGCGAAACTGCCAGTATCTATACCGAACTAGGTGAACACCTGGGTGCCTATTACGATAATTTGTACAAGTGCATAGCTATTTTTGAAGAACAAGAAAAGCACGACCAGCACGAGATTTACCAAGGTGATGCCAGTCTTGGCAAACGTGCCCTACAGCGTGTGCTGATGCGTAAGCAGTTGGAGCAGATGGGTGTTGAACTGCGCGAAATAATGACCTATCAAAGTCCCCCTGAACTGGGTGCTCTCTACACTGAAGTAGAAGAGATGATGAAGGTCATGGGCGCACAACAAAAAGTTCTTGTAGCCAGACAAATGAAGGAAGACCATGCCCGAGCTGTCAAACGACGTCGCCGCATGGATGCCGTATGGGCCAATGCTGTATGGGGTATAGCGGCCACTGTGATTGCTTGTTCCATCGGTCTTATGATGGTGTTTGTGATACAGGATCGTATTGAAAAATATCCCGAACTGGGTGATGGTATCATACCCAAGACTGAAGCACAACGCAGATATGAAGCCATGCCCAAACGTTATGTGGGCAGATGATCAATGGCGGTGATGTAACACCCAGTAGAGAAACCCACCAGCGACTGCCATGGAAAATAACAAGATCAAAATATAAATAGAAATCACCTTGCCCGCAGGAGTTTCTATGATTAGATCATTTAGTTCTTCAAAAATGCTCAAGAGTTAGCTCCTCAATAGTCATTTGTTATATTTAGATGTCTTTTGATGAAACAAAAACACACAGTTATAAACCCATTTTGCTGATAAATATTATAAATACCAAAAGGAGTTCGAACATGGCTGATGAGAATCAAGAAAAAATGAGTGCAAGCGAAAAGAAAAAAGAAGACTGGATGAACAGCAAATGGCGCCCCATGATGGGTTGGATGTACATGGCTGTTTGTAGTTTCGACTTTGTGCTGGCCCCGGTGCTATGGAGTCTGTTGCAAAGTCTCAGCCACGGTTCAGTCAACACACAATGGCAACCCTTGACCCTGCAAGGCGCTGGTCTATTTCATATTGCCATGGGTGCTGTTCTTGGTATCGCTGCACACGGTCGCACACAAGAAAAACTAAATGGTGCCAACAACGGCGGTATTTCTTTACCACCCAATGCAGGCACAACTTACGTTCCACCAACAGGCAACACCAGTGTTAACGTGAGCAATCAACCTGGCGGATTTGGAGGAGCTGGCAATGGCGGATTCGGGTCATCATCAGGCGGGGCTTCAACATTTGGCTCATCTTCAACAGGAGGCTTCGGCTCAACCAGCGGTGGTTTTGGTTCAACACCAGCACCGGCCGCAGGAGGATTTGGTTCAACAGCGAGCTCAGGAGGCTTTGGCAGTAGTTCAGGCTTTGGAGCGGGAGCGACTGCGAGCGCAGACGTAACCACAGGTTTTGGTGGCAAGAAAGCACCAGTACAACCACCCTTCCCAGAAATCTAAAAGGAAAACAGAATGAATTATATTATATCCGTAATTGCGTTGATTGCACTAATTGCTACCAATCCAGCGTATGCCGCTGAGACCAAAAAGGAATGCATTAAGACCACAGACAAATCTGGTAAAGAAGTCGAAAAATGCAAGACCATGAAAGTTCATAAAAAACTCGATGGTGAAAAAATTCCTGAAAAGAAAAAGTAATTTCAATTCGCTCCGTAGAGCCCTTCGGGGCTCTTCTCATTTGTGTTGACATTTGTCATCGGTTTCGTATACAATAGATCATATGACTCACTATGCTACTTTGGGTGTAGCCGAAGACGCTAGCCCAGATAACATCAAAAAGGCCTTTCGTAGTTTGGCTTCCAAACATCACCCCGACAAGGGTGGTGATACAGCTCGCTTTCAAGAGATACAGGCAGCCTATGCTGTCCTCGGTGATGAACAAAAACGAGTGCAGTATGATGCTGAACGTAGAGGCGGTGGCGGTGGGTTCCGTTTCACAGTAAATGGTAGACCATTTGAAGGTGGAGGTGTTCCGCCCGGAATGGAAGATCTATTTGCACAATTTGGTTTCAGTAGCGGACCATTTGGTGGCTTTAGGCAACAGCAACAGCCCAGGCGCAACAAAGATCTACAGGTTCGAATCAGTATCTCATTGTTGGAGACATTGAACAATCACACCAAAACAATCAGTGTGCAGACCACCAATGGTGAACGTACCACAGTAGAAGTGCAAGTGCCCAGAGGTGTCAGCACAGGTGTCACAGTAAAATATCCAGAACTGGGGGATAATCTTTTTACCTCTTTACAACGCGGTGATCTTTATGTACAATTTGAAGTACAGGCTCATCCCAATTTTGAAGTTGTGGGTTTGGATCTTGTAACACCCATGACCATCAACAGTCTAGAGGCCATGGTGGGTTGTGAAAAAACAGTAAGATGTTTGGATGGAACAGAATTGACCATTGCTATACCTGCTGGTACACAACCCATGAGCAAGTTTAGAATCTACAATCAAGGACTGTGGCAAATGAATCAAAACACAAGAGGTAACCTATTGGTAAATGTACACATAGTGACTCCTATACTCACCGCCGAAGCACAACAGCGAGCACAAGAGCTGTTGACTTTGATCAATTCAACTCAATGATCTTATAAATATTTTTATGGTAAATTCAAATCCCGAGATTGATGTTATTATTAAACGAGCGACCGAACTGGCTGCCAACTACAAACACGCCTATGTGACTCTAGAACACATAGCCATGTCCATTGTGGAGTTTCAGCCATTTCGTGAACTACTGACAAACTTTGGTGCTGACGTGGATGGTCTCATGATGGACTTGGATGTATACTTGCTCAAGCAACATCATCTAGACAATCCCAACAATGATCCTCCACGCAAAACACACGCCCTTGAGCGCATGTTCAATCGTGCATTGACACAGGTGATCTTCAGTAGTAGAACACACATACAGATCATTGACCTGTTTGTGAGTCTGCATCAAGAAACCACCAGTTGGGCACAGTACTTTTTTGTCAAGTACGGATTGACTCGCAATGACGTTGTAGCATTCTACAATGAAAACTACAAAGAAAGTGCAGGACGCAAGATTGCCAATGCGTCCAAGGCCGATGAAATTCTTGAACAGTATTGTGACAATTTGAATGAGCAGGCCCAATCGGGCAAGATAGATCCTGTGATAGGCCGCGAAACAGAAATTGACGAAATCAGTAACGTGCTGGCCAAGCGCAATAAATCAAACATACTCATGGTGGGTGATCCTGGTGTGGGCAAAACTGCCATTGCCGAAGGCTTGGCCAAACGTATTGTGGATGGCACTGTTGCTGACTACTTGAAACCATTCACTGTTTACAATTTAGACATTGGACGCTTGCTGGCTGGATCAAAGTATCGTGGTGAATTTGAAGAAAAACTACAGGATGTGTTGGCGGCCTTGTCTGCCAAAGGCGAATGTATCTTGTTTATTGACGAAGCACATCAAATGCGTGGTGCAGGGTCGGGCAGTCATCAAGGCCCAGACTTTGCCAACATGATCAAACCGGCCCTGACCAAAGGTCGTATCAAAGTTATTGCGTCGACCACTTCGGAAGAGTACACACAATCATTCGAGAAGGATCGTGCCTTGATGCGCCGATTTTACCGTCTCACTGTTGATGAGCCTACACCTGCTGTGGCCAAAGATATCCTACAGGGACTAAAGTCCAAGTTTGAAGAGTTTCACAAAGGTACCATTAGCAATGATGCCATCACGGCCGCTGTGGATCTGAGTGTGCGCTATCAAACAGACAAGAAGTTGCCCGACAAGGCCATCGACCTGATTGACACGGCCGCCGCCAAACTAAAAATCAAAAATGATGGCGACTTTGTGCTCGAACGCAGTCACATCATTGAAGCCATCAGTCGTGCAACCAAGATCAGCGAAGAACAACTGTTGGCACAGGCCAATCCAGAAAAAGAAAATCGTTACATGGGCCTAGAAGACAATATTCGCAGTCGACTGTTTGGACAAGACGCTGTGGTCAAGAACATTGTTGAACGCATATATGTCAGCACAGCCGGACTCAAATCAATCAACAAGCCTATTGGCAGTTTCTTGTTTTTAGGGCCCACTGGCACAGGTAAAACAGAACTAGCAAAATTGTTGGCTGAGAATCTTGGGATGAAACTACTAAGATATGACATGAGTGAATACCAAGAGCGACACAGCGCCAGCAAGTTGATCGGCGCACCTCCAGGATATGTGGGTTATGATGATGCCAACCTAGCTGGTGGGGCCTTAATTTCAGACATTGAAAAAAATCCCAATGCCATCATCTTGTTTGACGAAGTTGAAAAAGCGCACCCTGATGTCATGAACGGGTTCTTACAACTCATGGATGAAGGCACAGTATCGGGTACCAACGGCAAACGAGCTGATGCTCGTAACTGTATCATTGTCATGACATCAAATCTGGGCGCAGCCGACAGCGAACGCAACAGCATTGGCTTTGGTGTACAGGAAAAAACCGGCGAAGACGATCGGGCTGTCAAAGACTTTTTCAGACCCGAATTCCGTAACCGATTGGATGGCATTTGCAAATTCCACAAACTGGACAATCTTGCCATGCGTAAGATTGTGGCCAAGTTTATCAATGAACTAAATGAACTCATGACTGATCGTCAGTTGCGTGTACGATTGACAGAACGTGCTGTGGATCATTTGATCGACAAGGGCTTTGATGCCAAAATGGGTGCTAGACCCCTAGCACGTAAGATCGACGAATTGATCAAAGTACCATTGAGTAAACGTATTCTATTTGATCGAATCGAAACTGGTTCAACCATCAATGTTGATTATCAAAATAACGAAATAACGTTTGATGTTGTGTTCTACAAAACTTCAGACGCACTACCCACTGTAAACAAGGATGGCTTCATTGTCTTGGAAGAAATTAATTCCTAATTTAGAGGTGCTGGACACCAAAAAGAAATACTTCGGCCAATATCTATACAAGCTGGAGCTGTTGGCCTATGGCGCTAGAAGCATCAACTATTCCGCAGATGTGGCTCATACCATCCAGCAAAGAATGTCTTCATATCGAAATGTAAATTATGGAGGTAGTTGGCAAGCCAAAGTCAACTGGCAGTTACAACAGGCCAACTTTGATTGGTTAGAATATCTCAAACGTGAAAAATTCAATCTGGTGCCGGGACTAAAAATCAGAGTTGAAGAACCCAAGGTGCAGGTCTATTCAGAAAACGAATATGATCTTTTGGATTTTATACGCAAGATTCCACAAGAGTTTCGACAGTACGGAATGTGTGTGTACTGTCCAGCCAATGATCAACAACGTGCCATGCTGGATGCTGGCATCAAAATTGTAAAAAATACACCAACATATCGTTACAAAATAAACTTTAGAGACAACAAGTACACAACAGAAACCAAACAACACATATTGACCTATTTAGATAATCTAGGGGAAGCTGTAAAAGTTCCAACCCCTTGCAGAGAAAAATTATCCAAATCAGACTTTGGTTATGTTTGGGACGCCTATGTGTACACCAACGATATCAGCATAATCACTTTTATGCAAATCATACATCCAAACTTGATAAGATCAATAATTGAGATGGCCGCTGTTGAACAGGTAAATACTGACAGCGAGGAAATTTAATATGGCCAAAATCAAAGAAGAAATTATCGTAATCACAGTTAGCAAACTTGTGAAAGACACAGACACCGAAGAAACCATTGTTGCTGATGATACCGTGGCAGCACTGGTCAGTGTGGCAGAAGAATTACTAGGCAACGGGGTTGTTGTCGAAGTTAATAAAGCGTAATCAACTATTTTTAGAAAGCAATCAATTATGACTGATGAATCAAAACCATTGGGTGAAAAACTTGACACCGGCAGCACTGGTATCCCACAAAAAACTGCTGTTGAAATGATCAAGGCAGCGGCCGCCAAACAGGCACAACAAAATTCGCAACCGCAGGCAGCACAGCCACAAGGTACACCATTTGACTTTAAGAACGTGCACCTGCACATTGGTATTCCTTGCTATGGTGGCATGGTGTCAGAACCCACCATGACCAGCTTCTTACGTTTTATTTTGCTGGCCAGTCAAGTTGGTTTGCAATGGAGCCTGGATACCATGGTCAACGAGAGCTTGGTTACACGAGCACGTAACAACTTGATGGCCAAGATGATGACCAACTCTGCGGCCACACATTTTATGTTTATTGACGCAGATATTCGTTTCCAACCCGAATCTATTTTCCAGATGATTGCCTGCGACAAAGATGTGATCGGTGGCTTGTATCCCAAGAAGGCTCTGCCGGTTAACTATGTTATCAATCTACAACCACAGACCAAGATCCAAGGTGACATCTTCACAGTGGACACCATGGGCACTGGCTTTTTGTTGTTCAAACGTGCTGTGTACGAAAAATTGATTGCGGCCCATCCTGAAACCAAGTATGTCGACGACGTGGGCTTGGGCAAACAATACGAGCCCATGATGTATGCTATCTTTGATGTGGCCATCGATCACAAGGGACACTACTTGAGCGAAGATTGGCAATTTTGCCGTCGCTGGTCAGCCATGGGTGGCGAGATCTGGGCACACGGCAAGGTTCTGTTGAATCACATCGGACATTATGAATTTGCTGGTGACTTGAGCAAGATGCCACAGTTTGGTGGTGGTGCGTCAGCAGGTGTTGAAGGTATTGAAAATGCGCCTCAGGCACTACGTGATGCCCTCAACATGGCACAGAAGGCACCCGTAGCACAGGTAAACTAAGGAACCAACATGGATCAAATCACAGAAACATTGGTATTTAAAATTGGACTCAGTGGAACATTTCACGATCGACGCCCTGCATACTCTGTACTAGTTGATGGGCGGGCCTATGCTGATGCTGAAGTTTCTGTGGCTGCCGATGAAGTGTTTTACATTGAATTTGGAGTTGATGTGGCTGAAGATGCAGAACACACGTTGTCCATCAGACTCAATAACAAACAAGACAGCGATGTGGTTGAAAACGAAGACAAAACTGCCATAGTCAAAGACATGCTGTTAAACATCAAAAGTATTGAAGTTGACGACATTGATCTAGGGGGTTTGTTATGGACCCACAGTCGTTACCAGTTGGATAAACCACAACGATTCAACGATCAAATAGTATCAGAGTTAAAAAATTGCGTGAACTTGGGCTGGAACGGTGCCTGGGAATTACAGTTTACAGCACCTTTCTATGTTTGGCTATTAGAAAACTTGTGACATAAATACAGCAATAGGCCCTATTATGTTTATTGCTGAAATGTTTGAACCCCGTAGCTATGTGAGCGAGGATTCCACTCGTGTTGTAGTTACCTACCCTGGAAGATTTCAACCCTTCCATCTTGGACACGCCGAAGTGTTTCGTCACCTACAGAACCGATTTGGAACAGACAATGTGTTTATTGTGACCAGCAATGACACCAGTTCAGCCAAGAGTCCATTCAGCTTCAATGACAAAGTACAACTGATGACGGCCGCAGGTGTGCCTGCCGGACGTATCATTGAAAGTGCCAAACCCTATGAACCACCTGAACAGTTTGGCTACCATGTCATATTCATCACAGCCCTAGGCGCACCCGATGCAGAACGCCTAGCACCCGATGGCACATTAAAGCGTGACAAAAAAGACAAACAAGGTAATGTGATCAAATCTGCTGGATCTCCCAGTTATTTTAAAACGTTTCAATCCGTAGCCGACTCGGACACCGCAGACAATCATGGCTATGTTGTGGTCATTCCCGAAGCCCACAAAGACATCACCTTGGGCGGCAAGCGAGTGGATGTCAGTCACGGTACCGAAGCTCGTGCAGTCTGGAACCAGGTGCGGGACGACGAAAGTCTACGTGCCGAATATCTAAAACAGATGTTTGGTCGTGATGATGTTGAGCTGGGTCGTATCATGGACAAGATTCCAAAAGCCATGAGTGAAGATGCTGGTGGCGTGGGTGTGATTGCCAATCGGTCGCAAGCACAGGATCCACGCTATTCAATGAGCCTGACCCAAGATGTGCGTCCCGGAGAAACAGAACGTCAACTGCGTAAGATGCATCTTAGAAATAGCCAAGGTGCGAGGCTCAAGAAAGACCGGCAATGAAGATACAAGATATCATTGTTGAGTCGCGTGATGCAGATGCCAAACAAGTACTAGATTACATACATGGTACCCATCACGAACCTCTAACTAAGCAATTACAACAGGCAGTGTTGAGCTATCCGCATTGGGAATTGCAATCTGTACCGTTCAGCAGTTTGCACATACCCGACCAAGAATATGATGACGAAGAACAAGAACCCGAAGAGGATCCTTACAATCGAGTACAGGCCATAGATCCTGACCACGCTGGAGAATACAGCGCACACTTTGTGGACCGTAGACCCATTGTGGTGGATGCCGACGGTTGGATCATAGATGGTAATCATAGAGCCTGGGCCGCAGCCGAGCTGTTGAACAGATCAACTATC
>Ga0114963_10001039_pt1 | contig 19138 bp, 16 predicted proteins | sample C_131016_EF_Meta_FD_87019 | JGI IMG/M metagenome (GOLD analysis project Ga0114963, IMG submission 87019) | Freshwater microbial communities from Lake Croche, Canada to study carbon cycling - C_131016_EF_MetaG | ecosystem: Environmental > Aquatic > Freshwater > Lake | place: Lake Croche, Canada...
CACCCACTAAGGCACAGCGCATTGATGCGCCACCATCAATTACCAGAACACGCCCATGTCCCTCTTCTTCTAGCGTTTGACGGACTAAGGAATTGTCTTCAAATACTTTAAGTGTCACTGCGGGGCCGGCAAAACTGGGTTCTCCTCCAAAATTGGAGAAAAGCGGCTCCATGATCCTGATTTCATCGCTATGCGCATCGCAAAGATCTGCAGTCTTGAAGGACATGTTGGCTCGCTCGAAGTACACTAGTTTGAGATGGATAAGCGGGTGATGGATTTACACCGCACTGTCATGAGTAAGATATCATATATAAGACCTAAGTAAAGCGATTTTTTTAAAGGAGCGGCCTATGTATCAGCACATCAACATCCCCACTGAGGGCGAGCGTATTGTGGTCCGTCCAGATTTTTCTTTAAGTGTTCCTGATCACCCCATTATTCCTTTCATGGAAGGGGATGGGACAGGGGTAGATATCACCCCCGTGATGATGTCGGTCGTGGATGCAGCGGTGAATAAAGCCTATGGTAGCCAACGTAAAATTGCTTGGATGGAGGTTTACGGAGGAGAAAAATCTACTCGTGTCTATGGTGACAATGTTTGGTTGCCTGAAGAAACCTTGCATGCGGTTCGCGAATATGTAGTTTCGATCAAAGGCCCACTCACAACCCCTGTGGGCGGTGGCATTCGGTCCATTAACGTCGCGCTCCGGCAGCAATTAGATTTGTATGTATGTTTGCGCCCCGTTCGATGGTTTAAGGGCGTTCCAAGCCCTGTGCGCGAGCCCCAGAAAACCGATATGGTGATTTTCCGGGAAAATTCAGAAGATATTTATGCAGGTATTGAGTGGGAAGCAGGGACACCCGAAGCACAGAAATTGATTGCATTTCTTCAAAATGAATTAAAGGTTACTTCTATCCGTTTCCCGGAATCTTCTGGAATCGGCATTAAGCCAATTTCTAAAGAAGGCACCGAGCGCTTAGTGCGCAAAGCGTTGCAATATGCGATCGACAATAAGCGTCAGTCAGTGACGATCGTTCATAAAGGCAACATCATGAAATTTACGGAAGGCGCGTTTAAGAACTGGGCCTACGGCATTGCAGCAAAGGAGTTTGGGGCTGAACTGCTTGATGGTGGGCCTTGGATGCGGTTACCTCAAGGTATCATTGTTAAAGATGTGATCGCAGACGCATTTCTGCAACAGATTCTATTGCGCCCAGAAGAATATGATGTGATTGCTACGATGAATCTGAACGGGGATTACATTTCTGATGCCTTAGCTGCGCAGGTGGGGGGCATTGGGATTGCCCCAGGGGCGAATTTGTCTGATTCAGTTGCTATGTTTGAGGCAACACATGGGACCGCACCTAAATATGCTGGTAAGGATTACGTGAATCCAGGATCACTCATTTTGTCTGCTGAGATGATGTTGCGTCATATGGGTTGGGTAGAGGCTGCAGACCTTATTGTCCATGCAATGGATAAGGCGATCGAGGTGCGTACCGTGACTTATGATTTTGCCCGTTTGATGGATGGGGCGACCCAAGTGTCGTGTTCGGGTTTTGGCCAAGCGATGATTTCTCATATGGGCTGAGTACAACGCAGCGGGTATTTACACCTTAGCCATAAAAAAACCCGCCGAGGCGGGTTTTTTTTCACCATTTCGTGACTTTAAAAAGTCATGAAAAGGAGATTAGGCATTCTGGATATTGCTAGCCTGCTTGCCTTTCGGGCCTTGCGTCACCTCGAAGGAAACCTTTTGGCCTTCCTTAAGGGTTTTGAACCCGTTCATCTGAATTGCAGAGAAATGAGCAAACAAATCTTCGCTACCATCGTCGGGAGTAATAAAACCATAACCCTTCGAATCATTGAACCATTTAACCGTACCTGTTGCCATATCAAAAACATCCTTGCGTAAAAAAAAGGGCTAGAAACCCATGACTTGTTTGGGAATCAAGCCGGCGCGCAAGGCGCACGGAGGATACCGCCAACAACTTGAACCAAACTCCAAACTCCTTGTACGCCATATTTTTATATTTAGCAAGTTCTAATTGACAATAATTTAGCGGAGGGCAATAGATTGAGTGATTATTACAACTGAATCTCTTTTTTAACCGGTTTTGAGACCGTTTATCGCGCAATGAAGCCGCTTGAAATTTGATCGCTTGTCTCCATGTATCAGGATGATATTGTTGATTAAATTTTTACTGTTTTACAGACTTGAAATTTAACAGCGGATATTTATCAAAATCGTCTTGCGAAAATTAGTCAAAGGATTAGACTGAAAGCGTAATGTGATAGCCGTTGTATTTAAACGTAGCAGGGTTTTTTCTGATGAGTGGTAAGCAACAGCAGGGAACAGTTCTCGAGCGCGAGAAACAACAAGTCGTGCCGCCGTCCTTGTTCAAGGTTTTACTCTTGAATGATGATTTCACTCCTATGGAGTTTGTTGTGGCAGTGCTGCAAAGATTTTTTTCATTGGACTTTGAGCAGGCGCATCGCGTCATGCTGAAGGTTCATACCGAAGGACGCGGGGTCTGCGGTATTTATCCGCATGATTTGGCCGCAACCAAGGTGGATCTTGTTTTGGGATTCGCCAGGAAGCATCAGCATCCGCTTCAATGCGTGATGGAGGAAAACTGAAATGATTGCCCAGGAATTGGAAGTTAGTCTGCACATGGCCTTTGTTGAAGCGCGTCAAAAGCGTCATGAATTTATCACAGTAGAGCACCTTTTAATGGCGCTCCTTGATAACCCCTCAGCACTTGAGGTGTTGAAGGCCTGTGGGGGTAAGGTGGATGAATTGCGAAAGCAGCTCACCGAATTTGTTCAGCAACACACCCCTACGGTGGCGGGAACAGAAGAGGTAGATACCCAGCCTACGTTGGGTTTTCAACGCGTCATTCAAAGAGCAATTTTGCACGTGCAGTCTTCTGGCAAAAAAGAAGTCACGGGTGCCAATGTGCTTGTTGCTATTTACGGAGAAAAAGATTCCCATGCGGTTTACTACTTGCATCAGCAGGGCATTAATCGCTTGGACGTGGTGAACTTTATTTCGCATGGCATCAGTAAAGTGCCACGTAACGCAGCGCAGAAGGAAGAGGCAGAAGTAGAAACTGAAGTGGATGCGAATGCGGGCGGTGCCCTAGAAAGCTTCACGCAAAACCTGAACATTCAAGCTCAAAACGGAAAGGTTGATCCTCTGATTGGCAGAGATAAAGAACTTGAGCGTGTCATTCAAATCTTATGCCGTCGTCGTAAAAACAACCCTTTACTGGTGGGCGAAGCAGGAGTGGGTAAGACGGCGATTGCAGAGGGCTTGGCTTGGCGGGTAGTGCAAGGCACGGTTCCCGAAATCCTTTCTCATTGTGTGGTCTATGCCTTGGATATGGGCGCTTTATTGGCCGGAACCAAATATCGTGGTGATTTTGAGCAACGCTTGAAAGCGGTGTTAAAGCAACTCAATGAGAACCCCAATGCGGTTCTCTTTATCGACGAGATTCATACATTGATTGGAGCAGGTGCAGCCTCTGGTGGCACCTTAGATGCTTCAAATTTACTCAAGCCCGCCTTATCTTCAGGTCAATTAAAGTGTATTGGGGCAACGACCTACACCGAATATAGAGGCATTTTTGAGAAAGATCATGCCTTATCTCGCCGCTTCCAGAAAATTGATGTGCTGGAGCCTTCGGTAGATGAAACAGTGCAAATCTTGCGTGGATTAAAGTCACGCTTTGAAAGTCACCATGGCGTGAAATATAGTGAAGCCGCATTAACCTCCGCGGCTGAACTCTCAGCGCGCTACATCAATGATAGACACCTGCCAGATAAAGCGATTGATGTGATCGATGAGGCGGGAGCTGCACAACGTATCTTGCCAAAAAGTAAGCAGCGCAAGGTTATTAGCAAGAACGAGATTGAAGACATCATTGCAAAGATTGCACGTATTCCGGCAAAAAATGTATCTACGAATGACCGTTTTGCCCTGAAGACTTTAGATCGTGATTTAAAGGCAGTGGTATTCGGCCAAGATAAAGCGATTGATGCCTTATCTTCCGCTATCAAGATGGCCCGCAGCGGTTTAGGAAATCCGAATAAGCCGATTGGTTCTTTCTTGTTTTCTGGTCCAACCGGTGTGGGTAAGACTGAAGTGGCCCGCCAACTGGCTTATGTGCTGGGAGTGGAATTATTGCGCTTTGATATGAGTGAGTACATGGAGCGTCACGCAGTTTCGCGTTTGATTGGCGCACCTCCTGGCTATGTGGGGTTTGATCAGGGTGGCTTGCTGACCGAACAGGTTACGAAGCATCCCTATTCTGTTTTGCTTTTGGACGAGATTGAAAAAGCCCATCCCGATATTTTCAACATCATGCTGCAGGTGATGGATCATGGAACGCTTACGGATAACAATGGGCGCAAAGCAGACTTCCGGAATGTTGTGATTATCATGACTACGAATGCCGGAGCAGAGTCGCTGACTAAATCCTCGATGGGGTTCACATCGGATAAACGCGCTGGTGATGAACTGGCTGAAATTAAGAAGATGTTTACCCCAGAGTTCCGCAACCGTATCGATGCGATTGTTTCGTTTGCTCCGCTGGACGAATCCATTATCCTGCGCGTGGTAGACAAGTTCCTCATGCAACTCGAAGCGCAATTACAAGAGAAGCGTGTAGATGCTACGTTCACCGATGCGCTTCGCACTTATTTATCCAAGAAAGGTTTTGATCCATTAATGGGTGCTAGACCAATGGCAAGGCTGATTCAGGACACTATTCGTCGTGCCTTGGCGGATGAATTGTTATTTGGCCGTTTATCAGGTGGGGGTAAGGTCACCATTGATGTGGATGAGGCAGGGGAGATTCATCTCCTGTTTGACGAGGAAGTCGCACCCGTCGCTGTTCAGTAAAATTAGTCGAGCCCGAATAAACCTCCGCCAATCTTAGGTTTGGCGTAGGTTTTGTTTTCTTCCTTAACGGGGGGAGGGGCGGAGTCAGCAATTGTGCTTGCATGCACTCCAGCGTTTTCTGCGCTCACCCTGTGTTCAGATGAAATGGGCGTCGCAGAGATGTCTTCGGCGGCAGCATGCTCTGTATTGGGGGGAGGTTGCGTGCCTGCAAGATAGCCCAACAGCATGCAACATCGACCAAACCGTACTCGATCATGGGAAGCCAAATACTCAACCAGCAACTGCGCTTGGAGCGGGTCGCTGGTGTCGAGGGTGACAATAATTTGCTTGAGCATGCATTCCCGGCGCCTTTCGGGCGGCCGGTTTTTAGCCGTTAAGCTTCAGGTACTTATACATTCCGCGGGCATTGGCAAATTCAGGCTCGGGTTGTACGCGTGCATTAGGGAAATAGCTAGTGAGCTTGGTCATTAACGCTGCGCCACCCCCCACAAATAAAATCACATCTAAATCTGCCCCTGAACCAAAATGACGCTTTGCTTCGCGTAACACGCGTTCTGAAATGTCATCTAAGGATGTGGTGACGGCTGCTTGAACCGAATGCTCACGACCAAAACGCTTAGTCGTACCTGTGCGTACTGCGCGATCTAAAACACGACGAGATACTTGGCCTTCTCCAAACTGCGTTCTCATGTGCGCGCTGACTTGTTCGTAGACATCAAGCACACCCATATTGCCTGTGCCGCTGCGCATGTGGTCAATATGATGGCCTGGCAAAATGGTCACGCAATCCGTTGTTTTACCGCCGATATCAATTACGCCACAGGGGCCATCCAGCGCTAACTGGTTACCATCATCATCAAATGCAAAGTCAAACCATGAGGCCACGCCTTCGGGTAGGACAACATGTTCAATAATTTGAGCTGTCTCGCCAGTGTGAGCTACATTGACCCGCTTAAGCAGCGCTTCTTGCTTGGCGCGAATCACCGCTTCATTGCGCACGCTGCCTTTAAAAAACATATCGAGGGGCAATCCAGAAGCAATTTTGACGCGCTGGCCCGATAACCCTGCTAAGCGTAAAGCATGATGCACCACTACGCGATTCAGATCCGAGGTGGGGAAGTCATCAAAACGGGTTTCTTCGCCGTGTATGAAATCACCTACGGTGAAATGGCGGCCTGCTGTTTCATAACTGGCACCAATCACTTCATCCGAAGCATTCACAGCAGAAAGGCCATCATGGCCGGCACGCGCGCAGGAAGCAACGCGTACCTTTCTGTCTTGGGTGACGAGCTTTGTATCCGCAAAACCATCGTCGATACCTGCCAAGATGTAGCTATTAGTGGGATTCTGCTCGCTCATACTTGCTCCATTTGATACGGGATTAAAATAGGCAATTCATAAAGCCTGATCTGGCTAATTTAACGTTTATTTATGAATTTTTGAGTAAATCAGTTTTCCTGAACGCACTTAACATTATACGGCCATCGCTGCCGTCAATGGGGGGTGGTGGTGGTAAGCATTTAACTCAAAATCGTTGGGTTCTACTTGCTCTAGCCATTCTGGCTGATATTGTTGCGTAACGGCAAAGTCAGGTATGCGCGTATTCAATACAAGTTTTGGCGGGCTCAATGGACTACGAGTACATTGCTGATTGACCATATCTAATTGATTTTCATAGATATGTACATCGCTTCCAAACCAGTTCAGGTAAGCGGGAGTAAAGCCGCTTAAACGGGCAAAGAGGGTGAGTAAGGCTGCGGCCTCAGCAATATTCCCAACCAAACCAAGAGGGGCATCTACCGAACGTTGGTAGAGGCAAAGCGATAGTGTGCGCGTGCTCACATTGGCGTTGAATTGGTAAAGGAGATGGCAGGGAGGGAGTGCCATTTGATCCAGTTCGGCCGGGTTCCAAGCATGAAAAAGAATGCGCCGATCAGTGGGGTTGTGAATTAATTTATCTAAACACTCGCGCAATTGATCGATTTGACGGGATAACATCACCTTGCCGTCTTCTAGCGTTCCGCGCATGACCCAACCACTCTTTAGGGCTTGCTGAAGGGAGGGGCTATCTGGGTCTAGGGCTCGCCACCCTTGCCAGTCTCGCCACTGTGCTCCGTAAACGCGTCCTAAATCATCGGTGCCTGTGCGGTGTGGATTGGCTAGCCAAGCACTATTTTCATTTGCATTGGCATCCCAAATTTTACTTCCTAAAGCCCTAAATTGAGCAGCGCTGGTATTGCCGCGCAGGAAAGCAACCAACTCGCCCATAAAAGTTTTAAAGGGTAGTTTGCGAGTTGTAACGGCAGGAAAGCCTTGTTGAAGGTCAAAGCGCAGCGAAGCGCCCGAAATCGCGATGGTGCGAATTCCTGTTCGGTTTTCTTGCCAGTTCCCTTCGGTGAGGATGCGCTGGAGTAAATCAAGGTAGGGTTTCATAATGATAGAGTTTGACATGCAAAAAGCGCTATCGACAACGGTATTCACACGGCCGTTCATCCTAAAATGAATGGGCATTCGGCCTGATGTTCGCCATGAGATGGATACTAACTTGGATTTAGTGCTAAAATTGCAGGCTAAGAACATGTTTAGGGTGTTTTTTGCCACAAACACGGGTAAGTCGATGGGCCAAGGGCCCTTTTTTTTATTGTGCAGGCTTTTTGTTGTGCTGAATTCATAGGCCTCTAGCGCAGACTTAGCAGGGTGCGAGGGGAAACAATGGATCTGATGCAGGTGGTAGAAACAACCGTTGAGGCTCTGGGTTTTGAGCTTGTCGCGTTAGAGCGCGCTGGGCGTGGCCTGATGCGGGTGTTTATTGATCATCCTGATGGGATTACTGTTGAAAACTGTGTGTTAGTGAGTGACCAACTGACACGCGTATTTACAGTTGAGAACATTGATTATGAGCGCCTTGAGGTCTCCTCGCCGGGGTTGGATCGGCCGCTACGTAAACCCGAGCATTATCAGAGGTTTATTGGAGAACAGGTCAAATTAAGACTTCGCTTGCCTCGTGAGGCGCGAAAAGTATGGAGTGGACGGCTATTGGAAGTCACAGAGCGTGGCATCCGTTTGGAATTGGACACCGGGCCTGCAGATTTTGCCTTTGATGTCATTGACAAGGCCAATCTTGTTCCTGAATTTTGAGTTGGAGAGAAAATGAGCAAGGAAATTTTGCTGTTAGTAGATGCACTAGCGCGTGAAAAAAATGTTGATACAGACATCGTTTTCTTAGCACTTGAAATGGCGCTGGCTTCTGCAACCAAAAAGAAGCATGGTGATGATATTGAGGTGAGGGTTGAGATTGACCGTCATTCAGGGTTCTTTGAATCTTTCCAAAAATGGACGGTAGTGAACGACTCGGATTGGCTTTCCGAAACATTAGAAATGCCAATGAGTGAAGCCACCAAGCGAAAGGCAGATGCTCAGCCTGGCGACATTATTGAAGACCCCCTTGAGCCAATAGACTTTGGACGTATTGGCGCTCAGGCTGCTAAACAAGTCATTTTTCAAAAAATTCGTGATGCTGAACGTGAACAAATTTTGGCGGATTTCTTGTCCAGAGGTGAGAGCCTCGTTACCGGAACAGTAAAGAGAATTGAGCGTGGCAATGCCATTATTGAATCAGGCCGCCTTGAAGCCTTATTGCCTCGTGATCAAATGATCCTGAAGGAAAATTTACGGATCGGCGATCGTGTTCGTGCATTCATGCAAAAGGTAGAACGCAGTAACCGTGGTCCTCAGTTGATGCTGTCGCGTACCGCACCTGAATTTATAATCAAGCTGTTTGAACTTGAAGTTCCCGAGATTGAAGAAGGTCTTCTAGAAATCCTTGCTGCTGCCCGCGATCCTGGTATGCGAGCAAAAATTGCCGTGAAATCTAACGATCGCCGTATCGATCCGATTGGAACCTGTGTCGGAATGCGCGGTACCCGTGTTCAAGCCGTTACAGGTGAATTGGGTGGCGAACGCGTCGACATCATTCTTTGGTCTGATGATCCTGCGCAGTTTGTGATTAATGCCTTGGCTCCGGCTGAGGTGAGTTCAATTTTGGTTGATGAAGATAAACACAGCATTGATGTAGTGGTGGAAGAAGATCAGTTGGCTAAAGCCATTGGCGCGCGTGGACAAAATGTGCGTTTGGCAAGCGAGCTAACGGGTTGGGAGCTCAACATCATGACGATTGATCAAGCTGAGGAAAAGTCTGATAAAGAACGTACTTCAGTGCGCGCGCTCTTCATGACGCGTTTGGATGTAGATGAAGATGTGGCTGATGTTCTTGTTCAAGAGGGCTTTAGTACATTAGAAGAAATCGCTTACGTACCCATGGCAGAACTTCAAGCAATTGAGGCTTTTGATGAAGATACGCTGAACGAATTAAGAAGCCGAGCACGGGATGCCTTGCTGACTGAAGCAATTGCTTCAGAAGAGCAAGTGGACAGCATCGCGGATGATTTGCTGAATATGAAGGGAATGGATCCAGAGCTGGCGCGTAATTTAGCCAGCAAAGGTATTCGTACCATGGATGATTTAGCTGACTTGGCTGTTGATGAGCTACATGAACTCACGGGCATTGACGAAGACCGTGCCCGAGAATTGATTATGACCGCACGCGAACCTTGGTTTAATTAAGCGCCTGCAAAGGATTGACCTGATGGCAGCAACAAATGTGGCGAATTTCGCCGCCGAACTCAAAATTACCCCAGCCCATTTGCTTGAGCAGTTGAAAGCGGCTGGAGTTTCGAAAATAAAAGAATCGGATGATCTCACTGAGCAAGATAAATCTCAGTTGCTTGAATATTTGCGCCAATCCCATGGTAGCAAAGAAACCAAGACCAAGATCACGCTTACCCGCAAGCAAACAACCGAGATTAAAAAAGCGGATAGCACCACAGGTAGAGCGCGCACGATTCAGGTAGAAGTGAAAAAGAAGCGCGTCTTTGTTAAACGTGATCCTTCTGAATTGGCTGCTGAAGCCGAAGCGGAAGCCGCAGCCGAAGCCCAAACAGCGCTTGCTCAGGAAGTTGAAATTGTTCAAACAGCGCCAGTTGAGCCTGCAGTTGAACCAACTGTCCCTGTTGCTGAGGTCGTCGTCGCACCTGAGCCTGTCATTGCACCTCAACCATCGTCTGTTTCCCCTGCGGTTGAAACTGTGCCGGTAGCACCGGTATCGGTCATTGATGCAGGGCAAATGGCGCTTCGTGAGGAAGAGCAAAGACGCCAAGCCGAATTAAGAGCATTGCAGCAAGCCGAGGTGGAAGCGAAGCAAAGCAAATCCAAGTCACGTAAAGCAGCCACCCCTGCCAAAGACAACGCTGAAGAAAAAGTTGTAGCGGCTGACGTTGCTTCAGTGAAACCTGTTGCTGAGCCTGTTGCTGAGGCATTAGTTGATCCAGCCCCGGAAGCGGTTCCGAATCCTAATGCTCCCCCTGCCAGAAGATTGGTGACTGCAGAGAACATGGGAACGCTGCATCGCCAGCCTAACCCAACCGCAGTTCTTCCTGCCGCAGACGATAAATCTCCTACGCCACGTCGCACTACATTACCTGCCAAGAAGGGCGCAGGTACTGGAGGCAAGCCCACGAATAGTTGGGGTGCCGGAGATGGGGCGCGTCGTCGCCCCGGGGGGACAGGAGGCCGTGGTCGTAATGACATGGGTGCAGGAAGCGGTGGATGGCGAGATAAATCTGGCGGTAAATCCAATCGCGTGCGTGAGGAAGATCCCAGCCATGCTTTCTCAGCGCCTACAGAGCCTATCGTTTATGAAGTTCTCGTTCCTGAAACGATTACTGTTGGTGAATTAGCGCAAAAAATGGCGGTTAAAGCCGCCGAAGTCATCAAAGCGATGATGAAGATGGGCAGCATGGTCACCATCAATCAGGTCTTGGATCAAGAGACCGCGATGATTGTGGTAGAAGAATTAGGCCACGTGGCGAAGCCGGCCAAACTAGACGATCCCGAAGCCCATCTGGAAGGTTTGGGAGAAGAGGAGATTGATCACGAGCTGCTCGCACGTGCACCTGTTGTCACGGTGATGGGACACGTTGATCACGGTAAAACCTCGCTGCTGGATTATATTCGTCGCAGTCGTGTGGCGAGCGGTGAAGCTGGGGGAATTACCCAGCACATCGGCGCTTATCACGTTGAAACTGATCGTGGCATGGTGACCTTTTTAGATACGCCGGGACACGAAGCCTTTACTGCGATGCGAGCCCGTGGTGCAAAAGTAACCGATATCGTAATCTTGGTAGTGGCTGCCGATGATGGTGTGATGCCTCAAACCATTGAGGCGATTCACCATGCCAAGGCGGCGGGTGTACCTGTCGTGGTGGCAATCAATAAAATTGACAAACCCGAAGCAAACGCCGATCGGATTAAAGGCGAATTGGTGACACAAGGCGTGTTGCCTGAAGAATATGGTGGCGATGCAATGTTTGTTGCCGTTTCCGCTAAGACGGGTAAGGGTATTGATGAATTGCTAGAAGCCGTGTTGCTTCAAGCTGAAGTATTGGAATTGCGTGCCGCCCGTCATTCTCCCGCGAAAGGAATTGTCATTGAGGCTCGACTGGATAAAGGTCGGGGTCCGGTTGCCACAATACTGGTTCAGAGCGGTACCTTGAAACGCGGCGATATGGTCTTGGCCGGCGCTGCATTTGGGCGTGTGCGTGCGATGTTGGATGAGGCAGGTCGGCCAATTCCTGAAGCAGGCCCTTCTATTCCAGTTGAAATACAAGGTTTATCCGATGTTCCTGCAGCAGGTGAAGATGTGATTGTGCTGAATGATGAGCGCAAGGCTCGTGAAATTGCACTCTTCCGTCAGGGTAAGTTCCGCGATGTGAAGTTGGCTAAAGCCCACGCTTCTAAGCTTGAAAATATTTTTGATCAGATGGGCGAGGGCGAGGTTAAGAATCTCTCATTGATCATCAAATCAGATGTTCAAGGTTCGTTCGAAGCTTTGAAGACCGCTCTAGAAAAACTATCTACAGAAGAAGTGCGAGTGAATATTTTGCACTCAGCTGTGGGTGGAATTACGGAGTCTGACGTTAACTTGGCTGTAGCTTCTAAGGCTGTGATCATGGGCTTTAACACGCGAGCTGAGAGTGCTGCGCGTAAATTGATCGATAACACGGGTGTAGATGTTCGGTACTACGATGTGATCTACAACGCAGTGGATGATGTGAAGGCTGCATTGTCCGGTATGTTGACCCCTGATAAGAAAGAAAGCATCTTGGGAATGGTTGAGATTCGCGAAATTTTCCGTATCTCTCGCGTAGGTACGGTAGCCGGATGTTATGTCACAGAAGGCTTGGTGAAACGCAATTCTCAAATCCGCTTGATTCGCGATAACGTAGTTGTGATGACAGGTGAACTCGATTCACTGAAACGATTCAAGGATGATGTAAAAGAAGTGAAGTCTGGCTTTGAATGCGGCTTGTCCTTACGCAATTACAATGATTTGATGCTGGGTGACAAGTTAGAAGCCTTCGAGATCGTTGAAGTGGCGCGTTCGCTTTAAGGCGGTCGCTTCTTTGGTCTGTATAGCGTGAGCACCCACGATACCCGCCAAAAACGGATCGCCGATCAAATCCAAAAGGATTTGTCGGCGTTGATTCGCTTACGCTTAAAAGATCCTCGGGTGGGGATGCTGACTGTGACTTGGGTGGAAGTTGCAGCTGACTATGCCCATGCCAAAATATTTGTTTCTTCTTTGTTGGGCGAGCAATCGCTCAGTCAATCGCTTGAAGGCTTGCGAGAAGCAGCAGGCTTTTTGCGACGCGAATTAGGCAAGGGATTGAAGCTTAGAACTGTTCCACAATTACACTTTGCGGCTGATGAATCCATAGAACGTGGGGTGCGAATGGGTGCGTTGATTGATGGTGCCATTGCCGCTGACGCTGAGCTGGTCAAGTCTTCTGGTGGGGAGGAGATTCCTCGTACCGCGGAAACATTTGATATTCGCGTCATACCGGGAGTACGCTCCTGAGCGATACCGCACAGCGCTCCCGAGCGCCGCTGCGTCCTGTACATGGGGTATTGCTGCTGGATAAACCAAGAGGGCTTTCATCTAACGTGGCTTTACAAAAAGCACGTCATTTGTTTCGTGCAGAGAAGGCTGGCCACACGGGAACGCTAGATCCAGAGGCAACAGGATTGCTCCCCCTCTGTTTTGGAGAGGCCACCAAGTTTTCCTCTTATTTGCTGGATGCTCCGAAGGGATATGAAGCCACTTTATGTTTAGGTGAGACTAGCGATACGGGTGATGCTGAGGGTCAGCTTACACCGGGTGATGGCCCTATCCCTTCAAGTTGCGCTGTGATCGAAGAAACCTTGCGTTCTCTGCTTGGGCAGCAGGAGCAAATCCCCCCCATGCACTCTGCACTCAAGCATGAAGGTAAGCCTTTATACGACTATGCCCGGGCTGGTATTGAAATCGCGCGTCCTGCCAGACAAATATGTATTTTTAAATTGGAATTGCTTGGACTTGAAGGCCGATTTTTACGTATTCAAGCGGATTGTAGTAAGGGGACTTATATTCGAGTACTGGCAGAAGAAATTGGTCGACGCCTGGGATGCGGGGCGTGGCTGTCTTCTTTGCGAAGAAATCGAACTGGGGGATTTGTTCTTGAGGATGCGCTCACGCTTGAAGCGATAGATGCATTGGATGACGCTCAACGAGCTTTGCTCTTGATGTCACCTGAAACATTGGTGCATGAGGTCCCGCGTCTTGATATTGCAATTCATGAGGCGCAGGCCTTAAGGCATGGTCAGAGCCCAGTATTGCTTGCCCCTATCCCTTCCATGTTGATTGATCAAACGGTTCGGGTATATTGGCCAGATGGTTTGTTTCTTGGGTTGGCAAAGCCGCAAGCCAACGGGCAGCTTGTTGCGGTGCGTCTCATGTCAGAATCACCCCATACTTAATTCGCCCCCAAAAGATGAATCCTCTTTCCCTCAAAAATGATGATGCAACGGCGCCTGCGCGTGAAAAGGCCCTTGCTCTTTTTGAGCAAGGTCAGATTCAATCGGCCTTGGATATGTTGCGCGTGTTGGCGAACTTAGGAAGTCAGGAGGCGCAATTCAGTGCGGAATGCTGGAATGATATTGGAAATATCTGCGCACATACGAATCAGTTTGGGGAAGCACTCAGTGCCTTTCGTCGCGCGGTTCGCCTTGCTCCTGACTTGGCCATGCACTGGAATAATCTTGGTGGAATGTTAAGACAGGTTGGAGAAAACCAATCTGCTGAATTTGCTTTTCGACAAGCGATTGTTCGTCAAGATCAGTTTTTTGCGGCTCATCAAAATCTTGCTGAACTGTTGGATCTTCGCGGAGAAGGGCTTGAAGCAGCGCGTCATCATTGCATTGCCTATGTTGAGGGGCCGCGAGAGGGGAAGAGTTTTGAAATGCTGGGGGTGGCCTACTATCATCTTGGTCAGAAAGATCGTGCTGCAGATGTGTATCGTCAGTGGTTAGAAGTTGAGCCAGACAACCCTATTGCGCAACATCGTTTGGCTTCTTGCCTGAGTGAAGGGGTGCCGGAACGTATGCCGGACGAATGTGTGGAGGCGATGTTTGATGCCTTTGCTCCCAGTTTTGATGCCCATTTAGCCGGGCTGAATTACCAAGGACCGCAACTACTCACCCAAGCATTGCGTTCGGCTTTGAATGGAAGAGATCAATTAACGATTCTCGACGCAGGGTGTGGAACAGGTTTGTGTGGGCCTTTGCTCAAGACCTTGGCTGCTGACTTGGTTGGCGTGGATATCTCATCGGTCATCATGGAAAAAGCCAGAGCACGTCATTGTTATGACCAACTTATTAAATCAGAGCTCACGCATTTTTTTGAAGTTGCGCATGATGCTTTCGATGTCATTTTTGCTTGCGATACGTTTAACTATTTTGGCGCTTTATTCCCTGTCTTTAAGGCAACGGCTCAAGCGCTGAAACCAGAAGGTTTGATTGCATTTACAGTTGAAGATGATGCGGGTGTTGCCTCAGCTGAAGGCTGGCATTTGGCGATGCATGGCCGATATATTCATGACGACAAAGCCATTCGTCATTGGTTAGAACAGGCTGGTTTTAGTATTCAACATACCCACGTTGTGCCATTAAGGCAGGAGCTGGGCAAGACCGTTCACGCGCGTATTTATGTGGCAAAACGATGTGTCAAGGTAGCGTAGAATAGTCCGATGCGACAACATTCTTCCTCTGGTTCAGACACCCCTAGCAATCAATCCAATTCGAATAAAAATGAGTGGGGTGCTTTGCGGGCACTTATCCCTTATCTGTCCCGGTATCGATTTAGAATTGGTGCTGCTGCTGTGTGTCTTGTTCTTGCTAAAGTCGCAAATGTAGGGGTTCCACTTGTTTTAAAAACCATCATTGATGGATTAAGTACCCCACAACAAATGGCCGTAGCGGTTCCTCTTTCTTTGCTGGTGAGTTACGGCTTTCTGCGTTTTTCTAGCACGCTCTTTACCGAATTACGTGATGGAATTTTTGCTCGCGTGAGCCAGCGGGCTATCCGCGAAGCAGCACTGTCTGTATTTCAGCATTTGCATCGTTTGTCTCTTCGTTTTCACCTTGAACGGCAAACCGGTGGCATGTCTCGGGATATCGAGCGCGGAACACGTGGAATAGAAACCTTATTGCGTTTTGCTATTTTTAGCATTTTCCCCACTTTGGTCGAGATGACTTTAGTCGGTGTGATTTTGACTGTGCGCTATGACGTATGGTTTGGTTTGATTACCTTGGTGACATTAATTTTGTACATTTCGCTGACGGTGGCGATTACAGAATGGCGTACCCAGTTTCGTCGGCGTATGAATGAAATGGATTCAAAAGCCAACACTCGCGCGATTGATAGTTTGCTGAATTACGAGACAGTTAAATACTTTGGTAATGAGGAATGGGAAAGCCGCCGTTATGACGAAAATCTGCGTCGTTGGGAGGATGCTTCAGTCAGAAGTCAAACTTCATTGGCTGCACTGAATACAACACAAAGTCTCATCATTGCTATTGGCTCAACAGCTCTCATGCTGCGAGCTACATCGGGAGTTCTAGATGGAAGATTAACGATTGGTGATTTGGTGCTGATCAACGCACTCCTTCTTCAGTTATATGTTCCTCTGAATTTTCTGGGGGTTATTTATCGGGAAATGAAACAGGCTTTGTCTGATATGGATCGCATGTTTCGTTTATTGGCAGTGAACGAAGAAGTGGCAGATGCACCCGATGCTTTGCCATTAAACGAAGGACCGGGTCATATTCAGTTTGAAGGGGTGGACTTTAGTTATGACGCGCGGCGCAGTATTTTGCACAAAGTGTCTTTTGAAGTTTTACCTGGCCATAAAGTCGCGGTAGTTGGATCAAGTGGTGCAGGTAAATCCACGCTCTCGCGCTTGCTATTCCGCTTTTATGATGTCAATTCAGGTCGTATTTTGATTGATGGTCAGGACATTCGTCGCGTTCAACAAAAGAGCGTAAGGGCGGCAATAGGGATCGTGCCGCAAGATACGGTGCTGTTCAACGATACGATTGCGTACAACATTGCTTATGGCTGTCCTGGGGCAGACCATGAATCCATCGTGGGGGCTGCAAAAGCAGCGCACATTCATGCATTCATTGAAAAGCTTCCAGATGGTTATGAAACGATGGTTGGAGAGCGCGGGCTAAAACTGTCAGGTGGCGAAAAACAGCGTGTAGCGATTGCCAGAACAATTCTTAAAAACCCCCGCGTCTTGATTTTTGATGAGGCCACTTCCGCGCTGGATAGCCACTCTGAGAAAGCGATTCAACAAGAGTTAGATCGGATTTCTCAGGCCCACACCACATTAGTCATTGCACATCGATTGTCTACTATTGTGAGTGCGGATGAGATTTTGGTACTTGATCAAGGAAGTGTGATTGAACGGGGAAGTCATTCAGAGCTTCTTGCCTTGAATGGTCGTTATGCCCGTATGTGGGCGCTTCAGCAGCAAGGTGAAGAAACGCAAGTTGAAGTCCCCTTCAGTCTTGCATAGCCATTAACGAAAAACCACTTTGTATGACAAGGATTTACTGATATTGTTTAGCAATTCTCAGCTCAAGAATTGTGCTATCAATCATAAGATGCGAAATGTTTACTTCATGCGTCAGTTGCTCCGACTCGTCCTGATCTGTTTTGTTGGGGTGCCACTTTCCCCGGCATTCGCCATGCACCACGCTGAATCGCATACAGCAACTCAGGCAAATGCCCGCGCTGCGAATGTAAAAATAGGCGCAGTTTCGCCGCGCCAAAAACCGCATGCTGTCCTGGCGCGTCATCGCCGCATCTTTTCACCTAAGGCCTCTCCAAGAGCACTTGCTCCTGAGCCACGTGATACGCGCAATGATTTGCCTGATGGCTTATCGCTCCTATCCAATGCGGCGTACATTTATGATGAGACCAATCAGAAGGTGCTGGCTGACCGGAATCCGGATCAGGTTCAGCCCATCGCATCCATCACCAAACTGATGACGGCAGTCGTGGTGCTGCAACAGGGCTTGCCCTTGGATGAGTTAATTGAAATTGATGAAGCAGATGTAGATAAGCTGCGCCATACGCATTCTTTGCTCAAGGTAGGGACCCGCTATACACGAAGAGATTTATTGCTGATGGCTTTAATGGCATCAGAGAACCGGGCTGCAGCTGCGTTGGGTAGGAGTGTTCCTGAAGGTCGCGAGGCTTTCATTGATCGCATGAATGCTGTAGCGGCGCAGTTAGGAATGAATCACACGCATTTTGAAGATACCAGTGGTTTGAATGGTCACAATCAATCTTCTGCAAGAGATTTGGCTTTACTCGTGCATTTTTCCGCAGGTTACCCAGTCATCCAGGAGTTCACAACAACACCCCAAGCCGTCATTGCGCCTGCAATAGGAGGGCGCCCCTATGTATTTAGAAACACCAATATGATCGTGCGACAGGGCCAATGGGATGTGGTGGTATCTAAGACTGGTTTCATCAATGAATCGGGGCAATGTTTGGTCATGCAGGCAAGGATTGATGGCCGCTTAACGACTATGGTGCTGCTTGATTCTCATGGCCGCTTTTCTCGTATTAATGACGCTCAGCGGGTTCGTAAATGGCTAGAGTATCGCGCTGTGCAGGAAGCTAAATTAGGCCAGCGAGGAGTGAGCCCAAAACTGAACGCTCAAGCTCGAAGTTGATTCCCTTTTTAGTCTCTTTCTGACTGGTAAAAAATAATGCGTATTGGCTTATTCGTCACCTGCTTGGTGGATGCGATGCGCCCCAGTATTGGTTTTGCTACGGTTTCTTTGCTTGAGGCAGCCGGTTGCAAGGTTCTCATACCTGATACACAGACCTGTTGTGGTCAACCTGGGTTTAATTCTGGTGATCGGCCTTCAGGCATTGAATTAGGCTTGGCTTTCTTGCGTGACTTTGAAGACTTTGACGCAATCGTTGCGCCTAGTGGATCGTGTATTGGAATGATTCACGATTACCCCACTTTGTTTAAAGATGATTTGGCCTTGCAGTCACGATTGAAAGTGCTGGCCGCAAAATGTTACGAGCTCACTGATTTTTTGGTCAATCATGCGCCCAAGCCACTGCAGGCCGGGCAACGCAATCTGGCGGTAAGTTATCACGATAGTTGTACTGGCTTGCGTCAGCTGGGTGTTAAGAGCCAACCGCGTTCTTTGTTGCAGCAGACGCAAGGCGTTGAACTGCGCGAAATGAAGGATGCTGAAATTTGCTGTGGTTTTGGTGGAAGCTTTTCAATCAAGTTGGGAGATATCGCGACGCAAATGGCCGATAAGAAGTGCGCCCATGCGCTTGAAACGGGCTGTGACGCCATTGTTGGCGGTGATTTGGGTTGCCTGTTGAACATCGAAGGGCGCTTACGCCGCCGGGGTGATCAGCATACCCAAGTAAAACATGTGGCTGAGGTCTTGGCTGAATCTCTTGCTGGTTTGCATTCTGTTGAATCATGAAAATCAGTTCTGAACAATTCAAAGGTAACGCCCGGGCACAACTAGCCGATGAAGCGCTGCAATCTAATTTACGCCGCTTTGGTGGCGGCTTTGCCGAGCGTCGTCGTGATGCTTTGGTTAAGGTAGATGATTTTGAGGCTTTACGCGATCGCGGAGCCAGTATTCGCGCTGAGGTTTTAGAGAATCTCGATTATTGGCTTTTGAAGTTTGAAGCAGAAGCCCAGCGACGCGGAACCCAAGTGCATTGGGCCGAGACAGGGGCTGAG
>Ga0114963_10001041_pt1 | contig 19116 bp, 15 predicted proteins | sample C_131016_EF_Meta_FD_87019 | JGI IMG/M metagenome (GOLD analysis project Ga0114963, IMG submission 87019) | Freshwater microbial communities from Lake Croche, Canada to study carbon cycling - C_131016_EF_MetaG | ecosystem: Environmental > Aquatic > Freshwater > Lake | place: Lake Croche, Canada...
GCAATTGGGGTTTTTTACTTCACAAGGGAACGCAGGAGATACCTCAGAATCGAGTCAAATTCGGGAATAGTTAAGCCCGGACTTTGATTAGTGCTCTTGACTAGACTCACATCCTGTTCAGCTTGACGAGATAGCGATCCAATAGGTGGCATAATTGGAGAAAGACCCAGTCAAGCCTCACGGATTTGACATGGGTCTTCGTAATGCTCGGATTTTGGGATAGGTCGTCCCATTAGATGTTGAAGGGCCAAAATGGCTAACAAACCAAAGAAGGAATCTGCTAAGGCAGTTTCCAAAAATGCCGGTAAGAGCAGTAAGGCCGTCACATCCGCGAAAAAGACCTTAAAGAATTTGGTCACTAAAGGAAAATCAATCAAAACTGCAACCCCCATCAAAAAGACCGCAACGAAATCTCCAGCTAAGGCTGTTGTTAAACCAGCAAAGGTTACAGCGAAAACCTCAGTGAAGCCTGTAACGAAGCCAGTTGCAAAAACTGTGTCTAAGGCTGCGGTTAAGACAGCCAAGCCCGCGACAAAAGTTGCTACTAAGAGCCCAGTTAAAGCTGCTGCAAAGACTGCAGTTAAGAACGATGCGAAGGTTGCAAAAAAACCTGGCGCAAAAATTGTTGCCAAACCAGTTAAGAAGGTTGTTAGTAAACCTGTCGTTAAGAAAGATGCGAAGGTTACTGGCGTCGTAAAGCCAGCGGCAAAGGGAAAAGTCACTCCGATTAAAAAGGTAAAGCCGACTAAGGGCTCAGTTGAAGACGATCTTGATTTAGACGATGAAGAAATTGATCCGGAAGAGCTTCTTACCGAAGCTGCAGTAGACGTAATCGTTGCTGCTGTTGAGGAAGTTATTCCAGAACCTGAAGTTGATGATGAGGATGACGCTCCAGTAGTTCCCGAAGGTGCGCTTGTAATCTCCAGCAAAGAAGATGATGACATCCCAGCGCAGACCACAACTATTACAGGAGCAACAGCCGACCCTGTTAAGGATTATCTAAAGCAAATAGGTAAAGTTGCTCTGCTAAATGCAGAACTAGAAGTTGAGCTTGCTAAGCGAATTGAAGCCGGTTTGTTTGCAGAAGAGAAGTTGGCGACAGATAAAAAGCTCAGTAGAGACATGGCACGCGATCTCAGGTGGGTTGTCAAAGATGGTCAACGAGCAAAGAGTCATTTGCTTGAAGCCAACCTTCGCTTGGTGGTATCGCTTGCCAAGCGTTACACCGGAAGGGGTATGCAATTTCTTGATTTGATTCAAGAAGGTAACCTCGGTCTGATTAGAGCAGTGGAGAAGTTTGATTACACCAAGGGCTATAAGTTTTCAACCTACGCAACTTGGTGGATCCGTCAGGCAATTACTCGCGCGATGGCTGACCAGGCCAGAACTATCCGCATACCGGTACATATGGTTGAAGTAATCAACAAACTTTCAAGAGTGCAGAGACAGCTACTGCAGGATCTTGGTCGCGAACCAACTCCTGAAGAACTAGCTCGCGAATTGGATATGACACCAGAAAAGGTAGTCGAAGTTCAGAAGTACGGCCGCGAACCTATCTCGCTGTCAACTCCACTTGGAGAAGATGGCGACTCAGAATTCGGAGACTTGATCGAAGACACTGAAGCTGTTCAGCCAGCTGACGCTGTTGCGTTTAGAATCATGCAGCGAGAAATTGAACGCCTGCTAGACACTTTGACACCTCGCGAGGCTGCAGTGATTCGTAGCCGTTACGGAATCGGCGACGGCGTTATGAAGACCCTTGACCAAATCGGAGAAGAGCACGGGGTCACTCGCGAGAGGATCCGTCAAATCGAGGCTAAGACGATGTCTAAGCTCAAGCACCCTTCCCGAGCTCAATGGCTCAGAGACTTCATCAAAGAGAACTAATTCGTGCGCTACTTAGCTGCAATTCTCATCGGACGCTTGATAAGAGTTGCCGTGAGGTTAGTAAGGCCAGGTGGTGGATCGGCGCTTCCTGGTCTTGTAGTTTCCAAACTTGCGCCAACGCTTGTCTATAAAACACTCAGGTCGTTCCCTTTAGGCTATGTCGCTATCACTGGCACCGCTGGTAAATCAACAACAACCAAAATGGTGGTGGCAATAGTTCGGGCGCATGGCGTCGATGTCTTTACCAACCCTTCGACGGCAAACATAGAACAGGGTTTCTTCAGCACAATAGTCAGAACAGGCAACCTGTTCGGACAGGTTGCAGGAGACATCGCAATTCTTGAAATGGATGAAGCCCACGCCGCCAGTGTTTCTATGAAAGTGCAGCCTAAAACCTCTGTCATTCTCAATGTTCTTGAAGATCAGTTGGATCGCTTCATCGATCCCGCCTTGGTACGCGATACGCTCGCGACCGTTGTTCGTAATACCGAGGGTAAAGTCTTACTCAATGCTGATGACCAGAATTGCCTACAGATAGCAAAGGTTGAAGCCGCAGCTGAATCCGCGATCTGGTTCGGGTTCGCAGAATCTCTAGCAAAGGCTTCAAACTTGCAGTACGCGCCAACGTATCTAGAAGACTTGCCGAAGCCAAGTGCTAACGTGCTCGTAGAAAGTTATCAGGAACAAAGAGTATCGCTCCTTGTTGATAAGACGACGGCTTCTTTCCAACTGCCGAGCCGTGGAGTTCACTTTGCTTTAGACGCGGTTGCCGCGATAGCAACTGCAAGAGAGATTCTTGGTAAGGCATTTGATTTGAAGCTTGCCGCACAAGTGCTGGATGAGTTGCCACCAGTTTTTTCTAGGGGTGAGGTGCGAGCAGTAGATGGTGAGAACATCGAGTTCATCCTTGTTCAGAACCCAGCCAGCATGCAACTGAATCTAGATAACCTAGATGACAACCTAGATCAGGTTTTGTTTGCGATTGGCAGGGATGTTCATGACCCATCTTGGCTATGGACTGTGGACTATAAGCAGCTGAAACATGTGAGCTTAGTGAGTGGATTCAATTACGCCGACGCTGCTCTCGTGCTGAAATACCAAGGTGTAGAGGTAGATTTCGTTGAGGTCGACTATTTGAAAGCTATCGACGCCTTCTTCGCCTTGCCTAAACCTAAAAATGGAATTAAGACAGTTCTTTACAGTGCTGATGCGATGAGAAGACTTCGTCGGTACAAAGGGTTTACCGATCCCGAGGATGTGACCCGTGCCTAAGGTCATAAAATTTGCAGCCATCTCTCCGAGACATTTGAACCTCAACGGAGATTTAGGTAACTTGCTAGTTCTACAGAAGCGGCTCGCCTGGCGAAACGTGCAATCTTCAATCACGGAATTGTCGGAATCCGATTCGCTAGCAAGTTTTGACTATGTCTTCTTGGGTCATGGTTCGCCAGCGGCCTGGTCACAATTGCTTGTTTTGAACCCTCGACTGCTGGAAGACGTTTTGTCATACATCAACAACGGTGGCGCTCTGCTTGCCGTTGCCTCAGCCGCAGATCAACTGCAAGCACTGCTGAAGGGGAACCCCGTTACTCGAGGAGAATGGGAAAGTAGATTCGTTGAACAGGATGAAGTTGTCGGCTATCTCAATACCGATAGTAAATCAGAATACTTGGTTTGGCATCGGAACGCATTGCTGACGCAATTGCATGGCCCGATATTTGCTAAGAATCCAGGTCTTGCAGACGAAGTCATCTCGAATAATGGTTGGTCTGACGTAAGTCAAACCTCTGATGAATTACTTGAAGTGAATAGTCTCGCAGCGCAATCCAGAAAGATCGCGTTTGATCATTAGCTTGAAAGTTTATCTGTCTCGTCTTGCCAGCTAATTGCAATTGGCTTGAGTTTCTCTTTGTTTGCTGTTCCATGGTGGCCACAGAAGACGAGATCACCTGTTGCTAAAACGACACGGATAAAGGCTTGTGCTCCACAGATGTCGCAGCGGTCGGCAGCAGTCAAAGCTGGTAGCTCAGCTACAGCTTCGGTTGTTTCAGATGTCTCTTGTGTTTGGTCCATTAGTTCCTCCATGACTAGATAAACACACAACTGGCCCATAATCTTCCTGATTGAAGCTCATTTCGCTATCTGCGAATAGTTTTCCGATAACTGAGTGTCTGAGGGCTTGCTTATCAAGTGCTTGCTTAGGCTTTAGAAGTGCCTACTAACGATTATTCAGCCAGACACCTCTCGGTTTTAGAGGGGCTTGAGGCTGTTCGTAAGCGCCCTGGTATGTATATCGGTTCTACCGATAGCAGGGGGTTGATGCACTGCATTTGGGAGATCATCGATAACTCGGTAGATGAGGCCCTTGCAGGCCACGGCAAGCTAATTAACATCACCTTACACAAGGACTCAAGCATTGAGGTGACTGACGTTGCTAGAGGCATCCCAGTTGATATTGAACCTAAGACAGGCCTAAGCGGTGTTGAAGTTGTTTTTACAAAACTGCACGCGGGAGGAAAGTTCGGTTCAGGTTCCTACGCAGCTTCAGGTGGTTTGCATGGAGTTGGAGCATCAGTGGTCAATGCATTATCCGAACGCCTAGAAGTTGAAGTTGACCGAGATGGTAAAACCTGGGCTATGTCCTTTCATAGGGGTGAGCCAGGAAACTTTGATGACAAGAAAGATCTTGCTCCCACTAGCCCATTCAAGCCTTTTAAAGACAAGAGTTCGCTGCGAGAAATAGGCAAGGTGGCGAAGGGTAAGACTGGTTCTCGCATCAGGTTCTGGGCCGACCCACAAATCTTCATCAAGGACGCCGCAATTTCGCTCGAAGATTTACTCGCTAGGGCGAGGCAAACAGCGTTTCTAGTTCCAGGGTTAAAGCTAGTTGTTTCAGACCAGCGCTCTGGTAAAGCCGATAATCACGAATTCCTCTTCAACGGGGGAATAACTGAATTTGCAGAGTTCTTAGCCAAGGACGCTCCGCTCAGCAACATTTGGCGGCTAAGCGGCGCCGGCGCTTACTCAGAGACGGTTCCTGTCTTGAATGCCGCAGGCAACATGGAATCCAAAGAAGTTCAACGTTCCTGTGAGGTGGACGTTGTTGTCCGTTGGGGAACCGAATATGAGACCGAGATTAGAAGTTTCGTCAACATAATTTCAACACCAAAAGGTGGCACGCATCTTCAAGGCTTTGAACAAGCTCTTCTGAAAGTGTTTAGGACTCAAGCCGAAGCTAATTCACGCAAGTTCAAGCTCGGTTCAGAGAAGATCGAAAAGGAAGATGTTTCAGCCGGGCTAACTGCTGTAGTAACAGTTAGGCTCCCTGAACCACAATTTGAAGGTCAGACAAAAGAGATTCTTGGAACACCTGCGATTAAAAACATCGTCGCCAGTGTGGTGACTAAGGCTCTTACGGATCGATTCAACAGTTCCAAGCGTGAAGATAAAGCGCAGAGCGCTTTAGTCCTCGAAAAGGTTGTCAACGAGATGAAATCTAGAATCTCGGCCCGAACACACAAAGAAACCCAGCGAAGAAAAACAGCTCTTGAGTCATCTTCACTACCAACCAAGCTTGTCGATTGTCGCACCCAAGACACCATTGATTCAGAATTGATCATCGTTGAGGGTGAGTCTGCTCTTGGAACAGCAAAATTGGCCCGTAATAGTGAATTTCAAGCGCTACTGCCAATAAGGGGAAAAATTCTTAACGTTCAAAAGGCTGCAATAACTGACATGCTAAACAACACCGAGTGTGCATCAATTATTCAAGTGATTGGAGCTGGTTCTGGAAGAAGCTTCGACATCAACTCCGCTCGATATGGAAAAGTAATTTTGATGAGCGATGCTGACGTTGATGGAGCACACATCAGAACCCTACTTCTCACGCTCTTTTATAAATACATGCGGCCGTTGGTTGAAGACGGCAGAGTATTCGCCGCCGTTCCACCCTTACATCGAGTCATGGTAATCAATCCAGGTTCCAAAGCAAACGAGGCTATCTACACATACTCTCAAGCAGAACTAGAAGCACTATTAGCTAAGCTCGCAAAAGCAGGCAAGCGTTATCAGGAACCCATCCAGCGCTACAAGGGTTTGGGTGAGATGGATGCCGATCAGTTGGCCGAGACCACCATGGACCGAAAATCCAGGAGTCTTCGCCGAGTGACTGTGGAAGATCTGCAGAAAGCCGAAGACATGTTTGAACTCTTGATGGGAAATGAAGTTGCACCGAGACGTGACTTTATCGTCGATAAAGCTGACACTTTCGAGAGAGCTCGAATCGACGCTTAGGCGTTTCCCACAGAGATAATTGTTCCGCTCAGCGGTGTCCCGGAGGCATCGCGTTTAGTTAAGACTGATTCAATCTCGAGCGGTTTGCCTGAGGATGAAGCAGCCAACAGCGGGCTGTTGCCAACGTGTGCGAAGTAAAGCTGGTTCTCATCTCTGATGAACTTCTGTGCCCTCACACCACCAGTAGCACGACCCTTTGAGGGGAATTCAGTTAGCAAGGAAATCTTCGCACTTCCAGAATCAACGGCACCTAGAGAATCGCTATTGTTTGCAGCAGTTAGTACCTGCGTTGCTTTATTAGGTGAGATTGAGGTGAAGTAGATAGCTTTAGCTTCATTAGCGAGCTTGATGCCAGACATTCCTGCGGCCCCGCGACCCTGTGGCCGAACAGCACCTGCGTTGAATCTCAAAAGTTGAGCATCGTCTGTGACAAAAATTAGTTCATCGCTATCAGCGCTCAGCTCAGCTCCGATTAATTGGTCGCCCGGTCTAAGAGAGATTATGTCGAATTCCGCTTTTGGTAGCCAGTCTCCGGTGATTCTTTTGACGTTACCCTGTTGGGTGCCAACGGCGATAGTAGTTGTATCGGTCAGTTCGAATGCGCCAAGAACCCTGACGTTTTTGGGCAACCCGAGAAACTCCGAAACAGGGAGGCTGCTAGCCGCTTCAAAGCCACCTTCAATTCCGGGAATGTCGCTGGCATGAACGCGATGCATAACCCCGTCAGTTGACAAGAAGCCGATGTCACTTCTGGTTGTAGTTGTAACTAGATGTCTTAGACCATCATGCTTCTTGCGTCTGGTTACCTGTGTGGTGAGCTCGCTTGTTCTAAGAACTTGCCCGCTCGAGGTAAGGATTATGTGACAAGGGGAGTCAGCCAATTGCGCATCAATGGCTGAAGCTTTGGCTGCACTGACAGGCTTAATCTCAGTGATGCCATCAGTGATTGTAGTTCTGCGGTCATCACCGTACTTATCCGATACGTCTTGCAGCTCTCGCGAAACCACTTCTTTTAGGTTCTTCTCGCTGGAGAGAATTTTGCGGAGATCGGCAATCTCCTTTTCGAGGGACTTAGATTCGTTTTCCAACTCAAGCTTGGAGAACTTCGTTAGCCTTCGGAGTTTTAGTTCGAGAATGTATTCTGCTTGAATTTCTGAAAGAACAAATCTCTTCATCAGTTTCGTTCTAGCTTCGTCTACTTCATCGGCAGCTCGAATAATCTTTATTACTTCGTCAATACTGAGAATCGCTTTTAGCAAGCCTTCAACTAAATGCAGTCGAGCAAGCTTCTTGCCGAGTCGGTTCTCGCTTCGGCGCTTTGTGACTACGATTCGGTGGGCTAGGTAGACTCCTAGCATGTCTCGCAGACCAAGTGTCTCCGGTCTTCCTTCAACGAGAGAAACATTGTTGATGCTGAATGATTCTTCAAGTGGAGTGAATCGATAAAGCAGATCAAGAACAACGTTCGGATCAAAGCCGGTCTTTAGTTCAATGACTAGCTTGAGTCCGTTAGTGCGGTCAGTTAAGTCGATTACGTCAGATATTCCTTGCAGCTTTTTCGAGCCGACACCGTCCTTGATTTTCTCAATTACCCTTTCTGGACCGACTAGGTATGGAAGCTCAGTAACGACTAGAGCTAGCTTTCGCGGGGAAACTGATTCGATTGCAACTCTTGCACGTGTCTTAAAACTTCCTCGGCCAGTTTCGTAGGCTTCTTTTATGCCATCGGTGCCCATGATTATTCCACCCGTTGGAAGGTCAGGTCCTGGGATAAACTTCATCAGGTCGATAGATTCTAGTTTGGTGTTGTTGAGCAATGCGATGGCTCCAGCTATGACTTCACGCATGTTGTGTGGTGCCATGTTTGTTGCCATTCCCACGGCAATACCAGCGGAGCCGTTTACCAAGAGATTTGGGAACGCTGCCGGCAACACTTCGGGTTCCGATAATTGAGCGTCATAGTTGGGTTTGAAATCAACCACGTCCTCGTCAAGCCCCTCATTCATCAGTAATGCAGCTGGGGCGAGTCGCGTTTCCGTGTATCGAGCAGCCGCTGGTCCATCATCGAGAGAGCCAAAGTTTCCATGACCATCTATCAAAGGGACTCTTAGAGTAAATGGCTGAGCCATCCGTACCATAGCGTCATAGATTGCGCCATCACCATGGGGATGAAGCTTGCCCATGACCTCGCCACTGACACGAGCGGATTTCACGTGGCCTTTGTCTGGTCTGAGCCCCATTTCACCCATCTGGTAGATGATTCTTCGCTGGACTGGTTTCAGGCCATCTCTGGCGTCTGGTAAGGCGCGGGCGTAAATGACGGAGTATGAGTATTCGAGAAATGAATCGCTAAGTTCCTGTATGAGCTCGATGTCGACGATCCGCTCATCTGGGAATCGTTCGCCAGGCTTCTGTTCGGTCATAGTCTTTCATCTTGATTTAGCTGCCCTGTGGCAGACTGGTTCGGATGCTTACGATGTTACCTTCAGCCCCCAAATCATTGGGGAGGCTTGGCGATGTGTTGATAAGCGCTCTTAAATCAGTGCAGGGAGAGCCAAACTCACTCGATTTACCAGCGAAACGATCTGTATGTGTGGTTTTGGTGGATGGATTAGGTGCGCATAACCTAAGGAACGCAGCTGCTCATGCCAGCTTCCTAAATTCTCTTCCAACAGAGCCTGCAATGTGCTGGTTCCCAGCTACCACAGCAACTTCCATTACTGCATTCGCTACAGCGAGCAATCCGTGGTCAAACGGCTTTCTCGGCTACCAAGTTTTCAACACAGCCACTAGCAGTCAGATGAACCTGCTTTCCGGTTGGAAAACCTTTGAGGATGGACAGCACTATCAAAAACTGCAAACTGTTGCGGAACTGGCCAGTGCCGAAGGAGTTTCTTTTCACACTGTCGCTCCAGCAGCATATGAGCGTTCTGGGTTTACTGGTGCGACTATGCGAGGGGGTTTATTTCACGGAGTAAACGTAATCTCCGAAAGATTCGAAAAAGCGAAACAATTGCTCAATGACCCTGAAGCTAAAGTCGTTTACCTTTACATTCCTGAGTTGGACCAGATCGCCCATGCTCAAGGATCCGCTTCCACAGCTTGGATTAATCAGCTTGAACTAGTCGATGCTTACATTCGGTTATTCAGTGCCAATCTCTCGAAATCAGTCGGGATTGTTGTTTCTTCAGATCACGGCGTGATTGACATTGATAAGACGAATCATGTTTTTCTGGATGAACTTATTTCTGCTGAGGAGTTCAAATTTGTTGGAGGTGACACCAGAGCGCTATACCTATACTTCAAAGACGGTGTGGATGTGCTAACAAAGAGAGACCTTCTAGAGGCAGCCCTTGGTGATTCCTGTTACATAGTTACGACAGAAGATTTGATAGCAGCAGGGTATTGGGGGAGGCTGAACGATGTTTCTATGAATGTGGCCCCAGATCTTTTTGTACTAGCAAAAAAACAAGTTGCTTTGTATCATCGCGATTTTGCAAAAGCAAAGTCGATGAATATGATCGGACACCACGGGTCAATCACTAACCAAGAGTTAGCTATACCGCTTATAAAAATTGGTTTTTAGACCTGCTCTTCGTCTTCGGGTTTAGATCCGAATAACACTTCAGCCCAGCGACTTGTCGCCGCAGGTGGTGCAGAAGTTGCTTGCGCGTCTTGTGGTATCTCTTCAAAAATTTCTTCTAGCGAAGGCTCTTCTATTTCGAATACTCCATCATCTAGAGAAACTTCCTCTATCGTGCCAAGAGGCTCGTCGAGATAACTTGACTCAAAGATGCTCTCGGGTTCCGTCGGCGCGACCCTTAGTGTTGGGCGTACTGGGGCCTCCTCCTGCAAGTGCAAAACCTCGGTCTTCACTTCTTCAACAAGCTCAGGAACAATCGTCAGTCCAGACGTAAGAACGCTGGAGTCGTGTGGTTCATTAACTGGATGAACAAAGTGATTGGCTATTTCGGACTTTGGAGTCTCTGCGACTTCAGAGTTTTTCGATAGGTTCAATGTCATTCCATTGGATAGCTGAATCGCAGTCTGGTTCTCTGGTGTTAGTAGAAGAAGTTTTGGATTAAATGACCAGGTAGCAAAACTTGCTGTGCCATGCGCTTGGAAGTCAACTGTTACCAGCCATTGGCCGTCGACTGATTTTTTAGAAGACCAGTTGAGAGCGTTAGCGCTGTTAGCTCTAAGCCGATCATCCATAACTAAACCGAACTCAATGTGAGCTGGGTCGGCAAATCTGTCTGTTGCTAAGTTCAGTCGAACATTTCTGGCCAAACTAATTATGTGATTAAGCTCAGAAATTATTGGGGCACCAAATTTTCTTATAGCGTCCTCTTCGGAAGGATTGGTCACCAGAAGTTGTTCAATTGTGCTGCCCAGTCGAATCTGCTCCTGAATTTCTCTAGGGGTAAGAGCTTGACCCGAGGCAATTGGTTTCCTGCTCCTAAGAGCCTTTAGAAAGTCTTCTGTAATCTCAAGGGTGTGCTTGGACCCATCTTCTCCCTCTAATTCAAGGTGGTTGGCTGTAACACCAGTGATGCGCAAATCGGTCATTTTGCCCTCCTGTCGATAGTTTCGCACCCAAATTAGCCAATCTCGTGTTCATTGTTGGTGTGCCGCGACACGCCAAGAGTCTCGATTACCTGAGAACTTGCTGATTATGGTCTGTAATGTAGTTGCTTTATCGGATTCGATGCGTGAGACTGCCTGCGCCTAACCATTTTTTTGAAAGGAAAGTAATTGGCTACCGATTACGACGCCCCCCGCAAGAACGACGATGACACTGAGTCGTTGGAGGCCATCAAAGACCGTATTCCTGAAGGGACAACGGCAAGTTCAGATGTTGATGATGCTGATCATTCAGACTCGTTCGCAATCCCGGAGGTTGCCAACGAAGAGTTAGACGTCGTTGTAGTTCCTAAACAGGAGGATGAGTTCACCTGCAGCGAATGCTTTATTGTGAAACATCATTCACAGAAAGCTCGCAAGGACGGTCAGTATGGCCCTGTTTGTGTGGACTGCTCTCACTAACTAATCTTTGTTAGCGCATTCAATAATTTGCCAGGGTTTCTTGTAGAAAATAGCCAGTAGGGTGTCGAGTCCTTCGGATCAATAATTTCAAGCTTCACTAATTCTCGAACGCCAATTTGAAAGAGCGCATACGATCTGATATCCAGATTTGGTCCTCGCTCTTCGAAAACTTCTGATTTAGGTATCACTGACATCTTTCCAACAAATATGCTCGGCACTATAGCGCGACCTACCTTCAGAGATGTGGTGGAGACTTCGATGCTTGGGGCTAAAGCGATTGAAAGTGCGATGATTACAACTTCAGAAGCAGTAAAAGTAACAGATGCCCATAAATCGTCAAATGCCAGAACTATTAGAAACAGCGCAGTAGGTACGAATAGAGTCGCCAAATAGAACGATGTGCCTGGCACTAAGCGCTCTTTGTATAGAGTTGCCCCCGAAGATTTGCTCATGCGTTTAGAATACGCTCATGACAACTTTTGAGCTGCTTATTTCCTGTGCTGATGAATTTTTACCCACAATGGGCAACCCGGGCGATGCTGGATACGACCTCAGAAGCTCTGCCGCTAAAGTATTGAGGCCTGGGGAGAGAGCATTACTTCCGACCGGCGTGAGCCTTGCTCTGCCTCAAGGCTTTGTCGGCTTAGTCCATCCAAGAAGTGGTCTGGCGGCGAAGCATGGGGTTACGGTGCTCAACGCACCTGGGACAGTTGACGCTGGTTACAGAGGAGAAATCTCGGTAACCCTAATCAATCACGGCGCTGAGGATTTCACTATTTCGATTGGAGATCGTATCGCGCAGATTGTTTTTCAGAAGTTCGATGTTGCCAATTTTATTCAGGTATCTGAACTACCTGGTTCGATGAGAGGCACAGCCGGATTCGGCTCAACAGGGGTCAAGTAATGATCGACAACTCAGCTAACGACAAACCTCTCGGCGGTCCCTACAATGAGTCAGATGTTTCAGCATTGACAGAGTTAGCTGAATTCGGCTCTATTGCTTTCGTTCCCAATCCAAGGGTTAGTGTTCGAGCCGAAATTGAAGAAGGTAGCGGGAGAATGGTCGCGCTGGCTTTCGACTTTAAGGAAAGCTCCCTGCAGGTGCAAGCTTTCGCGAGCCCGAGGGGAGAAAGCTTGTGGGATGAAGTTCTTTTGGACATCATTGCCAACCTCGAGTCCCAAGGAATACCTCTTGAGCGCCACCTTGGACCATTCGGGCAGGAGATCCAGGCAGAGATGCCAAATAATTCAGATCAACTGAAGAGCGTGCGCATGTTCGGTTTCTCAGGTGATCGATGGTTGCTTCGAGGGGTTATCTCCGGCCCTGCAGTCAACGAGATGGAGGGTAGAACTGAACTAGAGAATGTGTTCCGAGGAATCGTGGTTAGACGCGGAGAGATTCCTCTTCCTCCACGAGAATTGCTGCCACTGTCATTGCCTGAAGGCGCTATCGTTCCGAAGGCATACTGATGTCAGATCAGGATAATGCTGCTAAATATGGCTTACGTAAAACCTCTGATGGGTATCAGGTAGATGCCAAGAGTCTGCTTGCGAGCGTCGGCGGAGTTCAAGGTCTTATTGAGACAACTCTGCCAGGGTTTCTTTATGTCTTGAGCTATTCGATCCTTCGGGATCTCACCATTTCTATTGCTGTAGTGGTGGGAGCGGTTGTGCTGCTCACGATTAGGCACGTTGTGATGAAACGCCCTTGGACACAGTTGATTGGATCCTTGGTTGGTGTGGGTCTAGCAATTTACCTGACGTTGAGACCTGGCGGGCAAGCGGGAGATTACTATCTAAAGGATTTCTGGATTAATGGCGCATACGGAACAGCACTACTACTAAGCGTTTTTGTCAGGTTTCCGCTGATTGGCGTGATTGTCGGTTTTTTGACTAATCAAGGTCTGCAATGGAGAAAAGTACCTAAAAAGCTAAGGTACTTCGACTTGGTCACTTTGCTTTGGGTCGGCCTATTCGCGACGAGGCTTGCAGTGGAGCTGCCTCTTTACCTCGCGGGAGAAGTGGTAATTTTGGGCTTTGTCAAGATAGTTCTCGGTCTACCGTTCTACCTAACTATGATTTGGGTCTCCTGGCTTCTACTAAGACGAGTCGTTAAAGTCGAACTAGATGGTAATTTGGACTAGGAGTATTTAGTTTTGCCTTTAGGAGTTGGGTTTTGTCCAAGATAAACAGTTTTAATGCGCGTTCAGTTTTGGATGTTAACGGTAAGAGCTACGTCGTCTACAAGCTGGACAGTGTTCTGAAGAACACGCTCCCATACTCTCTCAAGATTCTTCTAGAGAATCTCCTTCGCACAGAAGATGGCGCTAACATCACATCTGAGCACATCCTGGCAATCGCCAACTGGGACCCAACGGCTGAACCCGACACTGAAATCCAATTCAGCCCTGCTCGAGTAATCATGCAGGACTTTACGGGCGTGCCTTGCATCGTAGACTTAGCCACCATGCGTGAGGCCGTCGCCGCTTTAGGCGGAGACCCCAAGAGAATCAATCCTTTAGCTCCGGCTGAACTCGTTATCGATCATTCAGTCGTCATCGATGTGGCTGGAAGTCCGGACGCTTTCGAGCGTAACGTTGAATTCGAATACGAGCGTAACGGTGAACGCTACCAATTTCTTCGCTGGGGGCAAGGTGCTTTCGATGATTTCAAAGTAGTTCCTCCAGGCACCGGAATTGTCCATCAGGTAAACATTGAGTATCTAGCGCGAACAATCATGACCCGAGAGATTGGTGCTGATTTAGTTGCCTATCCGGACAGCTGCGTCGGAACTGATTCACATACCACCATGGTTAATGGTCTTGGAGTTCTAGGCTGGGGCGTCGGTGGCATTGAAGCAGAAGCAGCGATGTTAGGTCAACCTGTCTCAATGCTGATACCCAAAGTTGTTGGGTTTAAACTCACTGGCACAATCCCTGTTGGTGCGACTGCAACTGACGTAGTTTTGACTATCACTGAACAGTTGCGTAGACATGGAGTCGTCGGAAAATTTGTTGAGTTCTACGGTGCTGGTGTTTCATCCGTTCCATTAGCTAACCGAGCCACCATTGGAAACATGAGTCCAGAGTTCGGTTCGACAGTCGCGATTTTCCCAATAGACCGGGTGACCATCGATTACTTGCGAGGAACAGGTAGATCTGAAGAACAGATTGCGTTGGTAGAGCAGTACAGCAAAGCACAGGGCCTCTGGCACGACATAAACAAAGAAGCTCAGTACAGCGAGTACTTGGAACTAGACCTTTCGACAGTTGTGCCTTCAATTGCAGGACCTAAGCGACCTCAAGACCGAATCGAATTGCACAAGGCAAAAGAACATTACGCATCGGACATTTTGACATACAGTGCTGAATCATCTAAGCCTAAGGAAGTTGAAAATAGGGGTTATTCGATTGATAACGGCATTGTTGCTATCGCCTCAATCACCTCTTGCACCAATACCTCAAACCCGTCAGTGATGATGGCTGCAGGTTTACTAGCTCGAAAAGCTGTAGCTCGTGGCCTCAAAAGCAAGCCATGGGTTAAGACCTCACTCGCTCCTGGTTCAAAAGTCGTCACAGAGTATTTTGATAAGGCCGGGCTCACAGGTGATCTGAATAGCCTCGGTTTTGATTTAGTAGGTTATGGCTGCACAACTTGTATTGGTAATTCCGGACCATTGGATGTAAACATTTCTGCTGCGATAAATGAAAACGACTTGGCTGTAACAGCTGTTCTTTCTGGGAACCGTAATTTCGAAGGTCGCATTAATCCAGATGTGAAGATGAATTATCTTGCTTCACCTCCGCTTGTAGTTGCCTACGCATTAGCTGGCACTATGGATTTCGATTTCGAAACGGACTCTCTAGGCACAGACGCCGAGGGAAAGCCCGTTTATCTAAGTGAGATTTGGCCAACACCTGATGAAGTGCAGAAAACTATAGATGAGACCATCAATTCTGAAATGTTCACAAAACAATATGCAGGTGTATTTGACGGCGATGTCAGATGGCAGTCGCTTCCAACACCAACAGGTGCAACATTCAGTTGGGATCCAAACAGCACATACGTTAGAAAGCCTCCCTATTTTGACGGTATGACTATGCAGCCTAAGCCAGTGGTTGATGTGTTTGATGCGCGGGTTCTTGCAAAACTGGGGGACTCCGTAACCACGGATCACATATCCCCTGCGGGTTCTATAAAGGCAGATTCTCCAGCTGGCAAGTACCTGACAGACCATGGCGTCTCAAGAGTTGATTTCAACTCTTATGGATCAAGGCGTGGCAATCATGAGGTTATGATTCGTGGAACTTTTGCCAACATTAGACTTCGTAACCAGCTTCTTACAGATGTTGAAGGAGGATACACCAGAGATTTCACGACTGTTGCCGGTGCTCAAGCATTCATCTATGACGCTTCAAACAACTATCAATCCAAAGGGATCTCGCTAGTGATTCTCGCTGGCAAGGAATACGGATCAGGTTCATCTAGAGACTGGGCAGCAAAAGGAACAGCCTTGCTAGGTGTTAAGGCCGTTATTGCTGAAAGCTTCGAACGAATCCACCGTAGCAATCTGATTGGTATGGGCGTACTTCCTCTTCAGTATCCTGCGGGTGAGTCGGCATCGACACTTGGATTGGATGGAAGCGAGTCCTTCACAATTGAAGGTGTGACAAAACTCAACGATGGCACTACACCTAAGACACTCGTGGTGACAGCGTCACCTACGGAACACAGCCCTGTCGGCAAATCAAAGGTAGTATTCGAGGCAGTTTTACGAATTGACACTCCAGGTGAAGCTGACTATTTCCGTCATGGCGGCATTTTGCAGTATGTGCTAAGAAGTTTGGTTGGTTAGTTTCTTCATGAGTATTCTCAAGTCGATTGCATCGCCCAGTGATTTGCGGAAGTTGAGCGATCCTCAACTCAATCAGCTCGCTCAAGAGATTCGTGAATATCTCATAGCGACAATAACTTCAACCGGTGGTCATCTAGGGCCAAACCTAGGAGTAGTCGAGTTGACTATTGCAATTCACAAGGTGTTTGATTCACCCCATGATCGGATTATTTTTGACACTGGACATCAAAGTTACGTGCACAAACTTCTCACCGGTCGAACCGATTTGTCAAAAATCAGGACTAAAGACAACATTGCTGGTTATCCGCAGCGTGCTGAATCAGAACATGATGTTGTCGAATCTTCACACGCTTCATCCTCCTTATCTTGGGCAGATGGGATATCGCGCGCATACAAACTAACTGGTCAAGCTGATAGAGCCGTAATTGCTGTTATAGGTGATGGGGCGCTAACAGGTGGGATGGCGTGGGAAGCACTAAACAATATCACCGATGACAATGACAGAAAACTAATCATTGTCGTCAATGACAACGGCCGGTCCTACGCCCCAACCATTGGTGGTTTGGCTAGGTACCTTAATAACGTCAGAACAGAACCTTTGTATAGAAAACTATATCGAAGCTCCAAACAATTCTTCTGGAGATTTGGGCTTCCCGGACGAATGCTCTTCTCCACTGTTAGAGGGGCAGGAAAGGGCTTGCTTGGTACGTTTGCGCCAAAGAGTATGTTTCCGAATTTAGACATCAAATACATCGGACCAATTGACGGTCACGATTTAGATGCTATGGAGCAAGCGCTGCGTCAAGCGGAAAAATATGCTGCACCAGTTATTGTCCACGCGGTAACACAAAAAGGTCGAGGGTTTAATCTTGCTGAAGAGGATACTGAAGATCAATTTCACGCGGTTGGTCAAATCGATCCAGTGACGGGAAAATCGTTGGAGAGTTCATCGGGGCCTTCATGGACATCAGTTTTTTCAGACGAGATCCTGCGCTTGGCAGCAAGAGACGAAAGCATCGTAGGAATAACCGGTGCCATGCTGATACCCGTTGGGCTAAAGAATTTTGCTGAAAAATATCCTGATCGAGTATTCGATGTAGGTATCGCCGAGCAACACGCGGTTGCATCTGCGGCAGGCCTTGCCTTCGGTGGACTGCATCCGGTTGTTGCGATCTATGCAACGTTCATGAATCGCGCATTCGATCAAGTTCTCATGGATGTAGCACTGCATAAGGCCGGCGTTACATTTGTGCTCGATAGAGCTGGAGTCACTGGGCCCGATGGCGCAAGTCACCACGGTATGTGGGATCTAGCGCTCCTACAAATTGTTCCAGGAATTGAGATTGCTGCTCCTAGAGATTCAGTAACACTGAGACAGGAATTGGCTGAAGCAATCGCCATCACTGACAGGCCAACAGTTTTGCGTTTTCCAAAGGGTGCAGTGCCAAACGACATTCCTGCGATTAGGAAGTTTGAAGATGGAGTCGAGGTTCTAAGCGAATCGCCGAGCAAGGATGTTCTTATAGTCGCAATCGGTGCGATGGCAAACGTTGCGCTGAGAGTGTCTGAGTTGCTTTCAGCACAGGGGATTGGGAGCACCGTGATTGACCCAAGGTGGGTTGTCCCGGTTCGAAAGAGTGTGATCGAGCTATCAAAGAACCACCGATTGGTAGTAACCATTGAAGACGGTGTGCGCGTTGGTGGTATTGGGACTCGAATTAGACAAGACCTTCGTTCAGCTCAGGTGGATACAGCCCTGAGTGAACTTGGTCTTCCTGACGAGTTTCTAGAGCACGCGACAAGGTCCGAAATTATGGAGCGCGTCGGCTTAACAGCTCAGGGCATAGCTCAGGAGATTGTTGCACAGGTTGTAGGAGCAAGAGTTCCTCATGCTAGGCAATTGGACGAACTACTTATTCAGAAGGATCAAGAGACTCTCTAACAACGGCTGGTTTCGCTGTCAGGGTCTTGAGTAGAAGCGGTAGTAGTAACTCGATTTGCCATTCTCTTCCTTTTTTTTCCCTAAGAAAATGTGCAATTGAATTATCGTCCAGCGGTGATGGCGGCTCAAAGCAGATTGATCTGAGAATGTCCGGGCTGAGTATATTTTCTGCTGGTATTTGCTTCTTGTCTGACAGATCCGCAATCGCAGATTTGCTTGCGGTTAAGCGGGCATTTGCGTCAGGGAACTTTAGAGGCCAATTTCGGTGATTCGGTATCCCGGTAGCTTTTAGCCTCAGCTCAACCACATTTTTTGTTGTATTACCTAGAGTAAAAGCTTCCCACCATAGGTCAATGTATGTGCGGCTTGCCCTTCCACTGAATGTCTTTAGCGATGCAAGCTCGGATTTGCTTTTTGGCATTGCTTTCACTGCTGCGACTATCGCCAAATCGGGGACAAGCCTGCCGGGTGCAACATCTTTGTTGATTGCAAGTTCTTCTCTGGCCTCCCACATTGTCTTGGCAATAGTTAGAGACCTGACGTCTTTGATGTCATGCAGACCTGTTAGTGAGCGCCAACGATCTTGCTTAACAGGCTTTGCTGGTTGATTGATAAGAGCAGCGAATTCTTCAGTGGCTATGTTGAATTTTTCTTTATTGTGCAAGTCTTTGGAAACAGCAGCCCAAAGTTCGTGTAAGACGTCAACATCTAGAGCCGCATATTCAAGCCACTCAGGACGAAGAGGTCTCTCACTCCAGTCAACGGCTGAGTGTTCTTTCGCTAGTTTTAGGAGTAGATAGTGCTCTGTGATGGTGCCTAGACTGACTCTGGGCAGACCTAAGATTCTGGAGCCAAGTTCTGTGTCAAGAATCTGTTTTGGATTAATTCCAATTTCAGCTAGGCATGGAATATCCTGACTCGCCGCATGAATTATCCAGGCTTTTGATGAAATGGCCTCGACAAAGTCTTGCCAGAGTTCTGGGGAGTAGTTCGCTACAGGATCAACCAGATAGATTGCCTTGTTGATTATTCCGACTTGGACTAAATAAGCTTTCTGCCCATATCTAAATCCACTCGCTCTTTCAGCGTCCAC
>Ga0114963_10001045_pt1 | contig 19091 bp, 18 predicted proteins | sample C_131016_EF_Meta_FD_87019 | JGI IMG/M metagenome (GOLD analysis project Ga0114963, IMG submission 87019) | Freshwater microbial communities from Lake Croche, Canada to study carbon cycling - C_131016_EF_MetaG | ecosystem: Environmental > Aquatic > Freshwater > Lake | place: Lake Croche, Canada...
GGAATAGAGGCTGAATAGGGCGGGGCCGTTGGTCCCCGTGGCCCCCGTGGAGCCGGTCACCCCCGTGTCCCCGGTCCCTCCCGTGTTTCCGGTCGTCCCTGTCACCCCGGTATGTCCGGTATCTCCCGTGGGACCGGTCCCTCCCGTGTTTCCGGTCACCCCGGTCTGCCCCGTGTTACCGGTATGGCCCGTCTGACCGGTGATTCCGGTGGCTCCGGTCACCCCCGTCACCCCGGTCCGACCCGTCGGACCCGTCGGACCAGTATCACCCGTCCCAATCGGACCCGTTACCCCCGTCGGACCGGTGGGACCCCGGGGGCCCGTATCCCCGATACCCGTCGGACCAATCGCGATCACACATGTATTTCCACTACTAATCGTATAGGCTTGTGAGCGTTTTCGGTCTAAATAACCAGCATATGACATACTATACCTTTATCACATATAGTATATCCCGATAGATAAGCCGGAACAATTCGTACCCTTGGTCCCTCCCCGGCCCCTGCCCCTGCCCCTGCCCGGCCCCCATCCACCCTAGTTCATCGAACAATCACATTGTAGGTGATTCAACCGAGAATTACTACACGCCGTACACCAGGTATTTGTGTTCTTCTTGGAGGCTCGGTCGTAACAACAGTTGGAGCAGGTCCGGTTCGGCCGATGCTTGATGTGTTTCAACTGGTTCGGGGTATAGGTACTCGTATAAGAGCATACATACGGGAGGTCTCCCGACACATACGGGTTGAACGCCACCGGATGGTTATTGACATGATACACCCGTTGTTGGGTATTACACAAGACAAAACTCGGGCAGGTCACCGTACGATTCACCTCCATGTTGAAGATGACCTTGGCTCCCGTCGGGACCAGTTGGTTAAACCGTGGGCTGGTATTCATGATGGTGTTTTCTAAAGAGTATTGCTTGTACAGGGTGTATTCATCACTTCCCAGTACCGCCGGAAATTTGGCCTGGTTACGGGGGGCCAAGACTGTGGTCGATTTTTTACGCTTGATATAGTCACTCTGGGACATCACACCAGTGATATCGGTTCGGTATTTCGGTGGTTCGAGGGGGTAGATTATATGGTATAAGTATATATGTCCAGCCCCCTCACCCCCTCTCCTCACCCCCTCGTCCTAGATGCAATCCCGGAGAAATGGTACCAAATCTCTCTTTACCTCCAATATCACCAACCGGAGTCGGCATATGTTTGGCCCCAGTACCAGTATCAATGACCCTCGGGCCCATATCACCATCACTTCTCCCAATTATACCAAGGGGGATACCAATATCGTGGATGTACTCACCCCGGAACAGTACGCGATTATTCAACAGATTCACGACCAGTATACCTACGAGATGGCCGAGCGTAATTATGATAATATTCCCGGTGACTATAACCAATATTTGACCCTGTTGAATAGTCTCAATACCATCAATGTCTCCAATACCACCATGCAGTTCATGATTGATATGGTCGAAAAGGCCCTCATCGGTAGTATGAATATCGTGACCCTGAACGATAGTGCCATGTATAACGAGTTACAAATTCTCCTCTTGAACAACCGTATCAACGAAATCTTGACCGATAAGAATACCATCAATGTGGTGTCCGAGTCGTCGAATGTCAGTGGGCAATTTTCCCTTCAGAAAACCTTCAAGCTCTCCAAGATTTACAGCTACTATATTCATCTGTATGGTATGCCCGCCTTCGGGGTGGGGTTTGACCGTAAAAAACTCTTGTTCCTACAAAAGGCCCTCGATATGTACCAGAATTCCTCCATGGATACCCCCGGGGCCACGGTGTCGGTGGCCTCCTGTGACCCGTCCGGGAACCCCGTCGACATCCCCCTGACCAACCCTCTGGGGTAATCCGTTAACCCATAATATCTATCCTCATCGTAGGAATGGTTAAAAGTATCTTCAATGCCCCGTTGGCAACGGGGAAACCCCGTAATCTGTTTGATGCCGTCAACTATAGTTTCTATGCCACCCCACCTGCTACCAAATACGAAACCCTCGTCACGGCCAGTCAGCTATCCACCCTCCAAACCGTGTACAATACCTATGTCACCATGTTGGCGAGCCGGACCTACGAGAAGATTCCCTCCAACTACCCCCAGTACCTCCAATTACTGAAAGTCGTCAAGAGTATCCATGTCAAGGACTACCGCCTCCAGATGTTGATTTATATTGCCGAAAACGCCCTGGTGGGCTCGATCAATGCCAATACCCTATATCAACGGTATGCCTACGACGAAATCAAGGTGGCCCTTCTCAATAAGCGTATCCAGGAAATTTTGAGTGGTAAGAATACCATCACCACCACCGCTTCCACCACGGGTCAGTTTGCCGCGACGGTGACGTTCAAATTAGCACCCATATTTAGTTATTATGTCTATGTGTACGGGATGCCTGCTTATGGGGTGGGGTTCGACCCGGATAAGCTCGCCTTTTTACGCTCGCTTCCCATCTTCAATGTGGCAAATCACCCCGACAACGACCCCATCGCCTGGCCTTATACCGACCCCGGTGCCCCGGTCATTCAGCCGGCCATCGATGTCTGTGGTAATCCGATTACGGCCACCGGTCCCCCGCCCGTCAAACCGGATAGAAAAGGATGTCCAGGAAACGTATAGGTAGAGGTCGACCCACCCCCTCATCATCATCATCATGGCAAAACAATACGATTTTGATGTACAACACTACTCGGTCCATGATATCGAACAGCTCTTTCAACTTCCCGCGAACCGTCGGTACACGACCGACGATATCCGGGTCCGGCGCCGGGAATTCTATGAGAAAATCGTCCGGTCCACCGCCACCGCCGGCGAGGTCTCCACCGACCAGCGTAAATTGATCCGGCAATTGAACACCTTCTTGGACCAGGCGTGTGACCTCTTGGTCTACTTCATCCGGGATAAAAATGACAAGACCGGTCAAAACTCGGAGGTACTGACCGCCACCACCCTCTACGAAAAACAGCGTCAAGACCGACCCCCACCTCCGGGGGGTGACCAAGACATCGTCTTGGATTATCATAACAATGTCCGAGCCCTCACCACCACCCACCCCTATACCACCTCCTCGAACTATTACGACCGGGCTCAGCAGGAACTCCTCCCTCCGAATACCGGGGATTTCAAGGTGGTCATGCAGAACGAATTCAACCCCGGTAAAATCAACCCGATTCATACCCCCGTCCTCACCAAATGCCTCAATGTGGATACCCGGTTTCGGGATAACTTGTACACCACTCAGAGTTCCGATTTCATTTTCACCCTCCCGACCAAGATACGTAAGGTGGTGAGTATGCAATTGTCCGCTTACGAGTTTCCGGTGACGTTTTACAGTACCTCGGCCTCGTATGGTAACAATTTCCTGAATGTGTACTGTACTTACTATAATGTCCTCTCCCGTGATATCTCCGATGTCGCCGTCCGGACCATCATCATCCCAGACGGGAACTATTCGGCCAACGATTTATTGAGCTATATCAATCTCCATCTCTGTCCCCGGAACAGTGACGATAGTCTCATATACACCGGACTGGATAGTTCTGGTATCTTCAACTGTGTCAATCTATCCATCGACCTCAATGCCAACGGGTCCGGGAGTGGTAAGGTCACTCTAGGTACCCATGAAGTGGTCGGATACTACGACCCCAACCTCTATATCATCTCCTTGGGAATGGATTTTACTTTAGACATTCATGGGCAACGTGACATGACCAGTATCACGTCGAAAATTGGGTGGAATTTGGGGTTTACCCGGCCCAAGTATCAGGGTAAGCCTTTCTATATCTCGGATACTCTCCCGGACCCCGCCGCCGTCCGGTACCTCTATTTAGTAGTAAATGACTATAACAACAGTGTCAACAACCATTTCGTGGGGGCCTTTAATAACTGGATTTTGAACGATAATATATTGGCCCGTATCCCCATGAACGGACAGTACTTTAATATTTTGATGGAAAACCAGCTGTCCCAACATTTGGAACCCCGTAAATATTTCGGTCCGGTCGATATTCAACGTCTTCAGATTCAGCTCTTGGATGACCATGGCCGGGTCCTCAATATCAACGGAGCCAATTATTCGTTATGCCTGACGTTCAAATGTTTGTACGACTGAGTGGATACCAACCCTCCGACATGGATATAAAATATTATGTACTATATATATTACTATAGGAATATGAGTACCGGTGGAGTTGGTCAAGTACCTGCCGGCACGGGCCCTTCGGGGATGACCGCTTATACGTATTCGGGTATTTCGGGGAACATGAATCCGTCGGCATTCACGGGGCCTTCGGGAATCTATGGTGCGGCGACCACCGGTCCGGTGTACTGTATCCAGGCCGCCGGAGGCTTTAGTACGACCCAGCAGTTTGATACCATCAAGCGGCTGTCGGAGACAATCATCGGCCGCTACGATGTCACGGGTTCGGTGGAGGTGTTGATGGATGTCCGCCTCTTCAACAACAAGATTGGTATCAAGAAGGATTCCAATAACCTGAACCTCATCGGACAGACGAGCTATTTCTACTCGGATGTCAGTAACTCGCTCATCACGGATTCGTTCACCATCTCGGCCTCGGAGTTTGTCTACGACTTGTCGATGGCGGGGGGGGCGAAATCAATCGTTTCGGTGGGCTTGCTGTCGACCATCTACTCCGATTTCTCCAACTACGTGGCCACGTACTTTGCCATGCCGATTCTGCCGACCGCCTCGGTGGGTCAGCCCCGGAACGAATACGGTTTTGCGACCTTGTTCTCGGGGGAGGAGGGCTTCAACCCGAACGGAGGGGTGTTCGATGCGTCGGCCTTTTATAACTTGGTGTGTGGGGGTAACGGGGGTAATCCGGGTACGAACCAAGGCGTCACCCCCTGGGGTAACGATACCTCGGGGGCCAGTATCTCGACCCTGTCGGGGGCCATCACGGTCTCCAACATCACCCAGCTCCTTCGTAATGCGGTGGACGCCAACCCGTTCAACAACCGTAACCCGACCACGGGTACCACGGCGAGTGACCCGTACGACCGTTCCAACTACGGTGTCACCGACGGTTTCTTGCAGAACGACCTCTTCTTCATCCCGTCCAACGGGTTCCAAGTCACCCTCAAGTTGGCGATTGACCAGGAGGCTTTTGGTAGCCCGCTCAACAACGTGGGTACGGGCTTCTTGTCTGGTACGGCCACTTCCAACGGTGCCACCGCCGGGGCCAATGCCTACACGAGTACCTTGGCCGCTGGTACGGGATACCCGGCCCAAGATGTCAGTGCGGTGTACGATACCAGCTTCAGTGGTGCTTCCTCGGGGGTGAATACCACGGGCCAACAGCAGGGTGGAGCGGCGACGACGACCACCTTCGTTTCGCAGACCTCGAGCTCGACGACCCTCATCCAGCGTGTCCTCCAGGCCCCCCTCCTGATTCGTCTGGCCAACTTGACCAGCGACCCCAATGCCGCCACCTACTAATTCTCCTTCTTCTCCGATACCTCCTTCTAATATATAGGGTCACTCGTCATGAGTACCCCGTCATCTATATCTCAATATGATGTTACCAATTCACTCGAGTTGTTGTTCGATGCCCGTATCGTCAACCAAAAACTTGGTATCACCAAAGATTCTAGTCAAACTCAGGTCCTGACCCCGGTCGACCAGTACTACGATACCTCCCGTCAGGTATTCCTCCAGGACACCCTCCAGATCACCTCCGATGACCTCGTCGCAACCCTCACCGTGGGGAATATCATCAGCCCCGGGGTACTCCAAGAGATTTATATCGATTTTTCTACCTATGTCCAGGCCTATTTCGGGAATTCCCCCATCGGATTTTCTTCCCTCTACGCCGTACCTCATCTTCCCCATACCCTCCTGGATACCTCCGGGCTCCAACACCTCCTCCTATCCCAGGGTACGAGTGATGGCTCCGGGGCCACCGTCGGAAACCTCACCGGGTCCCTCACCCTCACCGGGGTCACCCAAGTTCTCACCGATATGTGTCATAATAACCTGTTTGGTAACCGTGACCCGTCATCCGCCACCATTTTGAACGGGTTCTTGGCCAATGACCTCATCTATGTCCCTACCGGGGGTTTCAATCTCACCCTCTCGGTCCAGCTCGAGGCCCTCACCTACGAATTACCTATCACTCATACGGGAGAATTTTCGGGCCAGGTGGGGGCCCAACAATCCCAGTCCATGCCTGGTACCTGTGTTTTGACGAATACCACCAATTCGACCCAGATACGGCAAAGCTATGCCATCGCTCTCCTCCTCCGACTGGCCAATCTCTCGTGAGCCCACCCCCGTTACCCCCGTTACCCCCATATATCACAATATCTCCATCATGGGTATATGATGATGGAGATACTCACCTACGAAACCGTCCTCTGGGGACTCGACTTGGTCGGTTTCTATAGTTTCAATATCTTGTCCTTCGTGGCCGTCCTCACCCTGTACCGCCGGTGGGCCGTCCTCTTGGTCTATGTGGTCGGAGGAGTGGCCAATCTCTACCTCAACTGGGGGCTGAAGGCCCTCATCCGTGACCCCCGTCCTCCGAACCCTCTTCCCATGGTACTCTTCCCGGTGGACCCCACCCAACCCGTGACGACTGATACCCATTACTATATGGGGGTAGAGAGATACGGGTTTCCGTCGGGCCATGCCCAGTTGGTGTTCTATGCCCTCGCCTTTCTCTATTTTGTCCAACACCGTATCACCCGGGTTTGGACCCTCTGTTTCTTGGTCGCCGTTCTCACCTTATACCAACGGCTCAAGTACCGCCGACATACGGTCGAACAACTCCTGGCCGGGGTCTTGGTCGGTTCCGTCACCGGCTGGCTCACCGTGGAGCTGACCCAGACTTCAACCTTTATTCGGGTTGTAAAGCTGCTGGGCCACGAGTGAAAAGGACCAGTTGGCGTTGTTCAGATTCAAAATCGTCCCCTTATCCGTGAGAATCCGTACCGTCATACGCTTGATGTTCACCGGTCCGAAAAAGATACGCTCTTGGTTCTGTAATGTACCACCGAATTCCACATACGTCTGGCCATTTTGTAGGCCCGCCGTCTTCACCGGAATGATACCAAAGATATCTTGGACATAAATCCCCAGTGAATTTTGGTAGACCTGGTTCTGATTTTGCTGGGTATTCAGGATTTGGTTGGCGGCATAGAGTTGTTTCACGGTCAAATTGTTGTACGTGGTCGGGTCTTGGGTATTTCCGATATAGTTGGCCGTGTTGGGATTTACCCGGGTCGTACTATTACTACTGGTATTGTTCGACGTGATGGCCTGTAAAATACTAGCATTACACCGCTGACGGTTCACGGTCGCATAGGAAGGTAGGGGGATATCGGCCTTGGGGCTCACAATAGTTACCAACCCATCGTTCAGGTGATTTTGGGTATAGTCATCCAACACGATGAGAAAATAGTTATAGAGGGTGACACTCACGGAGGTGTCTCCCGTGATGGTCACAATACCGGTGGTTTCGTCATACTTATAGTTGACCGCATCCCCTTGATTACGGAGTGGGTTGATGAGATTATATGTCTTCAGGGATATGGGGTCCAGAGAATACGACGGATGGTTCCGAAACCCGAGGAGCCAGCCCAAGGTCGTTTCCGGGGTCACCGTAGTGAGGCTCGCCTGGGGACCATAGCTACAATGGGTGAACAGATTCTCTTCAAACAACGTCAGAGCGTAATCCTTGGCCGTAAATACCCGATTGATGTTCAACCGTATCTTGGTATTATGAGTCGCTTGGTCGATATGTATATAGGACCCGTAGGTACTGACCCCCGAGAGGTCCCGATACGGGGTCAGGGCCCGGTTCATGGAATTCACCACATCATCGATATTATACAAATGACCCACAGGGAGGTCCAGAGTCACCATAATATCATTGGCATTTTTATATATATGGGTATATGTACTGGGGTTGGTGACATACACTCCCCCGTAGGGGTTATAGTTGGGAGTAATCGTGAAATGATTGTTATACGTGGTGAGGGAGAGTTTCTGGTCCGCCAATGCCGTGGTACCATACATATACGTATAACCATCCTTGGACGGTGGGGTCAGGGCCAGTACATACGAGGGGTCGGGTATATACAATTTATTATACCAACTGTTGGAAATATCGAACCATCCATGGGTACTCAGGTTCACCGGGGCGGTATAATTCAACGAGGTATCCAACGCATTGATATTACAATACCGGAAGATGATGGCCGTATCCCCCGAAGAGTTCGGGTTGATAGGGTATAAATTTCCATTATAGGGGGTGTCCCCACGGACGGGACTACCGTTATAATAGACCATTCCCATTCCCGGAGAGATATTGGGCTGGGGCCGGGGGAGGTAGCTCGCCGGGTCGTAGTATTCGAGATGGTAGTCCGCCGCCGTGAGAATGGAGCGTATTTGGAGCTTCAGGGTCAGAGTATTCTTGGTCGCATCCAGGGGGTCCAGGCTGTAGGACATGTTCGACCCGTATAGGTTCACCCGGCCATTATCGATGGATTGATTCGACATGAACCGCACCGGGGGGGGAGTTTTATTTAAATAATAGGTATCGACATAGGCTTCCCGTAAGGGGTCCGTACCGTAACTCGAGATGGTACGGGTATTCTGCCCAAATAGAACCGTATTCATCGTGTTAATCAAATCATACACCCCATGGTAATCTCCCACCGGGAGGTACAGATAGGTATAAAAGCTGTTATCAAATTTATTTCCGAAGTTGTCCCCTGAGGGGTCGAATACTTGATCATTAAACCCTTTCGTGGGAATATACGGGTAAGGGGCGCTCCCCCGATGGAACGGGTACGCCGACCCCACTCCCCCTCCTTGGGTATTCCCCCGTACGGTGATGGTAATCCGATTGTTCAGATTCGTCACCTGGTAGGTCTGGGCAAAAATCAAGTTGGTAAATATGGTAGTGGTATTCTTACTATCAATCACCCAATTGGTATCGGGGTTCATCTGGGTAAAAATGGACTGTGAAAAATCAATGACGAAATTTCCGTTCCCCAAACCATCTATTTGGGGTATGGTATGTTGGATATTCAGACCCATACGAAACACCCCGTTGGGACCATTTTGATCCGCAACGGCCGATATTCCCCATTCCGGTTTGTTGAATGCGGTCTGGATCGCGATCAGGTACTGTGGTAGAGTATATCCAACCCCGTTATTGATATTCGGAGGAGGAGGTATATCCAACGAAATATCGTTATAGGTAAACCCCGAATAGCCTGGGGTGATACAACGTAAATAAATATACGGCCGAGAGATGACATCATACTGCTTCGCCACCACGATATTCTCGGAAACTATATTACTCAACTCGATATCCCGGGAGGTGGTATGGATGGCCGGGACACTGAAATGAAAATTGGACATCCAGGTGGGGTCATGGACTTCGATATGGGTCTTCATATTCAACATATTCGGTACCTTTTTCCGGTCAAACTGTACCTTGAGTTGGTAATAATAGTTACGAGTAAGGTCCAGAGGGGTCGTATCCATCGGGGTACCCGTCGGGTCATTACCGGTGACCTTCGTCCCGTACTCGAGCCCGTATACTTCACCCACTTTATCGGTGAGACCCGACGATACATCATTCACCATAATGGAGATACCACTGTCCGGAGTAAACACCCCCGCCGTCCGAAACGACAGATTCACCGCATCCACCATGTTTTTCAACGAAAAGGGGCGATTCAAGGTATTCAATCCCTCGTAGAAAATCGTATAAGACATGTCGTAATTGAACCGGTTCCCACTCGTATCCTCGTCGGTCTTGGTATAATTCGCTTCACTGTACGGGGGGGTCACCACCGATAGATTGGCTTGGTAGAGATAGACCGTCATGACCCCTTTTCCTAGGGTGAGGGGACGGATGGTCGTCGTACCAGTATAGGTATTCAGATACCCCGACGAAATATCAAGGCTAGGAAACTGACTACTACTGTTGAATTCTGCTCCGGGGAATACACCCGATTTCCATACCGATACATTGTAACGGGAGGATTGGAATCCCAAAAATTCCTGGAGGGTGTTCGAGATGGATTTACTGATAATTTTGTTCACATAGGACGACGATAGATCCACAAACGGAGCGATACCCTTGATGAGAGGGGACATGGAGAGGTCGTAGCTCGGATTGGGAATATACAAATTTGTGAACCATATGTTTTGAACATTGGGCCACACACTTTGGTTACCATACTGAGGGTAGCCGATGGGATCGTAGAAATGGAGGGTATAATCACTCTGGGTCAAGATGGCCGAGACGGAGGTATCAATGACAATATTAGTTCCCACTTGTTGAAATGGTTTGGTATTGATAGAGATACGGAATTTTTGGGCCAGCCGCCCCCGGTTGTTCCATAGGTTTTGGTTGATGAGGTCACAAAAGTCGTCCGTTTTGAAATTTTTACCAATATCCGTGACGATGATGGGAATATAGACCGGGGGGACCTGAAAGTTACTGCCCCCTACCGACTGAATCTGAATCCCCAACGACGTGACATCATAGAAATATTGGCTGGCCGAGATGTCGTAATACGTATTGGCCGAAGTATCATAGAATCGCCTCATAGACACATCGTAGTAGCTCCAAGAAATACGGGCCTTGGTCGCTTCATCCACCAAGGTAGTCGTGCTACTGGTCGCCGCATTTTGTAGATTGACTCCGTTGGCCACACTGTTTGGAGTGGTGTATCGACTATGATTGAAATCACTGAAGACGGACGTGATACCGATTTGGTCGTTCCATAATGATTTTCCACTTACATCCCCTGTAAATACCCATTGAAAATTGGCCCGACAGGTGTTGTTCTGGTCGTAGTAGTACGGGGGAATTTGGTACACCATGGAAATATCCATACGGAGATTCTGGGACGGGTCGGCCGTATCCACCGTAGAAGGCAGAAAGTTGAATCGACCCCCCTGGGAAGTCATAACCGGGGTCTTAAATTTACTCTGAATCAGGTTCGAGACATCACTGGTATTGTACCCGTAGGCCGTAAGCTGCTCGTTGACCCCAATACTATCCGCCGGGGGTGGGGGTATCACCAGAGAAACATCGTTGAACCCCGTCAAAGTGGTATAGTACGGATGATTACATTGAAAATACATATACGGGGTTTGGGTAAAGGTGATGAACTTTCGGGGAATCTGGGGAAGGGGGACCTCCGGAAAGACCAGGGAATAGTTACTCTCATTGTAAATCTGCTGAATATCCAGAATGAACGACGCCCGGGAATTCACGGTATTGTACGATACATCCGTCTTCCCAAAATTGATATCCGGATAGGCCAAGGCCAGATTCTTAATGGAGGTATGAAGGGCCCGGGTCAGGTCCGCCGACTGATAGTTCCCCGAGGGGATATTGATACTCAGGTCATAATACCCCGTCCCCTGGATACCTGCCGTGTTCCCCTTCAAATACAGAAAATTACTCCCATACGAATCACTTACCGTGTACCAGGTATAGGGGATTTGTACCGAGTACAGTTTGAGTGACACCACATCTTGGAGAGTGTCGGATAAATTGAACGTGAAATCGGTGGAAAAGGGGTAGACATTGACATCCCGAAACTGACTATCGATACTGATGACCCGCTGAATCGTCTCTTTTAAAATGGGATTCAGAGCCCCCTTCGTGTAATCCAGGGATTTTTGGTAGCCGATGACGTTCTCCCCCTCCAACGCGGAAAAATTCGTATTCACCCCGACTTTGATGGTATCCGTGGACGCCACCCCCGCTTTTTGGCCCGGGGCCCGGGTCACCACCGTACCGTAATTGGTCTCTTTATCCGTTAAAATAACGAGTTGGGCCGATCCCGGAGTAGGGGCCGGCTCACCCCCTCCATTATCAAACCCCTCGACCACGGTCTCTCCCCCCTCCTCGGCCTCGTCGGCCTCGTCGTCTTCCACTTCAAAAAACCGGCGATACACCTTGGTGAAAAACTGGTACATTTGCTGTCCCATGGGGTGGTCAATCTCTTGGTATTTTTGGAGTAACTGGTGGATTTTGGCTTCTAATTCACGGTCACTTGGACAATCTAAATCCATCAATTGGTATAATTCGCGGTCACTGTACGACGATACATCATACATTTCACGGGACATTCCTCCCTCTCTCTCTCGTGGACCGTTGGTGGGTGTGTCGTCAGAATACTTATAGTATGGGTATATTATCAGGATGGCCTTATACCGCCAATGGGGGTCCGACCGGCCCACCCCACCGAAAAATTGATTGGGGGAGGGGGTAGGGGAAAGGGCCGGTATAGTCATTTAAAACGAGCTACCCATGCCTAATCGGACCTTCAAAAACCAGCTCATTTACGAGTACAAAGATTCCATGAAGTCCATCATTGCCACCACCCGATTCAATAACAAAACCTGGCAGGAGAATCGGGACTTTCTACAGCGGGCCGGGGAAACGGGCCTACTACCCCGTAAAGTTCAGTGCCTGTACCCGTGTAGTATCCCCATCGGGACGACGGTCCCCATCTTTTCCAAGATGTTCATCCTCGAAATGAACAACGAACTCAACCAAATCATGGGGATTGGTCTCATCAAGCACGAGTCCCCCGAGTATAACAAATACCAGGTGTATGAGAATACCAAATACAACGAATTTTCGTACAAGGGAGGGTACCGGATCGACCGGGAAGAACTCACCGAGGAGGAACGGGGGGTGCTCCGGGAACTAGAGACCCTCTGTTTCAAGGGTCGACGCCACCAAAAACGGTTACAGGGTATCAAGGCGTTTCCCTACGATATTCTCTACGATTACCGGGCCGAGAAGGAAGTAGACCTGGTGGTGGTGGTGGCGGAGATGTTCAAACGGCGATTTCTGACCCAGCCCGACCCCCTGCCACCTTCCGTGTAATAAATTCCTCATCATAAATATTCCCGTTCCCATATCCCCTCCTAATGGTACGATTTTTTTGTTATCATACCATATAAATACCCCATAGTATAACACTATACATCATGTGGTTTCCCTGGCTCATTCAGTATTTCGTCACCAGGGTTTTGTATTCTCCCCTTTTTCCCACCTCCCCCCATCTCCAGTTACACCAGACCATTCTCATTGATCGTATCAGTTTACCCCCCTCCCCGGAATACAGTGGCACCTTACTCATGGATTATGTTCCCAATATCACGGTTACTCGGTCGGTGATCGGTGACCTCCTCTTGGGGCGCTATGTCCCCGGAATGGTGCGGGTCTTTCATTCCCCCCGGGTCCCCCCGTACGATATCCCTCTCTGGTTACAGGACCAGATCTCCCAGGGATTCTTCTATGTGGGGTCGGATCCCCGAATCCAGCCCCTCTTACGAGCTTACGGTATGGAAGAGGTGGTTCATAACCAGAGTATGTGGTACCATTTATACACTAACAACTGCTGGGATTTTGTCCGCCGGTGTGAAGAACACTCTCATACAATCTTGGGTAAGATGGTGTCCTTTTCGGATACCGAGTCAATCTCATTTTCCAGGGATTCACGGATATGAAGCTGTCGATTTTTCTTGACCGGTGATTTCATCGTACGGTTGGACGGGGACATCACCGGTAACGTGGGGGTGGCGACGGGATGTTGGTTGAGAGCCACCCATTCTCCCAAGAGCCGAATGAGAGCGGTCCGGACAAAGACAGTATAGGTAGTATCCGGGGTAGTACCAATGGCCTCAATAACATCTTCAATCATATACTGGATATCTTCCATCTGATTCTTCACGTACTGTTCGATATCTCCCTTTTCGCGGAGAAGCTCAGCCGTACGTTCATTCTCGGGAATACTGATTGACAGACCCTCTTCGGTCTTAGGGGGTGGAGGAGGTGTGGGTGTGGGAGCCGGTGTGGGAGTAGGAGCCGGTGTGGGTGTAGGTTCGACGTTATTCACGGATATATCCATGGATGTGGGAAAATTGATTTTATAGATACTATTCCGTGAATTATATCTATATCGATTCGTTCATCTCATGAAGACCGTGCAACGTTATATTGATACCATCCGGGAGACCGTGGACTTTTGGGTCGGAGAGAATGCGGCCGATAACGATACCCTCTTGGACCGGGCGGATGGGGGGGATTTATGGTTTCATGTGAGTGGCCGTCCTTCGTGCCATGTCATTGCCCGCCTCGGGGTCGACCGGGAGTATACCAAGAAGGAGATTCATAAGATTGCCATTCAGGGTGGGGTCATCTGTAAACAATACTCGAAATACCGGAGTGAACGGGCGGTCCCCATCGTCTATACTCGGCGTGAGCAGGTGACCAAGACTCGGGTGGTGGGGAAGGTAGAAGTGGATACATATTATTCTATCACGATTTGAGTGGGGGGAGTCGGTTCAGTGGAGGGGAGTTTCAGGGCTTCGAGGTCCGTGATTCCGTGCATGAGGTCGATATGGGTTTGGCTTTGACCACATACATTCACCTTGTTCTCGATACGTTGGAAGAGTTGGTCCGTCTGCTTCATGGTGAGGTAGACGTCGTAGAACTTTTCACTGTATTGCTCGAAGAACCGGATCATGAACATCTTGTCCGACTCTTCTTCGAATTCCGCGTACCTCAGGTCGAATTCGACCGCGTTTTGGTGTTCCACCCGCCATTCGTCATTGTCTTTCACGAAGAAGGTGGCGGAGGCATACTTTTTGTTGGGGGGCTCGCAGTGGAACGGGCGTTCTTCCCGGGGGACACTCTCAATCTTATTACAGAGAATCTTGGTGGCCGCATCGATGAAGAACCGGCTTTTATCAATCTCGAGAAAATCGGAGCGGAGGAACTTGATTCTCTCGACAAACTGGCCTATATTCATGGCGTTACCATAATTCTTGTTGAGGTACTCGACCTTGATGTTAACATTATTATTCATGGTGTTGTTGTTGGTGATGTTGGTGTTGTTATTCACCTGGGTAGTGGGTTGGACAATACGCTCTTCAATCACATTGTTAATATGAGCAACCATATTCTGAGTATTCGTCATGATGGCAATCGCTTCTTGGTCGAGAACCATATTGGTGGGGGGGGGTGCTTGACATTTTTGCTTGTGACGCCATAGTCCTGACGGCGATTTGTATTTTTTATCACAACATTCACATGCATGTAATGAAACCCCATTTTCCAGATTTGATTGGTTATTCAGATGTCTGGCAGATTTCAAATGACGGTCAAAAATCCATTTTTCAGTGCTGACAAATGCACATATTTGACAAGTCCTCAATGGCATTTTAATTGTGAAGGGGGATGAGAAATGACTATATAATACTACTTGGAAATAATTTCTATACCATTAACCGACCATGGTCAACAATTGTCACTTTCCGTGCAGATATCCTAACAATTATCACTAAAGTTGCCATTGGTGGTCCTTCTTGGGAGAGGCCCAGTAAGTTCCGAAAGTGGTCCACCACCGTTGGGGGGTCTTCGACCCCCTTCCCCCTGTAAAACCTGATACCTCATTTTCAGGAGGTGCCGGTGGCGGTCAACAATTGTCACTTTTCGTGCGGATATCCTAACAATTATCACTAAAGTTGCCGTTGGTGGTCCTTCTTGGGAGAGGCCCGGTAAGTTCCGAAGGTGGCCCACCACAGCTTTAACAAAAATTGAATATGGTAGCCACCTTATTATTATCTTATACTCCCATATATATATCATGGTAACTCGTACGTGTGAATGTTGTAATTATTCAACTGCATCCAAGGCATCGTATGACGCCCATATAAAATCCAAGAAACACTTGAATAATATAACTCGTGTTGATGATAGTAGTGGTGGTGGTGGTGGTGGTGGTGGTGGTGGTGGTCGACAATACACATGTAAACACTGTAAAAGAGTATTCAGTTCACGTTCTGGAGCATGGCTACATTCCAAACAATGTAGATTGGCGTTAACCCAGTCATCCACCCAACCGGCCAATATTACATCGGAGATGATAGCCGATATAAATAACAGACTCGTGCGAATTGAAGGATACACACAAAATATCGTTCCTGAAACTACTATAACTACTGTAATAACACCACCACCACCACCCACCCGGCAATACGTCTATATCATTCAGCTCCGTGAGTTTATCCAGTCCAACACCCCTGTCTATAAGATAGGTAAAACGAAACAGGCCAACACCAAACGTCTCGCCCAGTATCCCAAAGGGTCCGAGCTGGTGATCCAGTGTGATACCCCCTGCTGTGACCAGACGGAACAGTCTATCCTCCAACTGTTCAAAGAAAAATACACCCATCGCCCCGATATCGGCGCCGAATATTTTGAGGGAGATGCCACCGCGATGAAGCGGGAACTGTTCAACCTCTGTAATTCGTAACCCCATCCGCACCCAGAGAAAATTGAATCCGTTCCTACCCCCTCCTCCTCCCCGTCTAACTCCACTCCCTCATAAAGATGTCATGTAGTATATGTCTGGAGACCCTCGACCGTCCGTTTCATATGAAACAGTGTACCCATAGTTTCCACGGGGTGTGTGCGATGAAGGCCTTTGATACCTATCTCGCCAATCATGGTACGGTTTGGCAAACAGTCCCATGTCCGATCTGTCGGCGTAGGGTATCTTACCATATCTTGATGAATACGTTTATACAAACCTGTACCCTGGACGAGGCCAAGCTCGTACTGAATGAGACCAATTTATCGACCCGTTGTCACCCCGACCTGTCTCTTCTCCATGTGGCAGCTATCGCCGGTAATATTCCGGTCGCCAAGTACCTCGTGGAAAAGGGTCTCGATGTGGAAGACTCGACCTGTTTTGAACTGACTCCGGTGTACATGGCCGCCATCAATGGTAAGACCGAGATGGTCCGTTATTTGGTCGAAGAACACCGGGCCAATATTCATACCAAGAACATGTTTGGGGAGACCATCTTGGATGCCATCAATCATCAAAAGCACCCCCAAACGGTCCGATATTTACAAGAATTACGGGTCGTCCGGGGAGACCCGGGGGATTTCTTGGTCGGTGATAAGGAGAAGTGTTACAAGGCCCTGGAGCGGTTAGGATTGAGTTTAATGATCACGGTCCCCCGGCTTCCGCCCCTCGGTTCCGTTCGTTCTCTACGGTAGAACCACCCCATCCCGGTCCTGACCCCGACTTACATGATATATATGTAACTTTTTTACGAAGGAACACAACACCACCCCCATAAAACCATGTAAAAACCCCCCGATAATAGATATAGTAATATATCTATTCTCCTCCAACCAACCACCATGTCCTATATCACACTCCCGGTCCCCCTCGAATGTAAACAAGAGCTCGACCAAGAACTCTCTCAAACTACCCCGGAGACCAACGAGGTCCTTCTCCGTCTGGGTCTCACCGGGGTTCGTCTCCTGACCACCCTTCACCAAGACCAGAACCCCGATATCCAACATATCAAACGCACGTACGAACAGCAGATCCAAGAACATCAACACGAGCACGAGGTCTTGGTCAACATCCTCACCAAGAACCAAGACCTCCTCTTGGAACAACGGGTTCAGACCCTCCAGGGGGACCTGGACCGGTGGCGACAACGCTATGACCTCTTGGAATCCGAGAAACACCAGCAAAAGGAGGAACAAGACGAACGCATGGCCCGGGTCTTGGAACAGAAGCAAGAAGAACTGGTCCAACTGAGGGAGAGTATGGTACGTTTAAGCGAACAACTCGCCACCTCGGAGAAACTCCGGGACTTGGAAATCCGGGACCGGTTGACCACCGAGCTCGAAACTCTACGTAAGGACCAAGAAGACCATTTCAATACCAAATACCAAGAACTCTTGGAACAGTACACTACGACCAAGAACGACTTGGTCCGGGTCACCGAGGAGCTCAAGTCCACGGAGAAGATGACGGAACTCATGGTGAAGACCAAGGTGAACGAGGTGGAGGTGCGATACATTCAACAACGGGGTCAACAAGTCCAAGAACTCGAAGAGGAGTTGAAACGCACCCGGGAGCAGCTGGAAGAATCCAAGATGGGGGCTCTCCAAGTCTCGGTGGAACAGCAACGAAAGGAGATGGAGACCATCAAAGAGGCCCTCAGTCAACGGAAACAGAGCTCCCAGGTCTTGGGAACGGTGGGGGAAAAATACTTTACTGAGTTGGCCCAGAAGACCTTTGCGACCTACGACGGATTTGATATCGAAGACAAGACCAAGGTGGGCCATGCGGGGGATTTTCATCTCAAGTTCCGGGACTGTGGTACCATCTTGGTCGATGTCAAGAATTTCGATGTAGGACGTATTTCCACCACCGATGTGGCCAAGTTCCGGTATGACCTCACTCGTAACCCGTCCATCCGGATTGGGTGGTTGATTTCGTTGAACAGTCATATATGTAATTATAGTAAACAACCGGTGGTGATGGAGATGGAGGAGGGTCGTCTCTTGGTCTTTGTGAACGAATTGAGAAACAGTCCCGACCCGGGGCGGATGCTCCAAGATATTTACTATACATGTGTGTTTGTGTACAACCAAATCCTGAATGTGGAGACGAATACAGCGGTGCTGAATAACTATAAGAGGTTTGAGAAGCGGGTCAAGGAGTCGGCGGACCAGTTACAAAAGAGTTGGAAGAAGACCAAGACGACGATGAACCAGCTCCGGGAAGATATGTTGGACACGGAGAAACATATCAAAGGGATGATGATCCAGGACCTCATGGCGATTCGTGACGAACATACGACGACGGTCCAAGAATGGTGGGACGAATGGGTGGTGGAAACCCCGGGGGTCACTATCAAGCTCCGTTCGAATGAGTTGTATGAGCATTTTATCAAGACCGAGGGTGGGACGAGTATCAAGAATGACCAGTTCAAGATGATTCTCAAGGAGATTGTACCGGTGGACCACTTACAGTTACCGAAACATGATAGATACCAATATGTGGTGGCGGGTTATGTATTGAAGGACGAAGGAACATGATGATAGAGATGGTGTATAGAGATGGGTGAGGTTTTGCATGGGGGGGTGTGTTGATAGTGTTGTGTTGATAGTGTTATGTTGATGGTGTGGTGTTGATGGTGTCAACACAGATGGTGGGGTCTTGGTAAAGAGTGAGGTATAAGA
>Ga0114963_10001046_pt1 | contig 19079 bp, 14 predicted proteins | sample C_131016_EF_Meta_FD_87019 | JGI IMG/M metagenome (GOLD analysis project Ga0114963, IMG submission 87019) | Freshwater microbial communities from Lake Croche, Canada to study carbon cycling - C_131016_EF_MetaG | ecosystem: Environmental > Aquatic > Freshwater > Lake | place: Lake Croche, Canada...
CGTCCAGAAGAAAGTGCAGGTAAAAACCAACGCTTTCGATTTGATCCTGAAGCCAGTTTCACCATCATTGCCTACCCCGGTGTTCCAACAGATATCCAATTGTCTGCAGATGAACACATTACTGGGTTTGCGCTCGGCGATACGGGTCAGTGGGTCAGAGAAGAATTACCAGGTCATCTGTTCATCAAGCCCATGCGCCCAGATTTATTTACTGCGGGTACCTTGGTTACCGATCGTCATACCTATCAACTCACATTTAAAAGCACCAACGTTAAAGAAAATTGGATGCAAAGAGTCAGTTGGAGCTATCCCGACCTCGTTATCCTGCGCGCCACAGAATTTGCTGCCCTTCCTCATGCTGCAGAACGTGTGCCACTTGATCTCCGGCAATCAAAACCATCAGGCGCGGGGGATGCGATTACAGGGCTCGCCCCTCAAGTGCGGGGCATGGATCCCAGCAAACTAAACATGGACTATCAAATTAAAGGGGACGCACCTTTTCGGCCACTCGCCATCTTTGATGATGGTCGCGCAATGTGGATCAAAATGCGCGCCCACGAGCCGCTGCCTGCCGTGTTTGAGGACAGCGAAGAAACACCCAAGATGGTGCATTACGCTGTTCAAGAAGATTGGATCTTACTCCCAAGGCTTATTCCAAAACTCACGCTCAAACTGGGGGCCAATGAAGTGCACATTACGCGCAAAAATACCGAGGATAGCCATGCCAACCCAGCAAGATAAATCATCCGATCAGGCAGAGTGGCAAAGTATGGATCGCGACACCTTTTTGAGCACTTTTTCAGATTTTGAAAGCGCTCGCGAAAATGCCGCAGAAGCCGCCCAGCTCGAACAGAATCGCTCCCATGCAAGGCGCCACACTGCCCCAGCCGAGGTCCCTTTTCCAGAGATCAAAGCGGCCTCAGATGAATTGGGTATTCAGCGAAAGATCCCGCGCCAAATGCATATTTGGTTTGCCGCCGGATTAGGGCTTCTTGCCTGCGTAGCAGCACTGGCGCAAGGTTTCTTCAGTCCACCCCCTGCCCTCAGCACCAAACATGAAGAGTCGGCTACCGCACCTTCAAATGACAGCGAACCCCCTCTGACTAAACTACAACAAGAATTGGCACATCAACGCAATGATGAAGACACGACCCTCAGCCCAGAAACACCGCGAGCCGTATCCGGGAAATGGAGCAAACAACACGCTGCTCAGCGCGCCGCTCCGCCTATTGCACCCGCTGACCTCATGGCAGATTTACCCGGGCAACTGCCTCCGGGTAGCGAAACCAGCTCAGACCTCATGCGTCGCTATGAAAACGATAAGGCGCGTGCGCTCATCACTGGTAGCAAAATGTTGGCCGTCAATCATAGCGCAGGCAATGTATTAGGATTATCTGATCTCACTACGGCAAACCTCCCCTCTCAGTTATCGAATTTAATTCAAGCCACCCCAAAAGCCCTGGCACAAATAGTGCACCCCAAACTGGCTGAATCACCCCAAGCCCTGCCTGTTTCAACATCCTTACCTGCTCTGTCACCGCGAGCGCACGCCCCAGGTGCACTGGTTTTAGAAGGCACCGCTATACCCTGCGTGCTCCTCACCGAGTTACGCAGCGATCTTCCCGGTATGATCGTGGCCCAAGTCAGCGAAGATATCTTCGATAGTCTTCATGCGCAGGCTAAGGTGATTCCGCGCGGTGCGCGACTGATTGGCCGCTATGACAACCGTATCACCAGCGGGCAACAAAGATTAGTGGCCACTTTCCATCGTTTGATTCTTCCCAATGGAACCAGCGTAGAACTAGAAAAAATGGAAGGGGCGTATGCGGATGGCAGCGCCGGATTAAAAGGCGATGTGGATACGCATTTCTGGGCACGCTTTGGTCAAGCCTTTTTAACGGCAGGCCTAGCCCGTGCTGTACAACCCAGCGCTTCAGCCAATCCCGGCAACAGTTATGCAGCCAGCGTGCTCGGGCCCAACGCCGCAGGGCAAATACTCATCGATACCGCACGGTTAGATCTACAAGCCAACGGGCTTCTTCAGCCCACCCTACTCATTCACCAGGGCGACCCCTTTGTTGTGATGGTCAATCGCGATCTGGCGCTTCCAATATTATCTTCTGATTAAACAGTAAGCCAATGACCCATCTCATTTTTATTCTAGTGACAGGGCTCGCGCTATTTTTTGCCTCGGTCAGCGCGCGCTGTGCGGACAGCATGGTGCTATTGCGCTCCGTACCGCCCAACACCGCATCCCCCTTAACATCAAGCTATTCAAGCTCCATGTATTCAACCCCCATTACTTCCTTAACCCCGCCCCGTACCCTAGTTTTAAATGCAAACGGATTCGCACAATCCACACAAACGGATGCCCCATTGAATGGGATCCTACATGGCATTGCCATGGTGGAATCGCGTCGGGGTAATACACCTTGGCCCTGGACGCTCAACGTTGCAGGCAAACCCTATTTTTTTATAGATCGAGAATCCGCGTGGAATGCATCGCAACGATTAACACAACATCAAATAGATAACTTTGATATTGGCGTGATGCAAGTGAACTGGCATTTCCACAAACAGCGCTTCAAAAGTACCTGGGATGCGCTCGACCCAAAAACCAACCAGAACGTTGCTGAAAGCATTTTGCGCGAACAATGGGAACGCACCGGGCATCTCCCTACCGCGATAGCGCGCTATCACAGCGCCAATCCCGAGCTTGGAATGCCCTATTTGAAAAAAGTCATTCAAGCCATCAATGAAGCAGGGAGAGAAAAATGAAAATGCAACGACCCGCAATCATTGTGCTCCTGACGTACATGTTGATCAGCATCAACGCAGCAGCCGCAGGCACAATCAGTTCTAAATTCAATTTCTATTACGCGCTAGAAGGCGATACAGACATCGCACCAAGCCAAATCTTTGACGATGGGACACAGATTTTTTTACAGTTCAATCAGCAAGCCCAATTACCTGAATTTTATTTAGATGACGGACAAGGAAAACCACTTACAACCCCAACCAAGTCCGAACTTCAATCACCGTATATCGTCATCCATACCCTAACGCCGCGACTGCATCTCAATTTAGGCCAACATCATGCCGTCTTGGTGAACCAAAGCATGAAGCAGCCCAAAGGGCTCATATCCTCTACAAAAACACTAGGCGCCATTTTTGCTTCAAAAAAAGAGGCGCCAACTAAAGACCTTATTTCCCCTTCAAACTTAGCCCCTTCCAACGCCAACACAAGCCAAGCTAAGCTGATCTTTCAGGTACGGGATCGTGAAGCCTTATCTCAAGCTTTGCGGAATTTCCTTGAAGCGCAAGGATGGCGATTGCTATGGAACACCCCCGATGATTTTGTGATTCATTCTGCTTATGTACTCTATGGGTCTTCTCTTCCTCAGTTAATCAATAACGTACTATCAGAGTTTAAACTCACCGCTAAATACAGTGGCAATGCTGTTATTGTGAGCGCCCACTCTCCCTAAAATCGCACATTGTCATTCAAACACAGTCAGCTAACGCACAGAGCTTTCAGCACATGGGATAGATAATCAAAGGTCTTTTCGGTTATGCTTGCCCCAAATTATTGATCACTTATAGCGTCATATTTCATTTTATTGCTGAATTTTAGGGAGTGTTTTTCATGAAACAATTCATCCATTCAAGTGTAGTTGTGACTACGCTTTTGTTGCTAGCTTCTGCCAATGGGGTCACTGCCGCTGAAATCGCGGGCCACGTTGCACCGGGTTATCTCAGTTCCGGCTTTGGTATTCCTGTAAAAAATAACTTCGGCGAATGCTGGATGTCGGGCCCCGTAAGCAATTTCAAGCCAAGCGCAGATTGTATGACGGCCCCCGAACCCAAAATGAGTGAGGCTCCAAAACCAGAGCCCATCGCAGCCCCTGTCGCAAAGCCCGTCGAAGCCAAACAAGCAGAACCCGCCCCCGCTCCTGTCGCTGCTGCGCCAGTCCAAATGAGCCTTGCTGCCGATGCATTATTTGATTTTGATAAATTTAAACTGCGTCCAGCCGGCATGAAGGCTATAGATGACGTGCTCGCAAAGACCATGATGCAAGGTGGGGCATTTTCAATTGAGCGCATTATGGTCGTAGGTCATACCGATAGCGTGGGAACTGTTTCTTATAACCAAAAACTATCTGAGCGTCGTGCAAACGCAGTGAAAGCCTATATGGTTTCAAAAGGGGTGCAGTCCGACATGATCGTGACCGAAGGCAAAGGAAAGCTCTACCCAATTGCAACGAACACAACCGCAGAGGGCCGTCAGTTAAATCGTCGGGTAGACATCACATTTGAGGGCACAGAGCCAGCACAAAAATAAGCCAAATAGGCTTAATCTGCCCTTCTTAAGCAAGGGCATGCTACACAATCGAGATGAGAAAAATTTAAAGAGAGAAGGTCGCATTAATGACCTTCCCTTTTAATTTTTACCGTGCAAAAGATCGTCTACTAAATTAATCCAATGCCGCACTGGCACGGATGTTCCAGATTGGAGATGCGTTTGGCAGCCAATGTTGGCGGTGGCGATCAACGAAGGGGCCGTGCCCAGTAGGTGACCCAGTTTGCGTGTTTTAAGCGCTTTCGACAGTGCGGGTTGCAACAAAGAATAGGTGCCTGCGCTCCCGCAACATAAGTGACTTTCAGCAAAGGGTTGCAATACATAACCCATGGCACTAAGAAGAGCTTCTGCTTTGCCTCTGATTTGTTGCCCATGTTGCAAGGAACAAGGCGGGTGATACGTAATGCGCGCAGCCTGACCAGAAGGACGTCGGATCAAGGGCATGAAGTGAACCAACTGTTCACTGAGTGGCGCCAAAATTTCAGACAAATCTTTGACGAGCGCACTCACCCTCATAGCACGCTCCGCATAGGCAGGATCATTCCGCAATAGATGTCCGTAATCTTTAAGTTCAGAACTACATCCACTGGCGGTGGCAATAATGGCCTCTGCCCCAGCTTCAATACTTGGCCACCAAGCATCAATATTGCGGCGCATTGCATCTAACGCCCCGTCGTGATCTCCGGTGTGGTGCGGAAGCGCGCCACAACACCCTGCGCCAGACACTTGCACTAAACTGATTTCAAGCCGATCCAACACTCTGGCTGCGGCTGCATTTGTTCCGGGGTCCAAGGCAGGTTGTACACATCCTCCCAACACAATCATGCGTCGGGCATGCCGGGCAGGAGGCCACACTCCGGCAGGACGCACATCAGGCACACTTGCAGCAAGTTGCTCAGGCATCAAGCCTTTAAAGGCTCTACCTACCTTCAGCGCAGCGCCAAACAGCGCTGGCTTACCCAAACCAAAGCGAATAAGAGAACGCTTTACACGCGCCCCTAATGGCCTGGGAAAGCGTTGTTCAAGCAAACTGCGGCCTGCATCCACTAAACGCCCATAACGCACGCCAGACGGACAAGTGGATTCGCAAGCTCTGCAAGTCAAACAGCGATCTAAATGGTACTGCGTGCGTTCACCGGGTTCTTGCCCCTCAAATAAGGCCTTCATCAAATAAATCCGGCCGCGCGGGCTATCCAGCTCATCGCCCGTCACCTGATAAGTTGGGCAGGTCGCCAAGCAAAAACCACAGTGCACACAAGCGCGCAAAATGGATTCGGCTTCTTGTGCCTCTGGGGTTTTTTTCAGATCAGGATCAATCGCAGCGTACATGGGGGCTAGAAAAAGTCAGGTGTACCGGGATTCATAATCCCGAAAGGGTCAAAAGTATTTTTTAAGTTGAGATGCAAAGTACGCAGAACAGGGCTTAAGGGATGAAAAACTGGCGCACGCGAGTCAGAGCCGTGCATTAAAAAAGCATGCCCTCCCCATGCAGCCACCTGCTTGCGAATTAAATCTGCCGGGGCTTCGCTGCGCAGCCAGCGCTGCCCGCCCCCCCACTCCCACAAGGTTGCACCTGGCAAATCTAAAGGCGCAATCGTAGGGGGAAGAGACAGTCGCCAAAGCGCTCCGCCCGCATCAAAGAAAGGATGGCTACGTTCTCGCAAGCTTTCCCAGTGATAATGCGCAGCACGTTCGGGCAGTCGCTCACCACCCATCGTTTGACAAGCAAGTTCAATCGCAGCAGAGACACCCGATAGCCGCACCCGCAATATGCCCTGATCCCAGCTACTCCCAGAAAGCGGCAAGGGCTTCCCGGCCCAACGATTGATCTCTTGAATGGCCTGAGCTTGATTCATTTCAAATTGCAGAGTGCGCTCTTGTTGGGGTAATGGCAGTACCTTAAAACTGACTTCAGTGATCACCCCTAAAGAGCCCCACGCTCCTGCCTGCAAACGCGTCACATCAAAGCCCGCCACATTTTTAATGACTTGGCCACCAAAGTTCAGTTCTTTCCCCAGACCGTCGATCAGGCGCAAACCCAATACATGATCGCGCACCGCGCCGGCCAGCCAACGCCTCGGGCCTCCGCGTTGGGCAGCAACGACGCCCCCAACGGTTGAACGGCCTGCTCCCAGCAGGGGCTCAAAAGCCAACATCTGTTGCTGCGCCGCCAACTCTGCTTGAACGGCTGCAATCGGGGTTGCCGCGCCCACTGTAATCACAAGCTCACTGGGTTCATAGGCAATCACACCAGAAAGACCAGATAAATCTAAAGGCTCGCCCGAAGAGGAGGCGGCCAAGCTGGCATGGGTTCCCCCACCCATTAAACGTAAGGGCGTTTTGGTTTCAGCCGCTAGGGCAACTTGCCTTGCAATCTGGGCACGCGCTGAACTCAGATCAACGGACTCAGCCCGCTGGCGCTCTGGTTTAACTTGTGAATGTTCCATCAATTAGAAACGCGGTAATTCAGGATGAGGCAATGCCCCATGGTGAACATGCATTCGGCCCAGTTCTGCACACCGATGCAAAGCAGGGACCGCCTTGCCCGGATTGAGTAATCCAGAGGGGTCAAAAGCACGCTTCACCCCATGAAAAGTTTCAAGTTCATCAGAAGAGAACTGAACGCACATGGCATCAATTTTTTCTACACCTACGCCGTGCTCACCGGTAATGGTGCCCCCCACTTCCACGCACTTTGCCAAAATCTCATTCGCAAATACTTCTGTTCTTTCAAAATCACCGGGTATCGAAGCATCAAACAATAAGAGCGGATGCAAATTGCCATCACCCGCGTGGAATACATTCACCACTTCAATGCCAATTTCTTTAGAACGCGCGTACATCCAGTTCAATACCGCTCCCAAGGTGCGCCGAGGAATGGTGCCATCGATACAGTAGTAATCGGGTGCCAAGCGGCCTACAGCAGGAAAAGCGGCTTTACGACCCGCCCAAAATTTTAATCGCTCTGCCTCATCGCTTGAATAGCGAATCTCAGTCGCACCTGCTGTTTCTAGCACCGAGCGCATACGCTCAATCTCATCCGCCACTTCTTCCTCAGTGCCATCTGATTCGCAAATCAGTAATGCTTCAGCATCGGCAGGGTAATTGGCATGAACAAAGGCTTCTGCTGCCCGAGTGGCAGGGCCATCCATCATTTCTAAGCCTGCAGGAATGATTCCAGCAGCAATAATATCGGCGACCGCTTGACCGGCTTTTTCTACCTCATCAAAACTCGCCAACAAGGCTTGTGCCTTGCGTGGTTTAGGTAACAAGCGGACCGTAATTTCCGTGACCACCGCAAGTAAGCCCTCGCTTCCGGTCAGCAAGGCCATCAAATCAAATCCAGCCGCATCGGGCCCCTCGGAGCCAGCTTCAAAAACGGTTCCATCCATCAGGTAAGCACGAACGCGCAAGAGGTTATGCACGGTCAAGCCATACTTCAAGCAGTGCACACCACCGGAGTTCTCAGCCACATTTCCGCCAATGCTACAAGCAATCTGGCTTGAGGGATCCGGCGCGTAATACAAACCCAGCGAAGCCACAGCTTCAGAGATGGCAAGATTTCGCACACCAGGTTGGACCCGCGCCGTTCGGGCATGGCTATTGACTTCAAGAATACGATTCAAACGCGCCAAGGACATCAACACACCTTCTTTGTGCGGAAGCGCCCCACCCGACAAACCGGTACCTTGGCCACGCGGCACCACAGGCACACCAAGTTGATGACAGGCTTTCAGTACGCCCTGAACCTCGGTTTCATTGGCCGGCAACACCACAATTCGAGGCATCGCTCGGTAAGAGTTCAAGCCATCACTTTCGTAAGGGCGACGCGCTTGAACTTCGGTGAGGATAGCGGAAAGAGGCAAGACTTCGCGCAATGCACGCAGCAAATCTGAATCAGTTACAGTTGGCAGTTGGTCTACAGTTCCCATCATCAAATGGTAGCATGACTGATCGATGAAATCGTCTGCCCGGCCTCCAAAATGCTCAGAGTAGCCAGCGCGCCTAATCTTAAGGATCTCTATTATGTTTCGTTTTGCAGCCAACCTCTCGATGATGTTTCAGGAACATGATTTCCTGGATCGCTTTGCTGCTGCCAAACAAGCAGGCTTTGATGCAGTAGAGTTTCTGTTTCCCTATGCCTACCCCGCGCACGAAATCGTAAAACGACTTGAAGACAATCAGCTCGATCTCGCTTTATTTAATCTACCCCCGGGAGATTGGGAGGCGGGAGAGCGGGGATTGTCTATTTACCCTGAGCGTCGCGGAGAATTTCAGGCAACGGTTGGAATGGCATGGCAATACGCCCAATTACTAAAGGTAAAGCAATTGCATGTGATGGCCGGCATCATCCGCCCCGGTGAAGATTTGGTAGGTATGCGGCGCACTTATATTGATAACCTGCGTAAAACAGCTCAAAGCGCTGCCGAGCACGGGATCACCATCCTGATTGAGCCTCTTAATCCACGCGACATGCCTGGCTATTTTTTACGCACCTGCAGCCAAGCCGCTCAAATCATTTCCGAGGTGGGCGAACCCAATCTCAAACTGCAATTCGACATGTACCACGTTCAAATCACTGAGGGGGATGTAACCACTCGGCTTAAAGAGTGGGCTCCTATCATCGGTCATGTTCAGATCGCAGGCGTACCCGGAAGACATGAACCAGATCATGGCGAACTCCACTACCCTTGGCTTCTGCAAACCTTGCGTGAACTGGGCTATGAAGGCTATGTGGGCTGTGAATATCGCCCCTTAAGCAAAACCGAGGACGGACTCAAGTGGATGTCAGGCCATCATTCAGAGCCCGCCCCAGCAGCAGGCGCTCTTAATCCATTACCTGGCAATTGAGGTGCGGCTAAACCTGCAATTTCACAGACCATGACCAATTGAGACCAAGCAATCGTGCCATAGGGAATCAACACCTTGGGCGCCCGCTCAAACGGTTGGGTAATCAGCTCAATCAGTTTGCCCTCTGCATCAAAAATAGAACCTTTCAACAAAGCCTGATCGTTGCGAACGCAACTGGATCGCCTGTACGTACGTTTTTGTTTGATGAATCGGCCGCTTGCTTGATCGGTTTGCGTAGGCTTTTTGTAGATCACGATGTCCCATGCTTCTACATCACCGTCTACGATCCTAACCGATGTGCGATCCAGATAAAAATCACGGCTATCATCCACTGAAGGCAGATGGATCCATTGTGGACGAAACGCAGACTCGGCTGCGCTTGCCTCCGCTGCCGATGCGGACTGAAATAACACCATCCCAATCAATGAAGCGGCCATAGCAAAACAACCATAAGCCACGGAAGCCTTCCGAAGCACGGTCCACATCTGCTTGCTAGGTTGGCGCCTTCATGAAACCACGCAGCAGAGCGGGCACTTCTGCTGCACGACGTCCAGGCCGTTGACTGAATCCACTGTGTGCAGAAGCGTCTTGACCTTGGCTCTTTGACTCCATCGCACTGGGTTCAGATAACACCACACCCGCCATGGGATCCATATCCTCTAGACGAGGACGATGGGGTCTCCCTCCACCCGCTTCTTTTCTTGGGGCGCGCTCCGAATCTGATCCTGCGCGCTCAAAGCGCGTATTGGAAGCACTAGCATTGCTCACAGAACCTGAGCCTGAACGCGGAGCAAACTTTTCGCGCTCAGGGCTTGCCGATTGAAATTGCGGCAATTCCACCACATTGATTTTTGTTTTGATGAGCTTTTCAATCTCACGCAAATTACGCTCTTCATCAGGAGCAACTAAAGAAAACGCATGGCCCGTGCTCCCCGCTCTCCCGGTTCTTCCAATACGATGCACATAGTCTTCAGCGACATGCGGCAAATCATAATTGAATACATAGGGCAGGTCTTCTACGTCTAGTCCGCGCGCCGCAATATCGGTTGCAACGAGAATCTTCACCTCACCCGCTTTAAAGTTATTCAGGCTTTCTTCGCGACCTTGTTGCGTTTTATCACTATGAATGGCAGCCGCATTAATACCATCGCGAATCAGTTGCGAACATAATTTATTGGCCCCTTGCTTGGTTCCACAAAACACAATCGCTTGAGGAATAGCAAACTCGCGAATCAAATGCACCAGTGCATCTTTTTTGCGGGCATCAGGGACTGAGTACACCCGCTGCTCCACGAGCTCCGAGGTTTGATTACTGCGGGCGACTTCAATTGTGACGGGATTCGTCAAGAAATCATCCGCCAAACGTTTAATCTCATTCGAGAACGTAGCGGAGAACAATAAAGTTTGGCGATCAGCTGGGAGTAATTGCAGGATACGTTTGATATCAGGAATAAAACCCATATCCAACATACGGTCGGCTTCATCCAGCACCAAAATACTAGCCGTACCTAAACGTACGGTTTTATTGTTGACGTGATCTAGCAAACGCCCCGGCGTCGCCACTAAAATTTCTACCCCCGACTGCAGAGCCTTAACTTGCGGGTCCATTGGCATGCCGCCGTAAATCACGCTGGAGCGAATGGGCAGATATTTGCTGTACGATTTCACGCTCTCTTCCACCTGCACCGCAAGCTCTCGCGTAGGGGTCAGAATCAAACAACGAATCGGGTGCCGAGCGGGAGAAGGGCTGGTGTTAGCGTTAGGCTGCACTCTTTGCAAAATAGGCAAAGTAAAGCCTGCTGTTTTACCTGTTCCTGTTTGCGCAGCAGCCAATACATCACGTCCGCCCAGAATGACTGGGATGGCTTGGGCTTGGATGGGGGTGGGCTCTTCGTAGCCCATATCGAGCAGCGCGCGCAACAACTCGGGGGATAGACCGAGTGACTCAAATGACATGCCGTAAATTCTCCGCTAAGCCTCTGATTGTACACGGGCTGTGGCTTCCCCGCTTGGAAGACCAAACTGAAGCGCAGCAAGATGGGCATAAAGCCCCGCCTTTTCAACCAGGCTGGTATGCGTCCCCTCCTCCACCAAGCGCCCCTCTTCCAATACCAAGATGCGATTGGCCTTTTGCACCGTTGCAAGCCGATGGGCAATGATCAATGTTGTCCGGCCCTGCATTAATCGCTCTAAGGCTTCTTGTACCAGTCTCTCGCTCTCTGCATCAAGACTACTGGTTGCTTCATCCAGCAAAAGAATAGGACGATCCGCAAGCAGCGCCCGTGCAATCGCAATCCTTGCGCGCTGACCTCCAGATAAGCGCACGCCCCGCTCCCCCAGCCAGGTATGCATTCCCTCAGGAAGTTGATCGATAAATTCCATCGCACAGGCTGACTGACAGGCGTCTTGAATTTCAGCATCGGTAGCATCCGGTCGGCCATAACGCACATTATCGAACACACTGGCAGCGAAGATCGCAGGTTCCTGCGGCACCACGGCCATATATTTCCTTAAACCACGTCCACCGAGTTGTTCAGACTCCACACCATCAATCAGAATCCTGCCTGAATCAGGCCGGTAAAAACGCATCAGTAATTGGAACACGGTTGTTTTCCCTGCGCCTGAGGGCCCCACCAAAGCAACACTTTCCCCAAGGCCCACGCTCAGATTTAAATGATCTAAGGCATGGCGTTCAGGACGAGAAGGATAATGAAAACAGACATTCTCAAAAATGATCTCGCCTCGAACAGGTTGAGGAAGAACCCGAGGCGCAAGCGGTTCAGGAATATCGGGCGGTGCATCCAGAATTTCAAAAAGGCGCTCGGTCGCTCCCGCTGCTCGCTGAAGATCCCCTAGGGTTTCACTCACTGCCCCGACCGAACCCGCCACCACAACGGCATAAAACACAAAGGATGATAATTCCCCCGCGCTAATACGACCGGCAATCACATCATGCCCACCCACCCAAAGAATCACACCTACCGCACCGAACACCAACAAAATAACCATCGCGGTCAGCAAGGATCGTTGCCGAATCCGCTCTTTCGCTGCATCAAATGCCCCTTCAACCCGTGATCCAAAAAACGTTCTATCGACGTCTTCGTGGCAATACGCTTGTACGGTGCGTATTTCATGTAAGGTCTCATCGATATAACTACCAATGTCCCCCACTTTTTCCTGACTCGCTCTAGAAAGCTGACGAACGCGACGCCCAAAAACAATAATGGGAACGATCGTCAGAGGAATAACACCCATCACAAACAGGGTCAGTTTCAAGCTTGTGGTCATGAGCAAAATCAAGCCACCCATTCCCAACAAACTATTTCTTAACGCAATCGAAGCAGAAGAACCAATCACCGATTCAATCAACGTGGTGTCATTAGTCAGGCGCGATATCATCTCGCCTGTTCTCACCGTCTCAAAATACCCAGGGCTAAAATCCAGCAAGCGACTAAACACCGCAAGGCGCAAATCGGCTACCACTCTTTCGCCCAGCCAAGAGACTTGATAAAAACGCAAAAATGTCGCCGCCGCTAATAGCGCCACCACCAACAACAACCCAACCAAAGCTTGATCAAGGAAGTCGGGACCGCCATGAGAACCAAAGCCCAAGTCGATGACACGACGTAAGCCCTGTCCAATGGCCAGCACTCCGCCTGCTGCGACAATCAAAGCGAGTCCTGCAACAAGTACTCTAAATCTGTAGGGATATAAAAAAGGCCAAAGGCGCATCAGCCCCAATACATTTTTCCCTGCTGCAGCAGACGTCTCGGGGCCAGTCGCTCTCTCCGGCGCAGAAGAGGATGCATACACACGCTCTCTTCGCATTAAAGGGTGAAGACCGTTGAGCCCGTGGTCTTACGAGCTTCAAGATCACGGTGCGCTTGGGCAGCCTCGCTGAGGGGATAGTGTTGATTGATAAACAGCTTCACCTGGCCCGACGTCACCACATCGAATAAGTCTGAGGAAATACGCTCTAAGTCTTCTCGCTGAGCGGTATGAGTAAACAAGGTAGGTCGCGTGATAAACAGCGATCCCATTTTGGCCAATAAACCAAGATCAAATGGTGGCACTGGCCCAGATGCAGCGCCATACAGCACCATTGTGCCCAGTGGTGCCAAAGATTCTAGGGATTGCATAAAAGTATCGCGTCCAATCGAGTCATACACCACAGGTACTTTTTGCCCATGGGTGATTTCCATGACGCGCTCTTGAAAGTTTTCACGGGTATAAACAATAGGGTGGGTACAGCCATGGGCCTTCGCCAATGCCGCCTTCTCATCACTCCCCACTGTGCCAATGACATGCACACCTAATGCCTTGGCCCACTGACATAAAATCAAGCCCACCCCACCGGCAGCTGCATGCACTAGAATCGTATCGCCTGCTTTCACGGGATAAGTACGCTTTAATAAATACTGAGCGGTCATCCCTTGCAGCATCATCGCAGCGCCTTGCTCATAACTGAGGGTATCGGGCAGTTTTACCAATCTATCTGCAGGAATGACTCTGCGCTCAGAATAGGCGCCCAAAGGGCCTCCCGCATACGCCACACGATCCCCTACTTTAAGATGGCTCACGCCCTCGCCCAAGGCTTCCACTACACCCGCAGCCTCGAGACCCAGCGTAGCAGGGCATGGTACGGGATAAGTTCCACTGCGCTGATACACATCAATATAGTTCAAGCCCACTGCATGATGTTTGAGTAGAGCCTCGCCCGCGCCAGGCTTCGCAAGCTCTACTTCTTCCCATACCAAAACCTCGGGACCACCTTGCGCATGCATTCGAATAGCGTGTGTCATGTCATCCTTTCCTTATCCACATCTTCAGTATTTTCAAAGCGCCCAAAATGCAAGAGCACCGCAGGCAAAATCAATAAATTAAGCAGCGTTGAGGTCAACAAACCGCCCACAATAATACTCGCCATCGGACCTTCAATCTCTCTTCCAGGTTCCCCGCTTCCCAGTGCCAGCGGTAATAAGCCAAGGGCAGTGACAAGGGCTGTCATCAGGATAGAAGGCAAGCGCTCTGCAGCCCCTCTGCGCGCGGTTTCGGCATTCCATGGCAACCCTTCCACGCGCGTTAAATATTGATAGTGCGAAACCAACATGATGGAGTTGCGCAAGGTAATCCCAAACAGGGTCACAAAGCCCACCAAAGAACCTAAAGATAACCACCCTCCCGTGACCAGCACGGCGATCACACCCCCTATCAGTGCAAAAGGCAAATTCAGTAGGGTAATCAGCAAAGGGCGAATGCTACCAAATGCCAAATACAGCAGCAGCACAATTCCAAACGCACACAGCAGGGATTGCAAAACCAGGTCCTTGCGCGCTTGCGCTTGTGCCTCGGCATCGCCCGAAAACACCACATAATTCCCCGGGGCTAGGTGAGCTTGCGCAGCCAACTTTTGGCGGGCTGCTTGGGTAAACTCTGTCAAATCTTTTCCCACCACATTGGCCGTCACGGTCTGCACACGTTTGCCCGCCAAATGCAAAATCTTATAGCGCCCCCCGCGTTGGCTCAGTTGCGCCAATTCTGACAATGGTACCTGTCTCCCCTCTGGGGTGCTGATCAAAAAACGTCCTATCGCATCTAAAGATTCACGCTCATGGGGCACCGCCTTCAACACAATGGGAATCGCGCGTTGTTGCTGATGCACTTCGCCCACCTGCCTGCCCTGCAACGCCACTTGCAAGGTCTCCATCACATCCCCCACCTTCAAGCCATAGGCCTCTAAGCGCTCAGGTCTGATTCGAATTGAAAACTCAGGAAATCCCGGTGGGGCTTGTAATTGAACATCGTTGGCACCCGGAATCTCAGCCAACACCTGCGCCACTTGGCGGGCATCGGCATCAAGTGAATCCAGATCAGGCCCATGAATATTCACCACCACTGAAGCGGCATAGCCTGCCACGGTTTCTTCAATACGTTCAGTTAAAAAAGTATTCACCGCAAAATTACCACCCGGGAATTGCCCCGCCTGACCTTCATGACCAATCAGATTGCGAATACTATTCAACACCCTGTTTTGGCCTTTGCCATCCAGAGGATCAAGCTCTACTTCAAACTCACTATAGTGCACACCCGCGGTATCTGCGCCATTGGTTGCACGGCCAACCCACTGCGCTACGCTGCGCACCCCAGGAATAGCTCTTAGCGAAGAGGAAACCCGATCTCCCACCCTTAAGGTTTCGCGGACTGAGCTACCCGGGGTGAGTGTCATGTGAACGATAAAATGCCCTTCTTTCAGTGGCGGAATAAATTCCCCCTCAAAAAAGGGCAATAGTGCCATTCCCATCGCCAACATCACTGCAGTCAAAGTCAACACCCGACGCGGTCTTTGATCAATCAGACCCAAAAGCCAAACGTAGCGAGGACGAATCCAAGCAATCACCGGTGGCTCTGCGCTCTTTAGCCCACTCTTACCCAACAATACAAGCGACAAGGCTGGCGTGAGCGTCACCGCCACTACCAGTGAGGACATAATCGCCAAAATATACGCCAGACCCAATGGGGCAAACAATTTACCGGCTACGCCCGATAGGGTAAGCAAAGGAATAAACACCAAGGCCACAATAAAGGTGGCATACACAACCGAACTACGCACCTCTAAAGAAGCCTGATACACCACTTCAGATAATGGAATGGGCTCAGCCCGCTGTCGATTCTCGCGCAATCGCCTAAAGATATTTTCGGTATCAATGATTGCATCATCCACCACCTCTCCCAATGCAATCGCCAAGCCTCCCAACACCATGATATTCAGAGAAACATGAAAACTTTGCAGTATTAGAATGGCTGAGAGTAATGACAAAGGAATCGCCGTTGCAGAGATCAAAGCCGTCCGTGCGTTGAATAAAAATACTGCCAAAACGACGACCACGAGAATCGATCCAATCGCAATATCGCGTTGCACATTACCGATTGCGATATCAATAAAATTGGCGGGCCTAAACATGCGGGCTTCAACCTCAACACCCTGCGCCTTCATCAATGGAGCAATATCTGCCAGCGCTGTTTCAACCGACTGGGTGACCGCTTTAGTATTGGCACCCAACTGCCCCTGCACCATCAAAAACACTCCCGGTTGCCCATTGATGGATGCGCCATTAATCGATGGTGCGGCCGCTTTACACACGATACCAATATCACGAAACCGCACAGGGCCATCGGGGCGCTGCACAATAATGCGCTTGGCCAACGATTCAATACTGTCTGGAGAACCGTCTAATTGAATCACCAAGCGTTGATTGGGGCCCTCAATAAATCCAGCAGATTCTGATCGCCCAGAGGCCCTCAGGGCAGTGAGCACATCTTGTACGGTAAGACGCCGCGCAACCAAACGCTCTGAATCCAGTTGCACTTGCCACTGGGTTACTTCCCCACCAAACACATTGATATCGGCCACCCCATCAACCGCTAATAACTGCGGCCGCAAACTGGTATCCACCAGACTGCGCAATTCCATTGGGCTCAATTTCTGATCCCCCAAATTTTTAGGATGAACACCAATTCCTAAAATCGTACTGGCGGATGAAGTAAGCGGGGTAATGGCAGGATTGATCCCAGCGGGAAGAATGGCAGCCAGACCACTCATGCGCTCCGCAACCAGTTGGCGATTACGATAAATATCGGTGCCATCTGCGAACACCAGCGTAACCACACTCAACCCTGGAATAGACTGTGATCGCAGCGTATGTAAGCCGGACACACCGCTGAGCGTCGCCTCAATAGGACGCGTCACCAAGGTCTCTACTTGCTCCGCAGAAATTCCAGCAGCCTCAGTTTGAATCACCACCTGAACAGGGGAAAACTCAGGGAATACATCTAAGCTTGCTCTGCCCAGTGACAACATGCCGGTCGCAAATAATGCCAGCGCCAAGGCAATCACCACCCCGGGGCGCAATGTAGCAAACCGAACGAGATAGGCAATCACAAAAAAACCTTAATCGCCGTTTTCATTACGAATCTGAGTACGCGATTCTTCTGAAAGTAGTAGTTGCGCACCTTGCACCACCACTAAACTATCCATAGCAAGCGCGCTCTCCAACTGCCACCCCCCCCTACTGGGGCGCCTAATTGCACAGCCTTGCGCTGAAAGTCATCTTCATCGATTTGAACAAATATCCATGACTGACCCGCTTGCCACACCACGGCAGATTCCGGGACACGCACCTTACCCGAATGCTTAAGGCCGGCAGGAATCAATCGCACACGTTGTCCCGTTCTCAACTGTTTTGAAGGTGCCAACCAAAACCAGGTAGCCTTTCCCGTTCCCGGTTCCGCCTGAGGGGCAACACCTAATCGCCGCGCAGACATTTTGATATCAGGTTGCTCTGCCAAGGCAACCGTGGCTTCATTAAATCGACCTTCAGCGATCAGTAACAAGCGGCTCTCTCCCGTCATTACCGATGATAATGTGCCACCCTTTGCATCTTCTAGCGCAAGCACTAAATCATTACCCCACTCCGCTCTGATCACATCTCGTAGGGTATCCCGCGCACTGCGCGCGGCCTTTCTTTTTTGTTGTGCTTCATCTAAATCATGCTGTGCTTGATCCACTGCTTTTTTGGCAATATTGGCCCCTTCCCGCCAAAGCAAAGAAAGACGATCAAATTCCTGTTGCGCCCGATCTACCAACAATCCCGCTTGCACAATCTCCTGCTGTGCTTGATCTAATTTCATGCGTGCCTCGGTGAGTCCCGATGAAGCTAACACGACACCCCACGCCACCGCTTCCATCGATGCCTCGGCAGCACTTAAACGCTCCACTTTAATATCGCTCGCTTTTTGCATTGCAAGGGGAATGTGCAATTGCAAAGCTTCAGCACCATCATGATCGCTTTTGCGTTGAGTATCCTGTGCCTTAGCAACAGTCTCTGATTGAGAACCCTGATCTGAAAAAAAATAAACAGGTCTAAAAATCAGTATGGCAATGACAACCGTTTGCACAAATAAAATCAAATACATCATGCGTCGCTTCATGGCGCTCCTCGCACTGAAATCAACATGAGAGGCTGTTGCAACACATCCTCAAGACGAGCCAAGTTTTGCTGAAGATCCCGCTGTGCTTCAAGTGTTTGCGTTTTAGCGTGTATCACTTTAAGTTCAGCTTCAAAAGCTTGAATAGGATCAGCCTCCCCTAGGCGAATAGTGAGCTTAACCTGATCTCGCGCACGTTCAGATAAGGCTTGGGCCCGCTTCACATCATTCAATTTATCGCTGGCAGCTAAACAATCCTTGTAAGCCCGCGTCAACTCCTGCAACACCTGCTCTTGTGTTGCGAGGAGTAATTGACCTTGCGTATCGCGTTCTGCAGAGGCACGCTCTACTGCTTCTTTGTGCGCACCAGGTAAAGCGATTGGCAAACCCAACCCCAGTTTTAATCTATGGTCACCTTGATCCCACTCATAACCTGGTTTCAAACTGATCTCTGGATATTGTTGAGCCACTTCTAATCGCAACTTAGCATCGGCAACGGCATACCGCGCTTCGGCTCCTCTCAAATCTAAACGATGGGTGAGCGCCAGATCTTGCAGAACATCTTCACGAAGATTGAACACCTTCTTCATCAGCGCCTGCCAATCCCATTCCTGTAAAAGAGGAAGTGCACTCTCACTCGGCGGAAGAAAGATCAAGGTACGCAGGTACGCTTGTTGCGTTCGCAATGCGCGTTGCATTTCGGCATGTTCTATTTCTCCGATTTGAACGCTATCTTGCGCAGCCTGTAAATCTCCGCGGCCCTGCAACCCTGAATCAACACGCTGACGGATTTGCAGAAGATGCGCCTGTGATAATGCGCGCTGTTGCTCGACTAAAACAGCACGATCTTTAGCGATGAAATAGTCAATCCAAGCCGCACGCA
>Ga0114963_10001049_pt1 | contig 19059 bp, 13 predicted proteins | sample C_131016_EF_Meta_FD_87019 | JGI IMG/M metagenome (GOLD analysis project Ga0114963, IMG submission 87019) | Freshwater microbial communities from Lake Croche, Canada to study carbon cycling - C_131016_EF_MetaG | ecosystem: Environmental > Aquatic > Freshwater > Lake | place: Lake Croche, Canada...
ACTTAGCCTTCACATCGGCCGCGACGGCGTCGGCCAAACGATCGCCACGCCGCCCGCGCGAACGCTACCGGCCACGCGCGTCTGGCGTATCCCGCGGGCAACCCACGCAGCCGAAGAAGACCTTGGGGTTCGCACGACTCTCGAAGACACGCCGTTTTATGCACGCTCCATTTTGCACAGTGCGCGCACGCAACGGGTCATGCTCCACGAGAGTCTGGATCTGGATCGATTTCGTAGCCCTTGGGTGCGGGCGCTGCTCCCGTTTCGGATGCCGCGACGCGCAGGCTAGGTCCGGCTCACCCCACGCAACCCGGCCTGCTCCTCGCGTTCGAGGCGCTCGAGCATCTCGAGTACGCGTCCGAGCGAATCATCAATTGAAACGATCCAACGCCAGAGGCGACCGCCAGCCAAACGCACGCCCGCTGGCGGCAAATTGCCCACGGGACGACGCGGCACCAGCGGCTCACTGATCACAGCGTTGATCAGAAACTGGGCCGCCTGGATCGCTGGCTTGGCGGCGCTGCCGCCGCTCGCCTTGGCAACCGCAAACAAGGCAGGCAGCGTCACCCACAGCTTGCGGCGGCCGCGAACCACCGCGCGCCTCGAGACGGAATCCAACCCGTTGCGCCTGACCTGCTCGCCGATTTCAGAGTACAAGCGACCCGCCGCATCGATACCGGATCGACAATCAACCGGGAGCGCAGCGATACCGTCCCGCGCCCGCGCATAAGCATTGTCGGCCGCGACCAACACGCGCTCCACGACGCGTGCAATCCGCTCATCGGGCTGCGGATCCGCGAGCCACTGCACCGGGTCGATCCCCTCGGCCTCTAACCATTCCAGGGGCAAGTAGAGGCGACCTGCGCGCGCATCCTCCCCCACGTCGCGGGCGATGTTCGTCAGCTGCATCCCGATGCCAAGGTCGCAGGCGCGCGCGAGCGCCTGAGGATTGCGCACGTCCATGAGCAAAGCCATCATCACGCCGACGGTCCCGGCAACCCGCACGGCGTAACCGTGCAGTGCCTCCATCGACGCGTACTGACGCCCCTGCGTATCCCATTCAAAACCCTCCAACAAGGCGAGCGGGAGCGTACGCGGAATCGCAAAGCGTTCGACCACGTCGGCAAAAGCGCGGTCTGCGGGCTGCGGCAAAGGCGACCCAGCGTAGACGCGATCAAGACGATGATGCAAGCGCGCCAGGGCACGCTCGGCAGCCGTGTGTGTACTCGTAGGGTCGCTTGCTTCTCTGGGATCCGATTCGCTGGCAAGGTCAACCGCGTCGTCGGCGACACGGCAGAATGCGTACAAGGCAATTGCGGGGTCGCGCACGCGCGCGGGCAGCAAATGGGATGCGGCGTAGAAGGTTCGCGAACCGTCGCGCAACAACGCTCGACAAGCCTGCAGATCGCCCTCCTGGCCATAGCGCGCAGGTGCGTTCATGACGTCTCTCCTCCGATTGGCGTCGGCAGTACCCCAAAGAACTGCGCCTGGTGAAGAATTTCACCGGCGACGAGGGCAGGCTGTTCCTCTTGGGCCAAATGGCCCAAGTCGGGCCACGTCCGCACCCGAACCTGCGGCATCGCAGCCTGCACTTGATAGGCCTGCGCTGGCGCAACGGCACGGTCTTTCATGCCGACCAAGAGCACGAGAGGAACACGCAAACCGAGCAACTCGGGTAGCAGGGAACGCAGATCCCAGTTCGCCATCATGGCGAGCGTGGCCGCGACGTGTCCCGAGCACCGTAACAAGCGCTGGTAAAGCGCAACACCGATGGCATCGATTTCGGAGCCCGTACTGCGGATTAGCGCCACCACCGCTGCGCGATCCGAGGCTTGGTTCGCAACGAATCGCGCTGTCCAGGCGGCACCCGCGAACAGCTTCGCAAGGGGCAAAAAAATGGCGCCCGCAAGGCCTGCGAAAGGCATCAACGCGGCATTGATACCGAGAATGGCGCGCGGCGCAAAACCCTGCAAAAGCGCCATCTGCAGCAGCACGACAACGCCCGCAGAGTTGCCAACCCCAAGCACCGGCGCCGCCTCCAAGCGTTGCAGGAGCGCGCTCAGTGCGCGCGCCATACCCGCAGGTGACATCACGTCAGCGACCCGCGAGGCCGACGGCGCCTCGGTAAAACCATGGCCTGGCAAATCCGGCACGATGACGTCGAACTGCGCGGCGAGGATCGGCAACACGCCGCGCCAGGAATGCGCCGAGGCACCGGTGCCGTGCACGAGCAGCAAGCTCGGTCCGGTCCCTGCACGCTGTACGTGCCAGCGCAAACCATCGGCAAAAACGAAGCGGCTGCATTCGCGATGCGGCCAGTCGTAAGCGTCGACTTCCCATTGCGGCGCCCGGTTCATCAGGGCCTCGGCCCGCCGCGTGCGCCACCGTCGATCGCACGGGCTCGAAGGCCAGCACCCAGCGTGGCAACCGAAATCGCCTGCGAGAGCACGGCCGCGTCAGCGTAGGGTAATGGTAAAAACCGGGCCTGCATGGTCTGCGCCAGCTCTTGCGCAGCGGGGTGCGCGCGCGGGGACGTATCGACCAACAGTGCGGTCAAGCCTTGCAGGCGCCATTGGCGTGCCACTGCGAGGGCGTCGACGCGGGCTCGCTCGCGACCTGGCTCGCCATCGAGACCGATGTTGCCTCGGCCATCCGTGAGAACGACGAGAAGGGGGGAATCGCCCTGTCGACAGACCGAATCGGCCAACTTGGCGGCGACCTGCAAACCGGCGGCCAGCGGGGTTGCGCCGCCGCCGGGTAGCCCCGAGAGCGTGCGCCGCGCCCGCACCAAGGAGCGTGTTGGCGGCAGCAATACGTCAGCGCCTTGGCCGCGGAAAGCGATCAGCGCCACGCGATCGCGTCGCACGTAGCACTCCGCCAGCAGGTATTCGATCGCGCCCTTGGCCTCCGCGAGTCGGTTGAGGGCGGATGACCCCGAGGCATCGACAACAAAAATGGTCGTCGTCGCCGCGCGCTGTTCGCGCCTTAAAACCCGAAAGTCCTCGGTGCGCACCGCAATGCAGCCGCGCGACGTATCGCCCCGGCGTACTCGCTGCCAGGGCGCGGCTGCGCGCAAAGTGGCCACGAGATCCAGCCGGTTGCCGCGGCGCGGATCGCCGCGTTGAGTGCCCACTGGGCGTCCCCGCAAAGGATCCCTTCGCACCGCGCCCCGGCCCGAGCGTTGCTGCCCAACACCACGCTGCTTGCCAGCCGGCGCCACCGACGGAATCAAGCCCTCCAAGAGACCCGCGGGTAGAAACGCTTTGACGGCCGCCAGAATCTGTTCCGCTAATGCCTGCGGATCCCCTGCGGGGGGGCTCAGAGGGTCACCCTCGGCGCGGGTCGACGCGTCGCCAGCGCGCGCGACCGAATCGCGCGCAACCGAATCATGCGGCGCTTGCTGCGCTTGTTCGGCGCCATCCGTCGCTGACGACTCTACCGCGGGGTCCTCCGCCACGGAAGCCGGTTTACGGGTCGCGCGGGGGATCAAGACCAGACGGGCAGCCAACTCGCAGTCTTCCTGCTCAATCACCGGACTCGCCCGCAGCGCGGCGGCTGCGCGGGCGGCGCGCAACGCCGCTAGGGCCGCTCGGGGCGAATCGACCCCAAGCGCATGCGCAACCCCACACAAAGCCTCGAGCGCCTCGTCACTGGATGGCAACGTCGTTACAGGACGCGATGCCAGGTACGCACGTGCGCTCGCAGTCTCGATTGCAAACGCGTCCGCAGCGGCAGTATCGACCGGCGTGGCATCGGCGACCGAAATCGGAATACCCTCTAAATCGATCCATAAACCGAGACGATCGAGCAGGCCGCGCGTCAACGCTTCATCGCCGTCCAAACCCTCGTCCAAGGCAACCACCGCGATTTGCGCTGGCCAGGACTGCGCGATCCCATCGCGCTCGACCCTGACCTCGCCGCTATCGAGCGTTGCCGCGAGGCGTGCCGCGGTTGCGGCACCCATGCGCTCGGCCATCGGGACCACCACAATGCCCCCATGCGCCTCGGCCAGCAGTCCGCGTTCCGCGACCGGCCGACCCGTGCGCAGGGTTGCTGCGAGATCGAGCCCGCCGAGCAATCTGGAGTCGGGAATTTGCGGCGGCATGCGCCGCATCGGTTCTTGCTCAGGCAAGACCGCCCGCAGGGCCCTCAACCACGCATCGCGCACGGGACCCGGAGCCGCGCGCACAACGATTCCGCCCAACCCACGCGGATCCATCGCAAGCAGTGCCGCCGCCGCACAAGCGTCTCTCCAGCGCGCATGCTTCAAACAAATACCTCGGTCAGTGCGCGTTCGATACGGACATCGGAGCCCGATTCGTCCAGTGGGTTACGGCGCAGCCGGTGCCGCAACGCGGACACCGCAATGCGCTGCAGATGGCTTGCGGCAACCTCCCGGGCGCCAACGAGGGCAGCCAGCGCGCGCGCGCTGCGTAACAAGGTGAGTTCACCCCGCAAGCCGTCCGTGCCCAAGGCCATGCACAGTCTTGCGCTTTGCTCGAGCGCCGAATCCGGGACGGTGACGGCGTCCAATTGCTGACGCGCTGTCTCGAGCTGGCGTCGCAACTTTGCCTCGGCGCGGCGCCACTGCTGACAAAACGAAATTGGGTCGCGCTCAAAAGCGTCACGACGGCGCACCACCTCTACCCGCGCCTTGAGCTCGGTTGGGGTACGTACTTCAACCGATAAACCAAAACGATCGAGCAACTGCGGGCGCAATTCCCCTTCTTCCGGGTTGCCACTGCCGATCAGGACAAAGCGCGCCGGGTGTCGAATGCTGATGCCATCGCGCTCGACGACATTTTCCCCCGAGGCCGCGACGTCAAGCAGCACGTCGACGAGGTGATCTTCGAGTAGGTTGACTTCGTCGATGTACAAAAACCCGCGGTTGGCGCGCCCCAGCAAACCCGGTTCGAACGCCTTTTCCCCCTTCGTTAGCGCGCGCTCGAGGTCCAGAGCGCCAACGACCCGATCCTCGGTCGCACCAAGCGGCAAATCGACCACCGGCACCCTGACCAAAGCGCTCTCCAGCGCGCCCTGCGGCGAACGCCCCCGTTTGCCCGGGGATCGCACGGCACTCTCCTGAGCCGCGATTCGTTCACGACAAGACGGGCAGAGCGCGGCAGCGGCCGGATCGCATCCGTAGGGGCAGCCAACAACCGCGCGCATGGGCGGCAACATGGCGGCCAACGCGCGCACGGCGGTCGACTTCCCGGTACCCCGGTCGCCCAGTACCAACACCCCACCGATCCTCGGATCGACCGCACAGAGCAGCAGGGCCTGCTTCATTTCGTCTTGCCCGACGATTGCAGAAAATGGAAAGACCACTGCCATATCCGATCATTAATTCAAGCTAGAGAACGACATCCGCGCGGCCAAATTTCAAGCGGCCGAGGTCGCCGTTGCCGACGCTGGACGGGAATTGAATGCTGGCACCGACTCATCGACCGGGACCCGAGCGGGCGCCCGCAACGCTGACAACACAAACAGCACGGCCTCGATCGCAAACACGATCGAGTAAGCCAACACGGGCGCCGCCGTGAGCCAGCGCACCAGGTCAACGGCCATCGTCCCGACAAAGCTCCCGGCGCCGAACGCAATGGCCTGGGCCGCGCCCCAAAGCCCCATGCGGACGCCCTCGCGCGCCGTCGTTCCCTCGCCGGCTAGGCCCATCATCGAGCCGATGGCGGCAACGGCAAACACGCCGTTCGCAAATCCCAAGGCAAAGACATTCGCCCGCAGCGGCCAGTCAACCCCGACGAACCCCGCCGCGCTCAATCCTGCCAAAGCGACCGCCGAACCGACGCAACCGAGGATGATCCAAGCGCGCAGGGACCCAAAGCGTGGCCCCCCAATGCCGGTACCCAGCAGTGCAACCAGAACCATGCCGACCAGGACCCCCGAATTCTGCACCCCCGAGAGCTGCGTGGTTTGCCCGGGTGTGAGGTCAAAGACCAGGCCAGCGAACGGCTCCAGAATCAGATCCTGAGCACTGTAGGCGAGCATCGACATGAAGACAAAAATCGCGAACTGACGCGCTTGCGGCTCGCCCCAGACCTCGGCGAGTGCGGCCCTAAAGCCCCCCGCAACGCGATCGCTCGCTTGCGTTCGCGCGCCCTCCGGGGCGGGCAGCGCAATGGCCTCGCGCGGGCCCTCAACACCAAGCACTGCAAGCAAACTAACGCTGAATGCGATCAAGGAAACGCAAGCCGCCACCTGCACCAAGCGCTCGGGGGAAAAAGGATCCAGGAAGCGCCCGCCAATAGCAGACGTCAAGATAAAACCAACAATCATCATGACCCAGACAATCGTTGCGGCCGCGGGCCGCCTTCGAGGCGAGACCCGGGTCGCGAGCAAAACCAGCAGTGAAGTACCGGCGCAGCCCACACCGACACCGATCGCCAGGAACGCGATCACTGCCAATGCGATGCCTAAAAACGGATTGCCCACGATCCAGGCCGTCGCGCAGGCGGCACCGACCCCACCGCAGGCCAGCGTTGCCATGCCGCCCACAATCCATGGCGTGCGCCGACCGCCGGCGTCCGAACCGTGACCGAGACGGGGCCGCAGGATCTGAATGGCGTAATGCAGCCCGACCAAGGCACCGGGCAACATCGCCGGCAGTGCCAGTTCGACGACCATCACCCGGTTGATCGTCGACGTGGTGAGTACCACGATCGAGCCGAGCGCAGTCTGCACCAAACCGAGACGAATAATCCCCAACCAGCTGAGTGGGGGTCGCGTCATGACCTGGAGCGTGCGCGAGGGTAGAGCATGACCCTGACTCTAAGCCGAGCGAGCGCGACCGTCAATCTATATTGACACTCGAGCGTCTAACTCGCTTGACACAAGGCCGTCGGGTTTACCCCAGCGCCAAGGACGCTGCGAACCGTTGGGGCAGCGGACCCCGATCGAAACGCCCGGCGCTATCCGCGACGTTTGGCCGCGGGCTTGGTTGCCTTGCGAGCGCCATCCCCCGCCGTAGCGCGGGTGTTCGGGTCGCGCGCCATCGCGAGACTTGCCGGCAACCCACGCCGACCGCCCGGCGATTTACCCGCCGCGCCAGTGGGTGCCGTCTGGCGCCCAGATGACGACGCCTTTCGCGTTGCCGGTGCGCGCCCCACGGGTGCCGGCGGCGCGGACTCGGCCGCCTCGTCGCCGAGATCGCCTAGGCCATAACGGTGAAGCTTGATGTAAAGACTCTGTCGGCTCAGTCCGAGTAGATCGGACGCAAGCGCGCGATTGTCGTCGGTGAGTTTCAGCGCAGCCTCGATCGCCAGTCGCTCGATTACGTTCGCAGCCTCGCGCACCAACTCCTTGAGCGGGACGCGGCCCACGAGCTGAGTGAGCTGCTCCACCGATCGCCCGCCCACGTGGGCAACTTCGTCGACTCGATCCGCCGCACCGGCGGGGCGTCGGGGCGCTTCTCGAATCAAAAAGCCAAATCCCCGGGGGTCCTCGTCGGCCAAGGAAACAGCCGTCAGCTCAATATCAATTGCGTGGTCCTGCTCGTCGCGCAAAACGGTTGAAAAGCGTCTTATCACCCCGTGCTGACGCGCATTCGACATCAGTACGCGCAAATCGACGCCCGCTCCGTCCAGCCAGCGATCGAGCGACTGCCCGAGCACGGCTTGCTCCGACCCACTCTGGACAAGCGCCATGAAAGCTGGGTTTGCCGCCAAAATAAGGCCAGAACTGTCGGTTCGCAAAATCGCCTCGGGCGAGGAACGCGCCACGGCAGACAGCGAAATCGCCCCCTGCTCGTCCAGGCGGGCAGGCGCCAGCCCACTGGAAGGGGACGCTTGCAGCGGCTGCACGGCCGCAATGCGCACGAGCGCAAGCGCCACCCCGTCCTCACGAAACGGAGTCGCCGAGACGGTCAGCGCCTCCCCGTCCAAACTACGCACTTGGGCCTGGTCACTGCGACCGCTCGCGCGCACCCGAGCGAGCAACTCGCGCATGGTGTCGGCGCTGGCGGGATCAAGGCCTTCCCCCCAGGTACCGGCGCCACGGCGCCGGGTTACGACCGGCAAAAGAGCGTCGGCAGCGGCGTTCGATTCGAATACTTTGCCCGATAGAGAGTCGACCACCAAAAGCGGATCGATTGACGACTGAAAGACGAGCCGCTGTCGGGCCTGGGCTTGACGGCGCTGGCGCTCTTCAAGATCAACCGCCTGTTGGACCTCAAACAGGCGCTGCTGCAGATCGGCCATCTCCTGGAGATCACGGCCGATCGCCAGCATCGATCCGTCGCCGCCGAGCGGCACGACTCGATACAGAATCGGCACGGCCGCACCGAGTTCATCGCCCGGATGGTTTAAGTGGCGCCAGCGGGTCGTGATGCCAGCACTGGCGTCTCGCTGCATCGCCTCGACCTTTGGCCGGCTCTCCGAAGACACCACATCGACCCAGGGACGCCCGATCCAATGCGACCACTGCTCGATCGGCAAGTTCTCGGCGTCACCACACAAATCGCGGATCAGACCGTTGCGGTCGATCACGAGGGCCAGGTCGCCCGCCGCCGCCGCCAGACGAGCTAGGGTCGCAGACCCAGCCTTTTGGAATGCCGTCGCGGTGGGGTCAAAACCGTCCAAAATCGAAATCCATTAATTCGACCCCTGAAGGCCTCAGGGACTCGAGCCGACCGAATGGGCGCGCGACCTCAAGCGCAACTGCTCCGCCTGTTTGAGAGCCTCGTTCGCATCCACCGCCGTTGCATCCGCAGCGACCAACTCCACGAGATGGGGTCGCAGGACGAACTGGGCACCACCAACAAGACAACCAACCGCTGGATTACACGAGCTCTTACGAAGGCGACTTAGGGTTAACGATAACAAATCCAAATGGCGGTCACAAGACGCGGACATGCCGATGACGTCAAACCATTCAACCGCCACCAATTGCTCGAGTTGCTCGATCGAAAGGCCAAGGCCCTCGTGCACCATCCAGCCCGCACCGCGAAAAAAAGCGCCGACCATCGTCAGACCAATCCGATGCGTCTCCGTCGGCAGGCTGGCGAGCAAGATACGCCCCGTCTCGGCGCACCCCTCGCCACGCGGCGATAGTTCACTTTCCAAAGCGGGCAGCAGATCGCGCAAGACGGCTTCGAAACTTCCACTTGCAAACGTCACCTCGACGAAGTTCACGTCGTCTTCGTCCCAGAGGTAGCCGATGTGTCGGGCAGCTCCGCCGATCAGATCGAGGCAGATGGCAGACATCGGCACCGCTCGTGCGCGCAAGCGCGTCACCAAGTCCCGCAAGGCCACCAAATTGCCTTCTAGGGCGTATTTGGCGGCTGCAATAATTTCTGCGGAGCTGGGCGCGGGCGGCTCGTCCCCCGGCGGCGAGCCTGGTCCCGCGCCCTGACCACCCCCCCGCCCCGCGCCGGCGCGACCGCCGCGCCGAGGCGCCGACGCGACATCAGCGCCCGCCGTGGGAGCGGCCTGATTAGCGGGTTCGCTAGGCCCTGGGTTGGGCTCCCGGTCGGGCGCCGGGCTGAGCTCCCGGTTGGGTTCACGGTTGGCCTCTGGGCTGGGCTCCGGGTCGGACGGGCGACCGACGATCTGCCTGGCGCTTTCGACGGCCGCGTGCGCCCGCACGAGCGAAGGAATTGCCCGCGCAACTTCGGCCTCAATCACGCGCGCAAACCAATCTGGGCTGCGCTCCCCTTCTTTCATTGCGCCCCGCGGCAGCCCCCGCTCGGGGCCAGGCTGGCGGCTCGTTGTCGCTCCCTTAGCTCGGGACTTGGAATCCATCGCGCACTCGCCCACCTTGACTCGCTGAACGCGCAAGGATGCGAGGGATTGGTTCTCCTGACAATGGTTTTTCAGACCTTCCACGAGCCCATCCCAAGCGCCGAAAACAAGAAGGAGAGGTTGCTGGAGCGACCCCGCTTGGCCCTCTAAGGGAATCCCCGAGGCGTCAAAACGGCGGCAACATGAAATCACTATATCAGTAGTAACGCTTGGTTGACGTAAAATTTGATTGACACCTTTTCGGTGCACGCCTAGATTGCATTTACCCCACGGATGGCAATGCAAATGGAATCAACTGCGGCTGCGATCAACCATAGTCCCGGAGACTCTGGAGCAGCCTCGTTGCGTGCTGCCGCGGCCAGACCGCTCTACACGCCCGAACAACGCCGGCGACGCGATGCATCGCGCTGGACGGCCGTACAAGGCGTGCTTGCGATCGTTCAGTTCGTCGCATTTGGCGTCAGCTTGTGCCTGGTCCTTCGATTCCTTTCGACGGGCGACGGACTGCTGGCGGCTTCGATCTCGATCGTCGTCAAGACCATGCTGCTGTACGCCATCATGATCACGGGGTGCCTCTGGGAAAAGGACGTCTTCGGGGTCTACCTCCTGGCACCGGCGTTTTACTGGGAAGACGTGGTCAGCTTTGTCGTGCTCGGCCTGCACACAGCGTATCTGATCGCGCTCTTGACCGATGCGCTCACGCCGCGCCACCAAATGCTGCTCGCCTTGGCCGCTTACGGCACCTACGCCATCAACGCCAGCCAATTTCTGCTGAAGCTGCGCGCGGCCCGACTGAGCGCCAGCGCCGAAGTGGCAACTCTGGGGGCGGCTCCATGAGCCAAGTCATCCCGATCGAATCGCAGCGCGCCGGCAGCGCTGGGCTCCCGGTCCTGCGCGAACGCGGCCAGCGCGAAGTTTTTTGCGGACTGACCGGGATCATCTGGTTGCACCGCAAAATTCAGGATGCTTTTTTTCTGGTGGTCGGCTCGCGGACCTGCGCGCACCTGATTCAGTCCGCTGCGGGCGTGATGATTTTTGCCGAGCCACGCTTTGCCACCGCCATCATCGACGAACGGGACCTCGCGGGCCTGGCCGACGCGAACGCTGAACTCGACCGGGTAGTCACGCGGCTGCTCGAGCGACGCCCGGAAATCAAGCTGCTCTTTCTAGTCGGCTCCTGCCCCTCTGAAGTCATCAAACTCGACCTCTCGCGCGCGGCGCAGCGCCTCTCGCAAACCTTTTCGCCGGGCGTACGGATCCTCAACTATTCGGGCAGCGGCATCGAAACCACCTTCACCCAAGGTGAAGACGCGTGTCTCGCCTCACTCGTACCCGCGATGCCCGCGGCGCAAACCAACGAACCCGCGTTGCTCATTGTCGGCACTCTGGCCGATGTCGTGGAAGACCAGTTCAAGCGCTTGTTCGCTGAACTTGGCATCGGCCCCGTTGCCTTTTTCCCGCCACGGCGCGCCGAGCAAACACCGGCGATCGGACCGAATACGCGCTACCTGCTCGCGCAACCCTTCCTCGCCGATACCGCGCGCGCGCTCGACGAGCGCGGTGCCCAGCGCCTTTCAGCCTTGTTCCCGCTTGGCGTCGAAGGTACGGACGCCTGGTTGGCGGCCGCCGCGCGCGCGTGGGATGTCTCCAGCGAACGCTTACAGCAGGCCACCGCTCCCAGTCGTGAGCGCGCCCAACAAGCGCTCGCGCACCACCGTGAACTGCTCGCGGGTAAGCGCATCTTCTTTTTTCCGGACTCGCAGCTCGAGATCCCACTGGCACGGTTTCTCTCACGCGAGTTGGGCATGAGCCTGGTCGAGGTCGGCACGCCCTACCTGCACCGCCAACACTTGGCTGAAGAACTGGTTCTGCTGCCAGAAGCAACCCAACTCTCCGAGGGACAGGACGTCGAGCGCCAACTCGAGCGCTGTCACGCCGCTGCGCCAGACCTCGTCGTCTGTGGCCTGGGGCTCGCCAATCCGCTCGAAGCGCGCGGCATGACGACGAAATGGTCGATCGAACTCGTCTTCACCCCCATCCAGGGCTACGACCAAGCCGCAGACCTGGCCGAACTGATGTCGCGACCGCTGACGCGACGGCTCAAACTCGTCGCCTAAGCGCATCATGCAACTCACCCTCTGGACCTACGAAGGCCCCCCACATGTCGGGGCGATGCGCGTGGCGACCGCGATGCGCGACGTCCATTACGTCCTGCATGCACCGCAAGGCGATACCTACGCGGACTTGCTCTTCACCATGATCGAGCGTCTCTCGCGCCGCCCACCCGTGACCTACACGACCTTTCAGGCGCGCGACCTGGGCGGCGATACCGCCGAGTTATTCAAGCAGGCAGCGCGCGATGCGTTCGAACGTTTCGCACCGCGCACGATGCTGGTGGGCGCCTCCTGCACTGCGGAGCTGATTCAGGATGATCCGGGTGGTCTGGCCAAGGCGCTGGCGCTGCCGATCCCAGTCGTGCCCCTTGAGCTGCCCTCTTACCAGAAAAAAGAAAACTGGGGCGCGGCTGAAACTTTCTATCAAATCGTACGAACTCTTACGCGGCCAACGCCACGCCACGCGGGTACTGCATCGATCGTGGCGGACGATGGCCGGCGCCCGCGCTGCAATCTGCTGGGCCCAACCGCGCTGGGTTTTCGCCATCGCGACGACGTTCTTGAAGTCACCGCATTACTCGACCAAATCGGCGTCGACGTCCACGTCGTGGCGCCACTGAACGCCGGGCCGGAGGACATCGCGCGGCTCGGGGAGGCTGATTTCAACGTTGTGATGTATCCCGAGACGGCATCGCTGGCGGCCCAGTGGCTCACGCGCAACCTCGGCCAGCCAGCCACGCAAACCATCCCCATTGGCGTGGGCGCAACGCAGGACTTCGTGCGCGAGGTGGGAGGTCTGACCGGGATCGATGTAGAACCGTATTTGGCGAGCAAACCGGCTCGGGCCAGCTGGTACGCGCGCTCGGTCGATTCGACCTACCTGACCGGAAAGCGCGTCTTCATTTTTGGCGACGCCAGCCACGCCATCGCCGCGGCGCGTTTTGCTAGCCGCGAACTCGGTTTTGCCGTTGTCGGTCTGGGCACCTACAGCCGTGAGTTTGCTCGCGAAGTACGCGCCGCGGCAAAGCTCTATGAGCTCGAGGCGCTGATCACCGACGATTACCTCGAAGTCGAAGCCGCGGTCGCCCAAGCGCTGCCAGACCTGGTGCTGGGCACGCAGATGGAGCGCCATATCGCGAAGCGGGTTGGCGTCCCCTGCGCGGTCATTTCAGCCCCCGTGCATGTGCAGGACTTTCCGGCCCGCTATGCCCCGCAAATGGGTTTCGAAGGCGCTAACGTGCTGTTTGACACCTGGGTTCACCCGCTGATGATGGGGCTCGAAGAGCACCTGCTCGGGATGTTCCGGGAAGATTTTGAATTTCATCAAGACGCGGCCCCATCGCATCTAGCCCGCCACACACCAAGCGCCCGACCGGCTCTGCACGACGCGCCCAGCGTGGTGCAGCCAACGGGCCCGGCGCCCTGGCAGGCTGAAGCCGAGGCCGAGCTCAAAAAAATTCCATTTTTCGTTCGCGGCAAAGCACGTCGCAACACCGAGCGCTTTGCGCTCGATCGAGGCCTTGCGGTAATCACCGTGGAGACGCTCTATGACGCCAAAGCGCACTTCAGCCGCTGAAAGTGAAACGGTGAACCTCGTCATTGTGACGATGGATACGCACCTCGCGAGCGCCACGCTGCGCGCGCGGGCAACGCTCAAACGCGAATTGCCGCAACTCAACTTACAGCTGTTTGCCGCTTCGGAGTGGAGCGCAAACCCCAAAGAGCTCGAACGCTGCCTCGCCGCCATCGGTCAAGGCGACATCGTGCTCGCCACGATGCTGTTTCTCGAAGACCATTTCTTGCCGATCCTGCCTGCGCTGCAGGAACGCAGGGAGCATTGCGACGCGATGATTTGCGCGATGTCGGCGAGCGAAGTCGTCAAGCTCACCCGAATCGGCAAATTCGACATGAGCAAGCCCGCCTCGGGACCCATGGCTTTGCTGAAAAAGTTGCGTGGCGAGAAGAAATCGCCTGGCGCCACCGGCGGTGCGCAACAGCTAAAAATGCTGCGTCGCATTCCCCAGCTGCTGCGCTTCATCCCCGGTACCGCGCAAGACGTACGCGCGTACTTCCTCACCCTGCAGTACTGGTTGGGCGGGTCGGAAGAAAACATGCTCAACATGGTGCGCTTTCTGGTCGACCGCTACGCCGCCGGGCCTCGTCGAAGCGCGCGCCTGCTCGCAAAGCCCGCCGATCCCGTGGACTACCCCGAGGTCGGCGTCTACCACCCGCGCCTGCCAGGCCGGATCACCACGAGAGTCGACGAGCTCCCTGCGCCACTGCCGCAGCCCCCGAACGCGGCGACTGGAAAGGTCACGGGTACCGTCGGCATTCTGATGCTGCGTAGCTATCTGCTCGCGGGCAACGCCGGCCACTACGACGGCGTCATTGCGGCGATGGAAGCGCGCGGCCTGCGGGTCATTCCCGCGTTCTCAGCCGGGCTCGACGGCCGTCCCGCGATTGATCAGTTTTTCAAAAAGAACGGTAAACCAGTGATCGATGCGCTGGTCTCGCTGTCGGGCTTTTCGCTCGTCGGTGGGCCTGCTTATAACGATTCGAGCGCCGCCGCGCAGGTGCTCGCCGAACTCGACGTACCGTACATCGCCGCACACCCCGTGGAGTTTCAAACGATCGACGAATGGGCTGCCTCCGATCGCGGCTTGCTGCCGGTCGAGAGCACGATCATGGTGGCGATCCCAGAGCTCGACGGTGCCACGGGGCCGATTGTTTTTGGCGGACGCCCGGGTGCCGACGGCGTGACCTGTCGCGGTTGTGCACGTGCGTGCACCTTCGGCGGCGGCCAACGGGCCCAGGACATGCACAGCTGCCCCGAGCGAGCCGACCGACTCGCCGCCCGCGTCGAAAAACTCATCGCACTGCGTCGAACCGAACGGGCGCAGAAGCGAGTCGCGATTGTGCTGTTCAACTTCCCGCCAAACGCCGGCAACTTGGGCACGGCCGCGTTCCTCGACGTTTTCGGATCCCTCTACAACACACTGTCCGCCATGAAGGACAGTGGCTACACGGTCGACTTGCCCGCTGACGTCGACAGCCTGCGCGCCCTGCTGCTGCACGGCAACGCGCGGCAGCACGGCGCCGACGCCAACGTCCATACGCTGATCAGTGCCAACGACCATGTTCGGCGCGAGCGTTGGCTGAAGGAAATCGAAGCGCAGTGGGGTCCCGCACCCGGGCGCCAATTGAGTAATGGACAGTCGATCTTCGTACTCGGCAAACAGCTCGGTAACGTCTTGGTGTGCGTCCAGCCCGCGTTTGGGTACGAGGGCGACCCGATGCGACTGCTGTTCGAAAAAGGACTCGCACCGACCCATGCGTTTTCGGCCTTTTACCGCTATCTGCGCGAAGACTTCAACGCCCACGCGGTACTCCACTTTGGCACCCATGGCGCGCTCGAATTTATGCCGGGCAAACAGGCGGGTCTTTCGGGTCACTGCTGGCCCGATCGACTGATCGAAGACTTACCAAACTTGTATCTGTATGCGTCCAATAACCCCTCGGAAGGGGCGATTGCCAAGCGTCGATCGGCGGCCACGCTGATCAGCTATCTGACGCCGCCGGTCGCGCATGCCGGCTTGTACCGTGAGCTGGTTGAGCTCAAATCCTCGCTCGAACAGTGGCGTGCACTCACCCCTGCCGAGTACGAACGACGCGTCGAACTGGCCGCGTTGATTGCCAGCCAAGCCGAAGCGCTCAATCTCGGCGCGCCGACCTCGGCTGGGGAACCGCAACCCGACGCCGAGAACAACAACGGAAAACAGAACACCGACGGCAACAAGAACGACAGCGACAACGACAGCGAAATGGTTCGTCTGAGCGCGGCCGTTCTTGAGCTGGAATACACCCTGATCCCCCACGGCCTGCATGTGTCTGGCCAATCCGCCAGCGCTGAGGAGCGCGTGGAGACCCTGCGCGCAATGGCGCAGTCGCTGGCCGAGGTGTCCCACGAAGCAGAACCCAACGGCCCCAGCGTCGACTGGCAGCAAGCGCCCGGGCCACGGTCGGCGATCGATGCGCTGGTGCGCGGTGCGAGTGCACAGGAGGCGCTTGCGCTCTCCGGCCTGCACGCCAACGAAGGCAACGCGAAGCGCTTCGAAGAACTGCACCGAGCCAACCAACACTTGTCGGTCGACAGTGAAGTCGCAGCCATCCTGCGGGCGCTGGACGCAAGATTTATCGCCCCCTCTTGTGGTGGCGACGTCTTACGCAGCGCCGAAGTGCTGCCAACCGGACGCAACCTGCACGGCTTCGATCCGTTTCGAATCCCGAGCCCGTTTGCCATGCGAGACGGTGCACAACAGGCGCAGCGCCTGTTGGAGCGCTTCGCCGACGACGACAAAAAATTGCCCGAGCTGATCGCCCTCGTTCTGTGGGGCAGCGACAACCTGAAGTCCGCGGGCGCGCCGCTCGCGCAAGCGCTCGCCCTGATGGGTGCGCGGCCACGCTTTGACAGCTACGGTCGCGTGGCCGGCGCGACGCTGATACCGCTCGCACAACTCGGTCGCCCGCGCGTCGACGTATTGGTCACGATTTCTGGAATCTTTCGAGATTTAATGCCCTTGCAAATTCGTTTGCTTGCCGACGCGGCCTATCAAGCTGCCATCGCCGACGAACCAAGCGAGCAGAATTTCGTCCGCAAGCACGCCCTCGCTTATCAGAAAGAGCACGGCTGCACGATCGAGGTCGCGGCCCTGCGGGTGTATGGCAACGCCGAGGGCGCCTACGGCGCTAACGTCAACAACCTGATCGAAAGCAGCCACTGGGAACAAGAAAACGAACTGGCCGAAACGTATTCGCGCCGCAAGGGATTCGCCTACGGGCGCACGGGTCGCGCCGTCAACCAACAGGCGCTGATGCAAAGCGTTCTCGCCGATGTCGAGCTCACCTACCAAAACCTTGACTCGGTCGAACTCGGCGTCACCACCATCGACACCTATTTCGACACCTTGGGCGGGGTCACCGGCGCCGTGAAACGCGCGCGCGGCGGCAAGCCCCCAACGGTTTACATCGGCGATCAGACGCGCGGCGCGGCGACGGTGCGAACGCTCGACGAACAAGTCGCCCTCGAGAGCCGCACCCGCATGCTCAATCCGAAGTGGTACGAGGGCATGCTCAAGCATGGCTATGAGGGCGTGCGCCAGATCGAGGCCCACCTGACCAATACGATGGGCTGGTCGGCCACCACCGGACAAGTCGAACCATGGATTTATCAGCGCCTGTCCGAGACCTTCATGCTCGACCCGCAGATGCGCGATCGCCTGGCCCAACTTAATCCAACGGCCTCTGCCCGGGTCGCCAACCGCTTACTCGAAGCCTCAGAACGCAACTACTGGCAACCCGACGACAGCACGCTGGAAGCGCTGCGTCATGCCAGTGAAGAACTCGAAGACCGCCTCGAAGGGGTTTTCGAGAGCGCGCATTGAGGGCTTGCCGCCGGCCAGCCCCTTGCTTAACCAGGAAAGACGAGAATGACAGTCGCCACCGTACCGATCGCCGAAATCCGCCGTCCGCAACGCCCCGATGGCAGCGGCAGCGTGCAGGTGCAGCTTGACCCCAACCTGAAGATTGGCAACGCCAAAGTGTTTGCCGTCTATGGAAAAGGCGGAATCGGCAAGAGCACGACCTCGTCGAACCTTTCGGTCGCTTTCACCAAGCTCGGCAAGCGGGTGCTGCAAATCGGCTGCGACCCCAAGCACGACTCGACCTTTACGCTGACAAAAAAATTGATGCCGACGGTGATCGATGTGCTCGAGTCGGTCGACTTCCACGCCGAGGAACTGCGCGTCGAAGATTTTGTCTACGAAGGCTACAACGGCGTGATGTGCGTCGAGGCCGGTGGGCCGCCGGCGGGCACCGGTTGCGGCGGCTACGTCGTGGGTCAGACGGTGAAGCTGTTGAAAGAACACCACCTGCTGGAGGACACCGACGTCGTCATCTTCGACGTGCTCGGTGATGTGGTTTGTGGCGGCTTCGCTGCGCCCCTGCAGCATGCCGACCGCGCACTGATCGTCACCGCCAACGATTTCGATTCGATTTTTGCCATGAATCGAATCGTGCAGGCCATCAACGCAAAGGCTAAAAACTATAACGTTCGCCTCGGTGGTGTGATCGCTAACCGCAGCCGCGACACCGACCAGATCGACAAATTCAATGACCGTGTGGGCCTGAAGCGGATGGCGCACTTTCCCGATCTCGATGTCATTCGGCGCAGTCGCTTAAAAAAATCAACGCTCTTCGAGATGGAGCCGTCCCCTGAGTTGCAGGCCGTGCAGCAAGAGTATCTGCGCTTGGCCGCGGCACTTTGGGCGGGCACCGACCCGCTGGCGCCCGAGGCGCTCAAGGACCGGGAAATTTTCGATCTTCTGGGATTCGACTGACCATGAACGAGATCGCCTACCAGCAGCGACGCAGCGAAATCGAAACCTACTTCGACCGCACGGCGGCACAAGCCTGGGCAACGCTGACCTCGGCCGCACCGGTAAGCGGCATTCGCGCCACCGTGCGTGCAGGGCGCGAACGGACCCGCGAAAACCTGCTGAGTTGGTTGCCCAGCGACCTGCGTGGCCAACGGGTTCTCGACGCCGGTTGCGGCACCGGGGCGCTGGCCGTTGAAGCGGCGCGACGTGGCGCACAGGTCACTGCCATTGATCTGTCGGCAACCCTGATCGCGCTTGCGCGTGAGCGCATGCCGAGCGACTTGGCTGGGGCAATTGATTGGCGTTGCGGCGACATGCTCGACCCTGCCTTGGGCACCTTCGATCACATTGTCGGGATGGATTCGCTCATTCACTATGAGCGCGCCGAAGTGGTCAACGCGCTCGCCCAACTGGCCCCGCGAACCTTACGTTCGATCGTATTCACCTTCCCTCCGCGTACCCCAGCGCTCGTCACCTTGCGCTGGGTGGGTCGTTTGTTTCCGCGCGGCGACCGTTCGCCGGCGATTGTTCCGCTTGCCGAGCAGGCACTCAAACGCGACTTGCTGGCGGCGTTACCCCGCTGGCAACTCGGGCGCGGCGAACGCGTCTCGACTGCTTTTTATAAATCCCACGCGCTTGAGCTGTTGGCACCGCCGACCGCCGACGCGCTCGGCCGGTAAGCGTCGGAGCCGCTGACGTGTTGGAACAGACCCCGCCAACGGTCGCGAGCCGCGAGCACCCCAAGGCGCCCTGGCG
>Ga0114963_10001052_pt1 | contig 19030 bp, 25 predicted proteins | sample C_131016_EF_Meta_FD_87019 | JGI IMG/M metagenome (GOLD analysis project Ga0114963, IMG submission 87019) | Freshwater microbial communities from Lake Croche, Canada to study carbon cycling - C_131016_EF_MetaG | ecosystem: Environmental > Aquatic > Freshwater > Lake | place: Lake Croche, Canada...
GTCCATAAGGGCAGCGCACCGACAGCCGCCGCCTCCGCAAAGGTGTACCCAAATCCTTCTGCCGTCGATGCCACGATATGATATCCGTACGTAGTTTGAATCTGGGATCGGACCTCATTGGAGACATAAGGCGGATGGAAGGAGATGTTGGGACAGGTCGTGATCTTCTGTAAGCCTTCTATAATCGTATCGGTGGCAACTATTAATAACGGTGGCCACGTCGCTTTCCACGCCTTACAAATTATGACGGCAGCGTCTTGCTTGTGTGTCGACGCACCAATCATGTAGAGAAAGGAGGGCGAAGGCGTTGTTTTTAGGGTGGATAAGGCGGAAGATATTTCGGGACCGAACCGCCACGGCATTATCTTACAGCGTGCGGCATCCACCGTTGGAAACAGGGAACGTGCGTGTTCGGACTTGAACAGAATCATATCCGCACCGCCTTTTACGACAGGTTCCAGCACCCAATCCCACGCCTTGGTCGGCCACCATTCGGGATTCACAATCACCCAATTCTGTGTGGACCAGGGAAAGGCGGCTCTACACGGCACTTCCAGATGGATCGTCAGATCCACCTGTCTAGGTTTCGTTCCACCTCCGTAAAATGACTGAGGATCCTCGTGAAAGATACATTCTACGGGAAAGTCCTTCGACGCATGGACTTCCCGAAAGAGGGCTTCGACAATACGGGAATCTTGTCCGAGTCCCCACTGGGGGGAGGGGGTTCCCTCCTTTTCAATTGTCTTTCCGCCACCGTTTCGAGACAGGATTAAGATCCGAGCGCCTCGACGTAACATGGTTTATTCTATCCTAGAATGGAAAGTTTAGACCACTAGTAGGAGATGTGCTATTCGGAAGAAGTCAGTATGCTGACCTTTCTTGTTGGAACCTTTGGTGGCATCTTGGTTTATAGCCTTGGAACTGCGTTTGATCAGATTATTGGCGTTTATTTTGGGTATGTGGCCTTTATGCAACTTATAGAGTGGTTGCTTTGGCGACATCAAGTATGTGATGATTATCACAAAGGGGTATCATATACAGGTATGATGTTAAATGGCATTCAACCGGTTGTCTTGGGCGCATTGATTCTTGCGTGGAGTCCTAGAACCACGTACAAATCCTTGATTGGGATGATCACACTTGGTTATCTGTTGTTTGCTCTATATAATACTAGGCATTATACTTCCAATTTACAATGTACACAACCACAAACTAATGACCCGCACCTTGTATGGAATTGGACATCCTTCGATTCCTTTCCCGTTATGTGGATGGTCTATATGTCAACGTGCTTCATCATCTGTTTACTCGGAATGCCTACATTAAGATTGGGTCTGATATTTGGTGGAGGAACGATTCTGAGCTTACTGATAAGTATGATGGTGTATAAGAGACAAGATGTAGGTGCGATGTGGTGTTTCTTCACTAATTTTGTACCGGTATCCTATTATCTGCTATCGAAACTAGGAATCGCACAAACTATTTTCGCATGAGCATGTAAGAATGTTAAGTGGCGATTCGAATCCGTGGCGTGTCTTGCCTCACGCCACGTTGTATGACCCTCTCGCAGTTCTGGAAGATACAACAAGCAAGGCCTTTCGTACTCAGCTTGCGCTCTTTCAGTCGCAATGGAAACGGGACTTGGCCAAATGTAAGGCAACCGATAAAGCCGAGTGGCGTCGACTCGTTCACGAACTGCCCGACAAGGCGATGCCTCTTACTGTGGAAGCTGCGCATGAAGTCTTTCAGTGGAATCAAACTGAGGTGGCGGTTCAAGGAGGCCATCGATTATACATTTGGTTTGATGGTGTTTTAAAGCACAAGAGTGTCACTGATTTTGGGGTGGATCAAGATTCGGATCTGTATTATGTCATTGAGGATGTGGGAAAGGGGGCGGAAGTCTTACAGTTATCGGTCTATAAACGAGGATATAGACGTGATGTTTGGAACACGAAACCGGTGGGACCTTTTGCCGCCTTCCTCGAAGACACCATTGTTTATACAACCGTGGAAAACTTTTTACATTATTCCGGTGTTGAATCTCGTAACAAAACAACGGGACATTCGATTTTTACGATTCATCATCAATCAAGCCACCGTATCCAGGTCAGTATTCGAAAACCGCCCAGGCAGCCGGATGTCTTTATAATCGAAAGCGACGGGTTGAAGCAACGATGCGGTGTCATACATTCACAAAAAAAAGTACATTGGATGACTGGTATAAAAGAGACGACTATTATAGCCTTGACGCAAAAAGCCTATGCTGTCAATGATGCGCTGGTCATCAACCGAATTCGACGACCCTTTCCTTCAAAAGAGTTTTTAGTTGATGCGGTTCCTTGGTCTTTACATGAATACATGGTTACTACGACTAGAGATGCCTGCGTATCCTTATACATTTACAGTACAGAAATTCATAGATATACACCTATTTTCAAATCCAAACATCCGAATGATATTCAATTGTTGCGTAGGATACCGGCGGTCTTGTTAGATTGGCCCTACAAACCATCGGAAGTATGGGATTTACGAGATGAACGTCGTTTATACACCTTTCCTGAACCTGTGCCACTTCGTCATATAGCGCATGGTCATGCTTTATCCAAGGATGGTACACGTATTCCGTATACCTTTGTCTCAGCTGTAAACTCACCGAAACGATTGATTGTGGAAGCGTATGGTGCGTATGGAATTAGTGGGCATCGTTCTTACCCTACGCACTGGTTACCATGGTTAGAACGGGGGTACGGCTTAGCTGTTGGTTTTCCGAGGGGTGGACGGGAGAACGGGGATGCGTGGTACAAGGGAGGGAGTACCGCTGCGAATAAACACAATACCTTTGACGATGTTTACGCAGTGATTCAGCATGTACAACGAACTCAAAAAATAGGCACAGGATCCACGCTGTTTTATGGACGGTCAGCGGGCGGTTGGGTGGCGGCTCGAGTGGCTCAACATCTTCCACCTCTTGTAGGGGCTGTTTACGCAGAAGTGCCTTATGTGGATGTTATGAGAACCACCAGTAATCCGAAACTTCCTTTGACAGAATTAGAATACACGGAATTTGGCGATCCCTTACACAAGATTGCGGATTACGAAGCCTTACAGCGGATTTCGCCTATGGAGACGATTCCTAATGCACCGGTGAATGCGCCCTTTGTTCTTGTGCGAACTGCGTTTCACGATGTACAGGTTCTACCCTATGAATCTGTCAAGTATGTAACAAAATTACAAGCACTGGGCTTTCACGCACTGTTGGGATACGACAAAGAGGGGGGGCATTTTGCTGGGGTGGAGGATGCGATGAAACAACAGGTAGAGGATGCGTCCTTGTTACATCAGGCACTGTCAAAAGGGCCAAAACATACAAGAAAGAGACGATCGTCAATTCGAAGAACTCGGCGCCGGACTAGTTCATGAAAGCATGTCTGTGTTGCTTCGACGTCATAAGCAGCATTATGAAAGATGATTCCTTCCGCTTTACGAAAGAGTATGTTATAAAGTTCCGACAGTTTGGGGTATTTGTAAGGGTCTGTGTGATAGGAAGAAGCGGAGGGAAGTTTACAAAAGTCCTTGCTGGCTTTCATAGTACAAAGAGATCGTGCGGGCCATAGGAGCGGTGGAATTCCCCGGCGTTCGACTTCTGCGTTCAGGACCTCTTGGTCAAAGGAGAGATTGTGCGCCACCACCATGTCTGTGAGCATCAAATCGTCTCGCAACAGATGTATCACATCCGAACAATGTTCTCCTTCATCAATCGCTTGTTGGTGTGTAATGGTATGAAATCGTTGAGATTCAAGATTCCATAGCGTATGAAGGGGAGGTTTAATGATGTGAGAGTGCTTGCTAAGAAGAGTTTGGGTGGTCTTGTTGGAGTCCCAGAGTTGCCACGCAAGTTGGACAATGGAGGGGTAATCGGCTGCGGTAAGCGCAGGGCGTTTTGGAAGTCCATTGGTTTCGGTGTCAAAGAAGAGAATGCGCATGGTGTGGGGAGTCTGAGTCGACAGTTGGCTTCATCAATTTTGTCACGCCTAAATATACGATGCAAGGATATCAAGTTGAATCGTTTCTTGGAACTGGACCTTACCCTGGTAGTGAAATGGGCAGGGATGCGCCTCCTGGCCCTATTCAACCTGCTGCTTTGGGTACGACCAAGCAGAACGGTGGCCTTCGTAAGGTGTCTCGCAAGAATCGCAAGTCTAGTCGAAAGGCAAGTCGCAAGGCAAGTCGCAAGAGCAGTCGTAAGGCAAGTCGCAAGAATCGCAAGGCAAGTCGTAAGAATCGCAAGCCCAGTCGCAAGGCAAGTCGCAAGAATCGCAAGCCCAGTCGCAAGGCGAATCGTAAGAACAGGAAGAACATGTAAAAAATAGATACATTGTAATCTTACTCTATAACACCTGCCCATCCCTTAGGAGTGGCGAGACCCAATACCTTTCTTACTGGCTTGAAGGATCGGCGATGTTCAGGTGTTACACCGTGAAGAGCGAGTCCCTCCATATGTTTGGCAGCTCCATACCCCATATTTGTTCCGAATCCATATTTCTCGTGAAGATCAGGTCTCAATGCGACTTGTTCTTTAACGTATCGATCCCGACTGACTTTTGCCAAGATTCCTGCGGCAGCAATGGCTAAATAGATCGAATCTCCCTCGACAATGGTATGAGATTCTATACCTTTGTACGGTCTGAAATAATCCCCGTCGACCAGTAGTCTACCGACAGGCACCGACAGATCATCGAGGGCCCGGTGCATAGCGATCATATCCGCTTGTAAGATGTTGTGTTCATCGATTTCAGCCACACTGGCAGAGGATATCGAATACGCAAGGGCGGATTCCTTGATGTAATCAAACAACTCATCACGCTTCTTGGCCGAAATCTGTTTGGAATCCTTAAGTTGTTCTAACATTTCTCCACCATCTGGAAAGTCGTCCAAACAGTCACTAAAGGCCACGGCTCCGACAAAGACGGGTCCCCACAGACATCCTCGTCCCGCTTCATCCAGTCCCACCTCGATTTCGTCGTCCTTTGTGTGTCGTAGTTTGTACATGGTGTTACAGGGAACAAGAGTCCAATTCGTTCATCAATTTTGCTTGGCTATTTTTTCATATTGCGTTTTGAAAGGAAACGTAAAAACAGCAGTGCCGATTTTACGTTCTCAGAATAGGGATGAAGAAGGTGGAGGGAATACTTATGTTTCTCGTGGGGACCTTGTTTGTATATTCATTACTTTTCTGGACAGGAGTGATTATGTATAAGATATCACAGTCTACGATTGATGTTCAAGGATTTACCGACGCAATACCAAAGGATGTACAAATTGTCTATGAAACCATGAGCAGGGAAGTAGCGGATATTTTTGCGGCTGTGGATGCCTTTCACGCTTTTAATCCTCATCAGGTCGCAAGTCCCCGGATACTGCGATCTCCCCTACAGGCATCGTCAAGTATTGAACAGCAAGTCCTTGCTCAACAATTGTATAGATGATTCTTTTTTCCACATTAGAAGTAAATGAGGTACATTGTTGGTGTCATTGTTTTATTGGTTGCCGTGTGTGCCGTTGGAGTCTTTTTTGTTGAGGAAGGATTTGCTAACGTAAACGGTAAAACAGCTGCCGACTATTACAACAGCGTTTCTGGTCAATTTGGGCCTTCTCGGACGGGGTCTGACAGCGAGTCTGATATCAGTGGATCAGATGTGAGTGGTACTCCTAATAAACTCATAATGAATCCAAGTTCTTATTCTGAAAACCTCTTACTTTATTCCAAAAATGCGAAAGTCTACCCCGATGGATCGAGTAGCAATCGATCTTCACCCGGTAGCTCCAAACAGACGGGTGCGGATAAGTCACCCTCTCTTACACAAGGACAGGCTTACGGCAATGTTAATCCTGTTACAAATGATGATGGCCGATATGCGTCTCCCTCGGATCTAATGCCTGGGGATAATTCCTTTGTTCCTGAAGACGATGAAGACCATGTCGCTGTAAGAGTTGGAAAACAAGGTAAACCAAATAAGTGCCCCGATATGAGTCAGTATATTAAGAAGGACGCCATTCCTTGCTGGGGGTGTAAGTTATAATAAGGTCTTCTCTTAGAAAGATGGCAAAAATAGATGCGCCGTTCATTTTTGGCACAGTGTTTGTACTAGGAATCGTGGGATATATATTATACGTTGTTATACAAAAGGTGAGAGGTGAAGGGTTTGATAATAAGCAAGCCGAAGGGTTTGAGATACATCAGGCCGATCAAGTGGGGATAATCTTGTTAACAATCTTCCTTGTAGGAGCTTTGATACATTTTGGAAGGATAATTTTTAAAAAATAGCAGCGTTGTGTCGTATAATTAAAGGGTGTAAGAATCAAGGATGATTACACCGTTTATGTTTTAGAAAGAAATATGGTGGTAAGGGTAGGAGACATGAAGCAGTGGGTCATTCTTGTGATCATTGCTGTTATAGCAATTGCTGGATATCAATATTACCAATCTACAAAAAATACAGTCGAACGATTTGACTTGATTGGTGCATCAACAGCGTCCGAAACGTATTCGCCGCTGAATGCGCCGAACACGTCCCCCGTTCCCTTTACGGGATGGACGCCACCCTCTGGAATGGTTCCGTCGGCGGCTCAGTCCTCTTCGATTCCGGCAACGACTCCCGATGCCACGGTGGCCAACCCTTCCACGTCTATTGCGCAAGCGACGGATATACAATCGACACTGGACGCAATTAACGCCTTTCATCAGTTGTTTATCAATACACAACTTGAACTCTTGGACAAGGATGATGCGCAACTTGTCAGGGAAGTCCATTCTGAATGTCAAACCATTCAGCCCACTATCATGAATTCGTATGCGAATCCGGCGTCTACGACTCTTACAGTGGCGCAATTATCGGCTGTAAGGCAGAAGATTGCGAGCGCCGTGTCGATTCTTAGAGGTCAACCCAGCATTAAGGAGGGATTTGCGTCTCCTACGCCCGTCGGCGGATCAGTGGATGTAATCACCCTGCCTCAACTTCAGAACTTGGTTGACCGTATTAAGGCGTCACAACTCGTCTTGTCCAATTTAAGATCGACGGATGCGACCTTGACCCGACGATCCTCCGAGTTGGAACAGTTATCGGCTGATATACAGAATATGATTACAAAGATACAAAAGGGTATGATGAAGTTGAGTGATGTTCCCATTACACCAGCAGCCGCTGACGCCTTCCTGAAGACGGTGGATATGACAGATTTGGATCTACCCAGTCTCATGTCGACGGATGATATTTCAGGGAGTCCGATGGAGGATATCTCAGGGACACCGATGCCGACGGATGTCACAATAAGCGCCGTCCAGCAACTTCAAGCCATTTTCAAAACTCTTCAGGATGTCAAGTTCAGTGTAAATGTTCAATTGGCGCATGATCCTAAGACGGCGCAGAGAACAAGAGTGATTGATCGCATTGAGGCCTTGGAAAAGAAGATGTTTGCGTATGCGAGTAGCGATACGCCTATGCCTTCGAATATGATTGACGCAGTGAAGGCGGAATTACTTACCTTGAAAGCTGTCTTACAGGATTCTCCTCAGTCGTCGTATTCTCCTACAGACTCCTTACCGCCTATACAGGATAGAGCCAACATGTCCTCGCCTGAGTTTCCGTCCTTTGACCAACTTCAAAGCGCAGCGGGGTCCTTTGCTATGTCTGTTGTGAACAACTCTAAGTACAGTGACCCGCTTGGACAATTCAAGCCGAATACACCGGCAAAGAACAATAAGTCTTGGTGGGACGGCGGTTACCCTTCTCCCGACACCTTTGTAAGACCCGGCGCACCGTTAACGGATGAACAAATTCAGCACCGTGGTTCGACCTCTGCGTTCGATGAAAGTACTGTAGGAGGGCTTGATTATAGAGCACGGGCCAAAGATGTCTGTCGCCAATTGACCGAAGAATATGGTAGCGCACGGGACTTTGGATGTATTGCGGACCAAGATTCAGTCAGTGCGGATTACTCGTGGCGTGGAAATTTCAAGATGATTTGTAATCGTATTGGCGACATGTGGGGAGCCGACGAAGGCGGAAAATACGGATGCCCTCCGTATGATCCGAATGCCAAATTTCGCCAATCGTAGTTTTTTTGGACAGCAGGAATAGAATGAAAGTGGGAGGTATCACCCTTGAAGAACATATTAAATTACTCAAGAATCCGATAGTATTACTAACGTTTCTGGGTTTCGCAGTCATGCTTGGGTTAGTTATTTACGTCCTAATACTAAAACCCTTCAAAATTGTTGATACGTTTTCTGACTACGGAACGTGCGGTAGATGTAAGGCGCCCAGGCCTTGTAAGTGCGACGAGTGTTCCAAGTGTAGACACCATCCTTGCCGATGCGATTCGAATGGGAGTCAGGATGCGCCTAGCTGCCCTACCTGCCCTCAACCCGATCCATCCAAGTGGGTTCTCAAGGCGACGGTGCCTCCTTGCCCCCCTATGCCCGATATGAGCAAGTACATGTTGAAGACGGAGTGCCCTCCTCTTCCCGACATGTCCAAGTATGTGTTGAAGTCGTCGGTGCCCAAGTGCCCTCCTTGTATCTCGACATGTTCCAAGCCTTGTAAGATTGGGGAATGCCCTCCTTGCCCCAGACCCCGTTGCCCTGTCGTCAAGTGCCCTGATCCCAAGGCGTGCCCGGCATGCCCTACAGCCACGTGTTCTCCTTGCCCTGAGCCCAATATCCGGTGTAAGGCCGATTACCAACCGGGACCTGTGCGTCCTATGCTCGCCAGTACCAATACCTTTGGATTTTAGTGATCAGGAGATTGTAAAACAATCTTATGATATTTTAGAGATGGCAAAGGTAAATAGTCCTATTGGTAGTTTAACTACTCCAAATTCTAATATTGGTAGTTATACAACCACTCCATATTCTGATATTGGTAGTTATATAAGTACTCCAAGTCCGAACGGACCAAAAAACACTGTTGGTACAAATAAAGGGGGACGTTTTGCATTTTCCGTGAATTCGAAAAATGCTAGAAATAGCCCTCTTTTGTCGATGAATGAGAAACGACGACGTCTTACACAGAAACTGATTCAAATAGAATCAAGAAGAAAGGATTTAGAAAAGGAAGGAAAAACACAGGATGAGGACCCTGTGTTGGTCACTCTTATGAAGGAATATACCCAACTTTTAAAAGATATTGGTGTAAAGAATAATAATAACAGTAATTCGAATGCGACTCGTAAGAGTCGTCGTAGAAATCGCAAAAATCGTCGTAATACACGAAAACACTAAGAATAATAATCTCTTTCTACAGTAAGAATGGATACACGGTTTTGGGGTCCGAGCGGGTGGAAACTGCTCCACCTGATCACCTTTTCCAAGGAGTTGCCGAATCCTACGGCTATCCATGAGTTCTTTACACTCTTACAGTATGTTCTTCCGTGTAAGTTTTGCCGTGCGTCCTTAAGTGATTATTATGCGGTGGATCCGGTTCCTCACAAGGTTCCTGCGTTCAAACACTGGCTCTATCGTATTCATAATCGTGTTAATGGGAAGTTGAGAGAGCAGCACTTGGTAAAGGAGAAGGATCCAGAATGGTCCACGATTCAAGCACAGTATAAGGCCATGATTGATTGTTCTGAGAATTCATTTGTGGGTTGGGATTTTCTGTACTCGGTGGTACACACAACTCCCGGTCCACATACGCCGACAGCACCGATGCCGTCGGCGCCTCCCTTGGAGGTTCTTACCACTCCTGAATTACGAAACCGTTGGAATATGATGAGCCGAGGAGAGCGTCTTCCCTTATTAACACGATGGTGGAATCTGTTACCGCAGGTCTTACCCTACAAGAGTTGGCGATCAGCTTGGTCCTCCTCTAAAAAGCAACCGTCTCTTACAATGAACAAGCGGGCGATTACAGCCTGGCTCTTTTCCGTAGAGCAGCATCTGTGTAAGACCTTGAAGGTCTCTACAAGGCATGCGTCGCTGTCAGGTGTATGTTGCGAATTACGAACCTTTGCGAGTGGATGTGCTAGTAAAAAAACACGAAAAACAACGACGTGTCGCTCCAAGACGCTTAAGCGGTCAAAACTATTGAATCGGGCTGCAACTTAGTATCAGCGACCTTGATTTGCTTCAAACTACCACGATGGCGCCAGCAAACTGGCGTGTCCTTATATCTGGGCGCAGAGCAGGGAGTCTTGTCTATGCCTACAAAGGAACATTTGTAGGCATAGGTTGCGTTAGGTTTCTTTATCTTATTGGCCATCCAGGCCTTGCTACTCGCATCAAAGAAGTCGGCTGTAAATTCCATAGGTTGCTGTACATACAAACAACGGCAGAATGTTCAATTTTTTTGAGACCCCATCCTAATGGGAGGTATAATCTCCGTCCTACCTGTGAATCCAGACGCAACGGAATCAGAAGGTCACTGGGCGCCAGATTGGACAACCGGTATGCGCTGGTGTACGGATGCGATTATATCGGGGGATGATGTTGTGAAGCAACAGGGTGCGGTACCTGGATCTGAAGTATGGGGGCCCTATACGAAGAAGTATACAAAATCCTTGTTTGGTCAACTTTTGTTCACACCCCCGGAATCTGTGGATACTGTCCCGATTCTGTGTCAATGTAGAGACATTCCGAATTATATGCGAGACAGTAAAGGACATATTGTCACAGGCGCAGGAGGAGCCGTTTTGTTCGGAAGCCATCGACCTGCCTGTTGGGAAGACGATTCCTACTTTATGAATCCGAGTGGAGGACCCAAATTCACGGTTACGCTTGGACACCCCAGTTTTTATATAAATTTTGTCACAAAGAACTTGATAGGAAATCTGGTTTCTTTGGCGACAAGGCGTAGGAAGACTAGAAAACAGCGTCGGAATGTAACACCATAAATAAATGTATGCGTTCATAATAGAACCATGACAAAGACGAAGGCATTTGATACTATAATTCCTAGTCCCTCATTTATGATATCATTGGTGGGTGTTGGTGTCTTAGTGATTGTTGCGATTGGTATTATTTTACTGATAAAAACATCCTTGTCCTCAAAGAATCAAACGGAAGGATTTGAGGTTGATGAACGCATATCTACAACACTTTGGGTTGGTTTGGCTGTGCTGGCACTTAGTATGGTTGGTATGATTTTATTCAGAAAAAAGTCTGCCTAGACTTTAAAACATGTCTTTATAACAGAAGATGGCGAATTATGTTTTTTTCGGACTTTTTGCTATAGTTATTGCGGGTTTTATTGCTTTTTTCGCACAGAAATTGGTAGAATATAAGAACGAAGGGTTTGTGAACCTAACAGAAATAGGTCATATTATATTATACATTACGCTCAGCGTGCTTGCTTTGACAGTTGTAGTAGCCTTAAATTTCAAGAAGTGAAGTTCCCGGACTTTGTAGTAGAAAGATGTTTATATTAGCATTGTTCGCCGTTGTACTGGGTGTACTTATTTACTTTCTTGTAACGAAAGCCTTTCCTCAAAAGGAAGGTTTTGAAATGAGTGGCAGGAACAGTAATCATGGGGGAGGGTTCTTTGTATACATGAAGTCTAATAATAGCCCTTACGCTAGATAGAATAGATCCACAATATATTTGTAATATTCCAAATAAAATTCAAAGTTCTTAGTATACAGATGGAAGTTCCATTGAAAGAAGGATTTGATAATATGCTACTACATGCTTCATATGAAAGTGCATTTACGTGGGGAGCGATTGTCGGGGCTATATTTTGTGTTATAGGTGTGCTAATATATGGTGTACAGACGATATATAATACGATTAAGGACCTCACTAAGAAGAAGTCACACACGAATAGCCAGTCGCAGAGTAGAAAGAATAATAGTCGTAAAAATTAATCATTTCTATACACACAAGACTAGAATCGTAGCTCCTGAAGCCGCTTCATAACACCATTCGCATACTTCAATCCAGGATGTTTGGACAGCCAGACAGCACACGGGATTAATCGTCGTCGTTCATCTTCGGATACTCCTTTCGCAATCCATTTGGCTTCCAATGTTTGTGCGGTCCCCCAATCCGCAGGAGACCAGATAGGATCTTCGTCAGGTCGTACAATCCAGGGTATTAAACTTCCACCTCTCTGTAACATTTTATGTTAATCCTATAGAAAGCAATGGCCCGTGGCTTTAAACACCTTTCGCAACTCCTACCCTATCTGCCCTATATCGCTGTGATCGCAGTAGCTGTTCTAGTCTTTGTCAGCATTGGTCTGTACCAACTTCCTAAGGAGACTAAGCCTTTTCGAGAGCAGTTCGCAAACAATAGTGCGACCTTTACGATGTATTATGCTGATTGGTGCCCTCATTGCCAAACGGCCTTGCCCGAGTTTCAAAAGTTGGGGCCTACAATGACCATCGACGGGACGCCCGTCGTACTTCAGGCACTCGAGGAGAAGCAGATCCCCCCGGCAGCCAAGGACGGGATAAAGGGATACCCGACGATTCAGTTGGTAAAGCCGGATGGATCTGTAACGGAGTTTTCAGGGGCGAGGACGGCAGATGGCTTTCAACAGTTCTTGAAACAGAGTCTTTCATAAGAGGATAGATGTCTGTAAGCCAGGACGTTGCGACCTTGTGTCCTGTCTCCCACAGAAGATCAAAATCATCTTTCATGAGTTTCAAATACCACGCAGGAAAGGGAGGCGCCGGAAACCACAAGATGTTCTCAGGCCAGTTCTGTTTCCAAACACGTTGTTTCGCTGGTTCATCAAAATGAACCATGGAAAACATATACTCGACAAAGGTATCAGGGCCTTTTTTGGCCGTCTTTGAAAAGCAGAATCCAAGAGATTCCCGACGATCTTGATCTGTCGGTAGGAGATCCCACGCAAAGTTTGCTCGCAGCGCTCCATCAATCCAGATATCTCCACTCTCAGGATGTTTGAAAGGACAATAAAATAAGGGCAGTCCCATCGACGCCCGCACAGCTTGTACAATATTGAGATCGGGATATGTGTTCGAGTTCAAGGTGAGAATTTTACGATTTGTGACATCTGTTACAACAATGTGAAGGGATGGAACATCTTTGAAAGTATAGGCTGAACTTCCAGGAGTCAGCATTTCAATTACACGACTCACAATTGTGATAAGACTTTTTCCACTGTCTAATCCCCACGCATTGGCGATATTCAAGATATTTGTAATATCCATGTCTCGAAAATCACGGAAATCCGTGGCTTCCACAATGGGTTTAATCCGTGCGGGAGAGACTCCGATCGCCATAATAATTGCTACGAAGGCACCGGCACTTGTGCCCCAGTATTCATTTACATCCCGTAAAATACCGGCGGTTTCTAATTCTACAAGGGCTTCCACAAACGCAATACAGCGGGTGCCGCCACCACAAAACACAAGACGTTTGGGGTGGAACATCTTAGTGGATGGTAAGGTTCCTTTCTTATAATTTTTCCGCAGTGTACATCAAGCATGTCACAGTCCTTGATGCCACCGAGTGTCCCTCCGTCATCCTTGTATACGGAGGAAGCACGGCGAGATGCCACACGCATTCGTATTTACAATATGGTGCTTCAACAAATTTACACGAAGATTAAGGCTATCGCACGCATTCCAGGAAATCAGAAATCACTTTGGTATGTGGTCCCCGAATTTATTCCTGGGACGCCTCGCTTCGATATAGGCGATGCGATTTTATACATTGTTTGGAACTTGCGAAATACAGGATACACGGTGGCATATACACATCCCAATTTGTTGGCGATTTCTTGGTCCTCTCACGATGAAGTCTATCGTACTTCCACAAGTCCTTGGTCTGTCGTGTTAAATACGGCAAGGGAGCAGGCGATGATTGAACGGCCTTTGATTCCTCATATTCCGAAACCGGTGTTTGCGGCGATGCCCTCCTTCAAGATGGTGGAGTCTATGCGGTCAGATATAATTAAGCGGAAGACGCCGATTAAGAAGACGGTGGAATTTCGACCGGAAGCCGTCCCGGTCGCCAAATCAGGAGCGGCCTTACCGGGTCAACTGGGGTCGAAACATGTGAGTTTTGTATAAAATCTTGCCATATTATATAACGATGTCTGATGCAAGTGATCCCAAGTTTTGGGCGATTATGGGTCCCGTATTAGGTGTATTTGCGGTAATTTTGTTTTTTATGCATCCTGTGTCAGACGAGCTGTTTACACGAAAAAACAAGACTCCTCCCAGGACACCTCCCAGGACACCTAATAGGACTCCTCCTAAGACTCCTCCCAGGACTCCTTCGCCAAAGACTCCTCCTAAGACTCCTTCGCCAAAGACACCTCCTAAGACTAGCCGTATCTGATGAATAGAATCACTATGATACCTCCAGTTCTCGTACAAAGCAAGTGCCAAAGTCCTTGTAATAATGTAAGTAATCGCTGTATTTTTTGTACAATATAGGCTGATTGAACATATTCACGTGATACTTGTGAGGATCGGTCACCGTTAGATCAAAGATTTCATCGCCTCCAAAGATAAAGGCAATCTTGTTCTTATTATAGTGTTGTTTGACAAGATGAAAGAAGGGAAAGTCACAAAATTCATCAGGACCTACCTTTCCGTAAATAATCAAGTCCCAAAAGTTACCTTGTATCTTGGATACAATCTCACTTTCACTCATGTCGTAATCGGCATCTTTTTGTAAACGCCTTGGAAAGGTAAAACAATTGGAGCCGTAATACTTATTTGGCACCGTATTATCAAAATCATCATACAAAAAGGGCATTTTATCGTACTCCACGGCAACGCCTCCCACGGATTGTATATGACGTTTCAATCCGATCCATAAGGATTCTCGATTGTAATTTATACCGTAATGACCTGTGAGAAGTAAGATACGTTTCGCCTTGTCGCCATTCTTGATCTTGCTTAAAAAATACCTGGCTGTAGCGGAGGTTGTACAATGAGTTCGTGTATGATGTAAAAATTTTGTACATAATTGATTGTATTTTTCTATATGATCAGAATCTTCGGACCAAGAGTTGTACAAGACCTGCGCTTCCTTATTCAACTCCTTGGGATAGGTGGTGAGAGTTGCCGAGGGACAGTCATTTAAGCCTTCGAACAAGGGGATACATCCATTCATAAGAATTTCGTAATGTCGTAAACAGTCCCAGCCTCCTTTCATCTTTGTTAGCCCAAATCTAGCAGACCTGTACATCTCATTGTATTCTCTTTCTTGGCGGGGTCCAAAGGTATAGGTGCTGGGATCGCCTGGTATTAAGGAGGCTACTAGACACGACTTTTCGGGAACAGAAGGCACTACACATTCCTCAGGAATACAGAAGGACAGGGGGAAGATACTCGGTGTATCAGCATCGAGTTCCCATACTTCATCGTGATCCAGTGGTGTCACATACAATAACGAATCGGAATCGGAGATTTTCTGTAGGGACTGGTTTTGATTCATATAGAGCTTGTGAGTAAAGGGAATATACCGTTTCGTCTTGTGCGACAAGAAACTTATGATCCAACACAGAGAGGAGTTGGAATGTAGCAAGGTGGTGGCGTCTCGCATCAAGGCGATATCATGCGCCAAGGTGTTTTGAATGATAACAGGGTTCCATGTCTTAAAATATTCTAAGTACTTGTATTCCCATGAATGTTTCAAGGTATCCACAACAATGTAGAGCCGTCCTTTCAGGTTCTTCAACAAGGTAAGATAGTGTTGCGGTGGAAGAATGTCACTCGTTTTACAAGGCAATTGTATAAAGTCATCGAGTCGCAACGACATCACGACATCCTCAGGACCGAAAGACACAGAATGTGTGGACAAGACGAGATATTCTTTTAGGGATAAGGCTTTCTTATCCATCCAAATCACATCTTCGTTCTTGTCATGACAGATGAAGGAACGTAAGGCATCTCGATCCTTCACAAAGAACTCACTCTTTTGAAAATACCCTCGACACACAATGTGACGATTTTTGGCGCTTTTTGTACCATTCAAATATTCCCCTACAGTCTCTTCTGTTATAAGGAGCGCATCCTCATGTTTGAACTCTTGGCTACTTACATAGGTATGTCCAAATCGCACTGTGAAGACCTTACACATTAAGTATCGAAATAACTGATTTCCAAACCGACCTCCTCCATCTTCAAAGGTAATCTGATAGTCGATCTTATACTTTGAATAATCCTTGTGATGAAAGTAATATCCATCGGATCTCGCCTGTTCTTCAGTGCTATGCTTTTCATGAATTTGTAAGCGATGATTAATAGGATCTGTAGGGCGCAGGTGCTTGTACACTGGTTTGTGTAAGAGAGCCGATAAGACGACTTCTTCAGGAAAGATCGAGAAAAAGGGCCAGCCAAGTTTTACCATCTCATAATAGTCCTGTATGAGCCCTTTCACAGCAGCATGTTGGAGATTTAGTCCAAATACAATGGTTTCGATATAGATCGCTTCTTCTAGATTTGTTCCGGTCAAGTAATTGAGAAGGCGGATTGTTTGTGGTAAGACCATAGATCTCCAGTGATGGCCCGAATTCACAGGTTTCGCTAACACAGAATCCAAGGCATTAAACAAGGGCTCTGGATTGTTCAAGGCGTAACAACCTGAATCGATCCAGATGACCTTTGTAAACCCCTTCTTTTCCGCCTCCAGCATCATAAAGATTTTAAACGCATACGGAACACCGGCGTACTTCATTTCGGTGCTGGTAGGATTCGGAAAGCCACCTGTAAATAAATAGAAGTGGCCCTGAAAGCCACTAAATTCCAAGGATTTCAAGATTTGTTGGGATGCGACAAAGCGTGTATTATTTTCAGCACCCGCAACTACATGAACAAAGGGAACACAACATACAAAGCATTTTGTACCATCCCCGCCGTTTCCAACTGTATAGAGGGTTTTTGTAGGTTCGAAACTGCTATGAACAAGTGTTTGTGTGATTCCTCGTGAAATACGGTTTCGAAAATCTGTTTCACTGTAAAAACTATTTTGAGCGTTGTATAACCTGTGTAAATCCGCATCGATCGTTTTCGCCGTCAACTGTGCTTGGATCTTAGCATAATCCTCCGCATTGTACTCCGCCTTCTCCTCCACGTCAAGTAGAAAGGGATTGGGTTTCAGAACAAAGGGAAAGAAGTTGAGATCGATGTCGGGACAACGGACTTCATTCGGAAAATCCAAGCCCTTTATGGGTAAGGGTTGCGTATTGATCTTGGGTGCTTCCTTGAAAAACTTCTTGTTTACATACACTAATTCGATAACGTTGGGAAGGCCATTACTTGCGGCAAGATCGGCATTATTTCCATGCGCATGAACCAAGTAATGTGTCTGGACTAATTTTTTCAAACAGTCCTGCTTTTCAGCGTAACCGCAACCAAAACTATTAATTGTAATTCCGTGCCAACTTGTATTTGTAATACCATGTAATTCAATCACGATTTGAGCAAATTTGCTGAGATTGGTTTCGCTACATCCTTGTAACCACGCCCATTCACCGCCTTCAATATCCATTTTCAAGAAGATGTTGTGAAGGTCTTGAATATAGGATTCAAGATTTGTAATGGTATCGGTGTTTTCAGATCCAATATTCTTTTTTACAAAGGTCATGCTGTTTTGTAGATTTGCGGGAAGGCTGTCAACAGATCCATCAAATCCAAAACATTGCGTCTTTTGAAGACCGTGTTTTTGTATGAAATCCACTGAGAAATCATCATTACTAGCAATTCCAGCACTTATAAGACAATCGTAGGTTGTATCGACATCCGCAATTACATATCCGCCATCAATATCTAGGCCATGTCGAATTTTTTTTGGAAACTCATATACAACAAAGAGTGCTTCTGGTGAATCCAGAAGGGTATCTTTCGTAGACATTTTGTAAAGATCTACTAAAGATTCGTATGATAGGTTTAGACCTATACGGGATATACACCGTTTCTTATTGAAAAAGCATTCGAATTGGACGCATTCGCCAAGAGTATGGTCGCTTGAGTTCCTTGTTTGACCAGCATGTCCAGAAGGAGAAGGATGAAGAAGCCGCCGAGAACAAACATGATAATTTCCATGTGGCTTGACTGGGCCTTTCGCTGGTCTTCGTCTTCTAGCTTTTGGAAGAGGGACTCGAGTTTCTTTTGGAGGGCGTCAAGACGACTCTCGGCCTTTCGTTCAGCGCCGGCTACATCAAATTGCCTCTGCGATCCGGGAGAAATGTTTTGCCACAGGGTCGATTGCCCATCCACCCATGCTGTGGGTATGAGAGGCGTTTCCGCCGCTCTCGCAGGCATACGCTCCTTAATCCACGAGGGAGCGGAGGAATCAGTAAACATCTTTGCCCAGTCGGTGTTCAAATTATACACTTGGTCATCTTTGACGTCGCTCGTAGGATGTGGAAAGTAGTCGGACGAGGGCGAGGAGTCGGTGGCTTGTAACATTTGGGAAATACTGGTGCTTTCGTCGTTCTGATCTAGGAATCCGGCACCAAGGCGTTCAGCGGGAGGCATAACCCGTTGGGCTTGTCGATCGGGATCTATAGCAGGACTGTTGATCCAGGACTCGGGAGGTGGTAAGAGGTTCTGTTTCCGTTTCTTTTTGGATTTCGGTTCCGTGAAAAATGAATATGCTTCGTCTAATGAGCACATGGCTCCCCTATTGGTCCGGCAGAATTTGTGAATGGGCGGAAGGCGCATGGGAACTCGGATCACGTCCTACAACAATTAAAGGTCCGTTAAATCATATTTAAAAAAAAACAAAAATCTCCGAAATGAATATACAAATGCCCTCTCATAAATACGACATTACTGTAAAAGGTGTCAACAAGTGGGCATGGGAAGAAATCAAGCAGGTGGGGAAGATTATTGCGGTGAAGGATAAGGGTCTTCAACGTGCGTATGCGCGTAGCACTCTGAACGGAATGGCCTATCTTCGTGATGCTATTTATCAGTTGATTACCGATTCTAAGAACCCGGAGTATATCAAAGCGGAGTTACAAATTACACATGACAAGGTGGTGCGTATAATGAAGCATTTGATTGCGGATTTTGATATTGATATGAAGGACATTCAAGAGTTCA
>Ga0114963_10001054_pt1 | contig 19023 bp, 14 predicted proteins | sample C_131016_EF_Meta_FD_87019 | JGI IMG/M metagenome (GOLD analysis project Ga0114963, IMG submission 87019) | Freshwater microbial communities from Lake Croche, Canada to study carbon cycling - C_131016_EF_MetaG | ecosystem: Environmental > Aquatic > Freshwater > Lake | place: Lake Croche, Canada...
CCGCACTCCCGCCACCGGGGCGGCCGCCAGGTGAAAAGCTGCGGCCGCATCCGCAAGAGCGGGTTGCCGGGGTAGTTTTCGATGTGGCCGTTGGCAACGAGCAATTCCGGGAGCCCGTCGCGGTCGAAGTCGGCCAGCGCCGCGCCGAAGCCGAGGAAGGGGAGCGTCGGCTCGTGCAGGCCGACGAGGGCCGTCACATCCTCGAACCCCGCCGGCCCGAGGTTGCGGTAGAGCGTGTTCGACTCGCCGTGGAAGTGCATGGAGCAGATGTCGAGCCAGCCGTCGCCGTCGTAATCACCCACGGCGAGCCCCATGCTCGCCTGTGTGTGACCGTCGCGATCGACCGCGCAGCCGAGCGCGAGGGCCGACTCGCGGAACGTGCCGTCGGGGCGGCCCACGAAGAGGAAGTTCGCGGTCGTGTCGTTGGCGACATAGACGTCCGGGAGGCCGTCGTTGGTGAAGTCGGCGACGGCCACGCCGAGCGCCTTGTTGCCCGGCCCGGAGAGTCCGAGACGGCGGGCGGCCGGCTCGAACGACCCGTCGCCCCGGTTCACGTAGCACTCGTCGGGCCAGGGCTCCATGTCGCGCGGATGGCAGATCCGCGGCTCGCCCCGCTTGTCGCGGCACTCGAGCGGGTCGAGCGGGTCGTAGACGAGGTAGTTGCAGACGTAGAGATCGAGGTCGCCGTCAAGGTCGAGATCGGCCCAGGCGGCCGACGAGCTCCACCGGCCGTCGGCCACGCCCGCGGCCGCGGTCACGTCGGTGAACGTGCCATCCCCCATGTTCCGCAGCAGCGTGTTGCCGCCGACGTTGGTCACGTAGACGTCGTCAAAGCCGTCGTCGTCGCAGTCGCCGACGGCTACGCCCTGGCCGTAGCCGCGCTCGACGACGCGGGCCCGCTCCGTGACGTCGACGAAGCCGGCCGCGCCGGCGTTGCGGAAGAGACGGTCGAGCGGCTGGCCGCCGCGGTCCTGTGCGGTCGGATCGCCCCCCTGGTTCAGGTAGAGATCGGGCCGGCCATCGCAGTCGTAATCGAGCCAGCCGGCGCCGCCGCCGATCGCCTCCACCATGAGCGACCGGCCGCGCTCGCCGTTCTCGTACACGTGCAAGAGGCCGCGGGCGGCGTGGACGTCCTCGAGTGTCGGGCAGGGACGGGCCGCGTCCGCGATCGCGCCGGCGGGTGCCCGCGGCGCCGGCGACAGGACGAATGGGGATTCGGGCTCGGCCGCCGGCTCCACTGGTGCCGGCGTCCGCACGGCCGTCGCCCGGGGGGCAGGGCGTTCACCGCAGCCGTTCGCGGTGAGGAGGGCGGCCGCGGTGCACAGCGTCATGACCGCGCCCACCGGCCCGAGCCGCCGCACTTGCATCACCCACACCCTTCAGTCGGTGGTCACCGACTCGCCGCCGCGGATCGTCGCGAGCGAGTAGCGGACGATGTGGTCGATCGACTCGTTGAAGAATTGCACACTCCCGTCGGCGTACATCGCGTGGGCGCCGCCAGGATGAAAGCTGCTCCAGCCGCTGCAGCGGCGGTCGCCCGCCCCGAGCTGCCAGGAGAGGTTCGTGTTGTTGAGGGGATTCCGCAGGCTGGTGACTGCGGAGATCGAGGGCATCCAGCTGCTGACGTCGTTGACACCGAAGTCGAACGGGTCGGTGCTGCCGCCGCGCCAGTGCATGTCCTCGACCACCGCGATCGTCTTCGACGTGCCGTCGCGGATTTCGGAGAGCAACCGCGGGGTGGCGAACATGAACACGCCGTTGCCGTTGGGCATCTCGTTGAGCGCTTGTTGGTTCAACCAGGGCGTCCCGGCCGAGCCGCGGGTGAACCGGCTCGGCGTGCGGGTGTCGGGGAAATCGGGAATAGCCGAGCAGTCCTTCCAGCCGCCCCAGATATGGCCGAGACTGCCGCCGTAGTCGGTGCGGCCGAAGTTCGTGCCGCCGCCGGCCCCTTCGTTGTCGATCAGCGTGCTCACCTGCTTGGCCTGCGTGCTGTTCGTCGGGCAGAGCAGCCCCGGAATGATCCGCTGGGAGATCGCCAGGTTTGGGCCGGCGTTGCTGTTCTGCTTGTAGTCGATGCCCCGTACCGCGTCGTCGTAGTCCATCACCCGCAGGGCCATCGAGATCCAGGAGAAGCTGCCGTTGGCCGAGAGGCCCCACAGCGTCGAGCCGGTGTTCGTGACGTTGCCCTTCATCGCGTCGCGGTTGAAGGGAAACTGGTCGCTCTGCGCGCTGATCACGTTGTGGATGCCGAGGCCGAGCTGCTTGAGGTTGTTGGAGCAGCGGCTGCGGCGGGCCGACTCGCGGGCCGACTGGACGGCCGGCAGGAGCAGCCCCACGAGCACGCCGATGATCGCGATCACGACGAGCAGTTCGACGAGCGTGAATCCACGGTCGCGGATCGGGCGCCGGGGGGCGGGGAGGACCATGAGGGGGGCTCCACTGGATGGGATGCTGGACGGGACGGTGACGAAGCGAACCGGATGCCTGGGGACGGACCGGACGGGAGCGGTGTCGGACAGGAACCGCGCCGCGATCACAGCGCGAGGTCGATCGTGTTGGGGCCGGGTTTCACCTCGACCTCCTTCGGGCTCGAGTCGGGGGCGAGGTATTCCTTGGGGAACGACGCCTTCGGAGGAGTCGGTGACTTCCCTTTGCCGCTGGTGTACCGGGCGGCATCGGCCTCCATGGACGATTCCTCAAAGGGTGTGAGGACGACCTTGTATTTCCCGGCCATCGCCCCCTTCACCCCCTTGTTGCCGGTGACGAGCGCGAAGCGGCCGCTGGCATCGACCCGCCCGGTGGCCATCTGCGCTGACGCATCTGCGGGATAGAGGGCGATCTGAACGTTCTGCGCCGGCTGGCCACCGATCGTGAGCGTACCCGTGACGGGATGAACATCGGGGCCGGCGGGCTTGCAGCCCGCGGCTAACGCGGCGACGAGGAACATCGCCACCGACGCACATCGCAGTCGCATCACGATCGGTTGCCTTCGCACGCTCGAGTCCGTACCCCAGTACCCCAGTCGGGCGGGATGATAACGCGAGTGACCCGCCAGTGCAAACTCGCGTGCGCGATTTTTTCGGACGACCAAACGTCCGGACGGCCGAAATCATGGCCCGGTGCTTCGGCGCTGTCGGTTTCCAGGGCGGACGGCTTGCCGAGCCGAAGTGGCCGCGAAAAAGTTCCTCTGGGACTTTTTCCAGGCACGAAAACCTCCGGTTTTCACGGGAGCTGCGCTCCCGCGATCGCATCCCTGCGACTGAGCAGCCCGTGGAAAAAGTCCTCCAGGACTTTTTCCAGGCACGAAAACCTCCGGTTTTCACGGGAGCTGCGCTCCCGCGATCGCATCCCTGCGACCGAGCAGGCTGTTTGTCCACAGCCTGCTCAGCTCAGCGGGGGGCGCCCGCCTTGGCCAATTCGATCGCCCGCCGCAGCCGTTCGGCGATGTCATGCTCGCCGCAGGCCGCCGCGTACGTCGCCACGTCCGCCAGCACCGACTTCGGGATCGTGCGGATCTCGGGCTGTTGGAGGATTTCCCGCCGCAGAGTGCGGCCCTTTTCTGCGACCTCCGCCATCTTGGCCCCGGCCTCGGCGCGGCCGGTCTTGCGGAGCACACCCGCCAGTTCGTGCCGGCTCGCCTGGTCGAAGGGATCGATCGCGAGGGCCCTGAGGAGCGACTCCTCCGCCTCCGCAAGCTCGCCCCGGGCGGCGTGGGCCCACGCCTTGAACCGCCAGAACCGGCAGTCGCCGGCGGCGTCCGCCGGGGCCCGCGCGAGCAGCCGCACCAGCTCGTCGAGATCCCCGCGCGTGCTCGCCTGCTGCAGGAAGATCGCCAGCAGCTCCCGATTGCGGGGAAACCGCTCGCAGAGCGCGGCGATGCGGGCGAGGCGGGCGGTCGCGGGGCCCGGCTGCGGCCGGGCGGCATCGGGATCGGCCCCGGCGTCAGGCGGCTCCGGCTCGATGACCACGTCGGGCACGCCGCAGGCCGCGGCGACGAGGAAAAGCTCGTTGTCGGGGTCGTGCCGCAGCCAGCTCTCGTTCACCGCCTCGGTGTTCGAGAGCGTGAGCCACTGGCTGCCCACCAGGTAGACGAACGTCTCCGGCGCGTCGCAGCCGGCCGCGATCGTGCGTCGGGCCTCCTCCGCCAGCCGGCTCCGCTGAAGCGTGACGGCGTAGAAGAAGGCGAGCCGTTGGTGCGGCTCGTGCCGCCGCGGATCGATGCGGATGATCCGCTCGCAGGTGTCGACGGCCGCGAAGGGCCGGCCAACGTCCGTGAAGAGCAGGTCCACCCGGGCGAGCAGCGCCGCCGTCGCCCGCGAATCGTCGTCGGCCACGCGGTCGAGCGCCGCGGCGGCGTCGGCGGGCCGGTGGCGGCCCACGGCCGCTTCGGCCAGCGAGAGCCAGGCCGACGTCGAATCCGGACGCGCGGCCGTCCATGCCCTGGCCGACCGTTCGAGCCGCTCCCAGTCGCCCGCGGCGCTCGCCGCGCGGCAGGTGGCGAGGAACTCGGCCTCACGATCCGCGCGTCGCCCGAGCCCGAGCAACACCATCGCGGCGCCGGCGGCCAGCAGGCCGACGCCGATCGCGGCGAGCGCGGCCCGCACGACGAACCCGTGCCTGCTGCGGCAGCCGCGTTGAGCAGGCTCTGGACAAACAGCCTGCTCGATCGCAGGGATGCGATTGCGGGCACGCAGCTCCCGTGAAAACCAGAGATTTTCATCCGTGGAAAAATGTCCGGAGGACTTTTTCCACGACCAGTGAGCCTGCGCTCGATTCTTCATGGCGGATCGTCGGCGCGAGAGGAGCGGACACGTGTCGGGAGCGACGGCCATACCCCGAAAGGACTTCCGCCCAATGGCCCCGATGAGCGTTGTACACGACTTCAACTCGGCAGCACATCGAGCCTCCGGGACTCGGCGGGCAACACGTTCGAGAAGGTGTTCGCGATTCTGGTCGAGAAGGCGGTCGCTGCGGGCTGACCTCCCGCGCGGCGGCAGGGCGTGCCGGCCACGAAGCTCGATGCCGGCGGGGCTGACCCGCTCTGCCGCGGCCGCCAGCCGGAACACTCGCCGCCCACGTGGCAAGAAAATCCGCACGGCGGGATGGGCGGCTGTCCTCCCTCGACGACACGCTCGTTTCTCACGGCGGGCTTGCCGACTTTGTCGCCAGTCTCGCTGTAGGGAATGGCGGCACGAACGGCGGAAACTGGCAGCGGCGTCCGCGCTCGTGGCGGCGACGCTCGCCGGCCGCCTCGCCGCCGCCCGCTCAAACGACGATGTTTCCACGCCCCTGACAAACGCAGGATCGTTGTGTCATTGCCCCATCGTCTGGACGCACGCTGATCCTGCCCCGAAGCCGCTGAGGAGCTGTCCGGCGACTACGGGCGATCGCTGCTGGATTCGCTGGTAGCAGGCTGTGGATAAACAGCCTGCTGGATCGCAGGGATGCGATCCCGGGAGCGCAGCTCCCGTGAAAACCGGAGGTTTTCATTCCTGGAAAAAGTCCCGGAGGACCTTTTCCAAGGGCTGCTATCCGAGCCCGCTACCGCCGCCTCTGCCAGCGGTCCACGAAGGCCTCGTAGTCCTTCGGCGTGTCGACGCCGCGGGCCGCGTGGTCGATGCGGCCCGCCACGATCGGGATCCCCGCCTCCACCGCCCGCAGCTGTTCGAGGCTTTCGAGGGCCGCCAGTCGCGACTCGGGGAGGTCGAGCCAGCCCTCGAGGATGGTGCGCCGGTAGGCGTAAAGCCCGACGTGCTGCCAGTAGAGCGGCGGCTCCGCCGCGAGGAGATCGGCCGACCACTCCCGTGCCGCCGGCACCGGGGCCCGGCTGAAATAGATCGCCCGCCAGGCCCCCGCCACCGCGGCGCCCGCCGCGTCGCGCCACGGCGTGAGCACCGCCTTCACGGCCGCGGGATCGCGAAGATCCTCCTCGCGCCGCATCGGCGTCACGAGCGTGGCCACGCCCGCCGCGGAGCAGTCGGCCAGCAGTCCGATCGCGGCATCGATGGCGGCGGAGGAGAGTTCAGGCTCGTCTCCCTGCACGTTGACGATGACATCGGCAGGCGGCAGCGCGGGCAGGGCCTCGACGATCCGCGCCGTGCCGCTGGGCGCGTCCGGCGACGTCATCACCGCCTCGCCCCCGAAGCGGCGCACCGCATCGGCGATCTCCGGGCTGTCGGTGGCCACGATCACGCGCGAGGCCCGGGTCGCGGCCAGGGCCGCGCGATACGTGTGCTCGACGAGCGGATGGCCGGTGCGGTCGAGGAGCATCTTCCGGGGCAGCCGCTGGCTGGAGAGCCGGGCGGGAATGACGATGATTGCGGAAGCGCTTCGGGAGGTGTTCATGGGGGGCGAGAATACGGTTTTCAACGTGAAATTGACCAGCGCCGCCGCGGCCACGACCGTTACACTGCAGGTCCCTCCCGCGCTCCTCCTCACCTTCCTGCCTGGAGCCCCCCATGTGCGGCATCGTCGGCTACGTCGGTTTTCGTCGCGCCACCGACATCGTGCTCGAGGGGCTGCGCCGGCTCGAATACCGGGGCTACGACTCGGCCGGGCTGGCGGTGCTCGATGACACGGGCTTCATCCACGTGCTCAAGTCGGCCGGCCGGCTCGCCCGGCTCGAGGCGATCGTGCAGGAGAACGTGCCCGACAGTTCGATCGCCATCGGCCATACCCGCTGGGCCACGCACGGCGCCCCCACCGACGGCAACGCCCACCCGCACCTCGGCGGCTGCGGCCCGGCGGGGGATGCCGGCTGGAGGCCGAGCGTCGCCGTGGTGCACAACGGCGTCGTCGAAAACTACCGCGCGCTCAAGAGCCGGCTGGAGTCCGAGGGCTACGTCTTCCGGTCGGAGACCGACACGGAGGTGATCGCGCACCTGATCGACAGCTGCCTGACGAAGGCCTCGCCGACGGCCCAGCGGCGGGATGCCGGCGGGCTGCGCGAGAATGCTGTCGGCGGGCTGCGCGATCCTGCTATCGGCGGGCTGCGCGATCCTGCTATCAGCGGGCTGCGCGATCCTGCTATCAGCGGGCTGCGCGATCCTGCTATCAGCGGGCTGCGCGGTGACGACCTCGCCGACTCGCCGTGGGTGATGGCCGTCCGCGAGGCGGTCGCGCAACTCCGTGGCACCTACGGGCTGCTCGTGCTCTTCCGCGATCAGCCCGACCTGCTCGTGGCCGCCCGGCTGGGCAGCCCGCTGGTGGTCGGCGTGGGCGACGGCGAACACTTCGTGGCCAGCGACGCCAATCCCCTCGCCGGACACGCCGACCGGATCGTCTACCTCGCGGATCACGAGGTGGCGGTGATCACGTCGTCGTCCCTCCGTGTCCTCCACCGGGATGCCGGCCGCATCGAGCACGCCGTCCACGCCCTCGACATCTCCGTCGAGGACGTGGGCATGGGCGGCCATGCCCATTACATGCTCAAGGAGATTCACGAGCAGCCCGAGACGATCCGCGCCGCGATGCGCGGCCGCCTCTCGCGGGACGACGCCTCGGCGATGTTCGGCGGCCTGAACCTCACGCCGCGACAGCTCCAGCAGGTGAGGCGGATCGTGCTCACCGGGTGCGGCACCAGCTGGCACGCCGCCCTCGTCGGCGAATACCTGATCGAGGAGTTCGCCCGGCTGCCGGTGGAGGTGGAATACGCGAGCGAGCTGCGCTACCGCAACCCGCCGCTCGACGAGGGCACGCTGCTGTTCGCGATCACGCAGTCGGGCGAGACGGCCGACACGCTCGCCGCCCTGCGCGAGATCAAGCGCAAGGGGCATCCGACGCTCGCGATCTGCAACGTCGTCGGCAGCACGATCGCCAACGAGGCCGACGGCGGCGTCTACCTGCACGCCGGCCCGGAGATCGGGGTGGCCAGCACGAAGGCGTTCACGAGCCAGTGCGTGGTGCTGGCACTCCTCGCGCTCTACTTCGGCCGGCTGCGGCACATGAGCTTCGAACGCGGCATCGAGTTCATCGAGGCGCTGGAGCGGCTGCCCGAGCTCGTCGCGGCGGCGCTGCGGGCCGACGGGGACATCCGGCGGATCGCGGAGCGCTACCGCGACGCGGGCACCTTCCTCTATCTCGGCCGGCAGTACAACTTCCCGATCGCGCTCGAAGGCGCGCTCAAGCTCAAGGAGATCTCCTACATCCACGCCGAGGGCTATCCTGCCGCCGAGATGAAGCACGGGCCGATCGCGCTCGTCGACGCGTCGACGCCGAGCGTGTTCCTCATCCCTCAGGGAGCGGTCTACGACAAGGTCATCCTCAACGTCGAGGAGATCAAGGCCCGCAAGGGGCCGGTGATCGCGATCGCAAGCCCCGGCGACGAGCGGGTGCGGGAGTTGGCCGACGACGTGATCGAGATGCCCGAGGCGCCGGAGTTCCTCCAGCCGATCGTGGCGGTGGTGCCGCTGCAACTGCTGGCGTACCACGTGGCGGTGCTGCGCGGCTGTGACGTCGACAAGCCCCGCAACCTGGCGAAGAGCGTCACCGTGGAGTGAGCGGCCGCTCCGCGGCCCCGCCCGATGGAGCCCTTCCCGCCGCCGGCTCGCGGCCCGCGGCCGCGGCGGAAAACAGCCGATTTTCCCGGCACGTTCGCGGCGGGCGCGTCCGCGGCGTTGTGCCAGAGCCTGTTCGGCCACGGACGACGTGCGGCTTGCGTCGCCGTGGCGGGCTGGTAGCCTACGGTTTCTGCCGCATGAGCGGCCGCACTCGCCCGAGTGGCGGAATTGGCAGACGCGCAAGATTCAGGTTCTTGTCCAGGTAACTGGGTGGAGGTTCAAGTCCTCTCTCGGGCACTTCTCTCCCGCCGGGCCCGCGTCCGGCCCGCTCCCGCGCCATGACGTCCGTCCCAACGTCGGAGCCTTCTTCCGTCCCGCCGGGAAGCCCGGCAGATGCCCGCGCCGCGACCGGTCGCGGCGGCCATGACTCGGCGACCGTGGCCCTCGTCGTGATCGCCGTCATCATGTTCGTCGCCGCGTTCACCTGGCTGGGGCCGGTGCTGCGACCGTTCCTGATCGCGGTGTTTCTCTTCTACGCCACGCGGTTCGGCGCGAAGATGCTCACGAGGCTGGGGCTGGGGCCGACGGCCGCGTATGCGAGCCTGCTGCCCTGCGCGGCGATCCTCGCCATCCTCTTCGGGCGGCTCGTCTACGGCGAGGCCGAGGTGTTCCTGGCCAAGTGGCCGAAGTACGAGACGCGGATCACGGCCTTTCTCAATGCGACGGGCCCCGCGCGGGCGCTCGGCCTCGGGCGGGGCCGGGAAGGCGACGTTCCGTTCGCACGGCCCGCCGCGGTGCCGGCCGAGTCGGCCGGCGATTTCTTCCGCGTCACGTCGCGGTCAGCCCTCGACTACGTCTTCCGCCACGGCTTCGATCTGGTGGAGACGTTCCTGCTCGTCTTCGTCTACCTGATCTTCCTCTTCGTCGGCGGCCGCAAGCTCCCAGGGAGGATCCGGCGGGCTTTTCCCGGCGACGAAGGGCGGAGGCTCCTCCTCATCGGCCAGGGCATCTCCGAGTCGATGGAGAACTTCATGGCGTTGAAGACGTTCGTCGGCCTGGGCATCGGCACGACGGCGGGCCTGGCGATGTTCGCCTTCGGCCTCGACCACTGGCTGCTCTGGTCGTTCCTGTTCTTCGCCTCGAACTACGTCACCTACATCGGCACCGCTGTGACGGTCATCCCCCCGATCGTCCTGGCCTGCTTCGACTTCACGAGCCCGTTGGCGGCGGCGGCGCTCGGCGTCGTCCTGTTCGTCAACCGTTTCGTGTGGATCGACATCATCGAGGTGCGGATGTCGGGCCGGGGGCTGAATCTCGACCCCACGCTCATGTTCCTCTGGCTGGCCTACTGGGGCTGGGTGTGGGGCGTGGTGGGGCTGATCCTCGCCTACCCGATGATGGCCGCGCTGAAGATCGCGCTCAAGCACGTCGGCACCGGGGGCTGGGCCGAACTGCTCGCCGGAGAGTGACGCCGTGGCTCACTCGAGCTCGGGAGGAGCCGCCTCCTCGGCGGCGGCCTCGCGCAGCTTCTCCATCGCCTTGGCCTCGATCTGCCGCACCCGCTCCTTCGTCACACCGAGCGCCGACCCCACCTCCTTGAGCGTCTGCGGCTCGTGCTGGTGGTCGAGGCCGTAGCGGCGGATGATGATCGTCTGCTCCCGCGAGTCGAGCCGCCCGAGGAACTTGCCCACCTGCAGCAGCCGGTCGCTCTCGGCCATCCGCTGCTGATATTCATCGGTCCGCCGGTCGGCGGCCGCCTGGAGCAGCTCCGTGTCGGCCGCGCGGAAGCGGTCGCGGTGACGGTGCTCGTCGGGGATCGTGCGGGCGTAGTTCTTCATGATCGCCCACGAGGCGTAGGTGCTGAACTTGTTGCCGCGGGCGTAGTCGAACTTCTCCACCGCCCTGATCAACGACATGTTGCCGTCGCTGACGAGGTCGAAGAAGCTGTCGCCCGGGGCCACCCGCCGCTTGGCGATCGACACCACGAGCCGCAGGTTGGCCCGCACGATCCGGTTCTTGAGCTCGACGATCTCCTCGTAAAGCCGGTCGATCTGGTCCATCACCCGGGCGCTGGGCCGCTCGACGTCGAGCTGCGACCGCAGCTGCGCCGCCTTGAACTTGAGATAGTTGAACTTGCGGAACAGCCACACCTCCTGCTCGCGGGTGAGCAGCGGCACCTCGTAGAGGCTCGCGAGGTAGGCGGGCAGCCCGGTCGGCCGCCGCACCCGCTTCACCGGGTCGTGCAGGCCGGGATACGGCTGATTGACCACCTGCTCTGCGCTCTTCCGCGCGAACAACGCGTTGGGAATGCACTCCAGCGGCAGTTGCATGATGTGCGCGGCCCGCTGGGCGAGGATGACGCGGTAGATGCTGGCCTTGCTGCGGTGATACCGCTTGGCGATCGACCCGACCGCCTCGCCCCGCACGTAGTGCTGGTGAATCCGTTCGCAGACCTCGGGCCGCAGCCGACCCTCCGCGACGGGAAACACGGCCTCGGCGGCATGCTCCTGATCGTGCCGCTTGATCGTGTAGCGGATCGTCTCCACGCTGCGGTGGAGCCGCGCGGCGATCCGGCGGTGCACGTCGGCGGGGCAGGCGCCGGCTCGGGCCAGCCGCCGCGCCCAGGCGATCACCCGCTCGTGCTCATCCGGCGACAACTGGCTGAACCGCGTGCCCCGCTCGATGCGGAGCGGGTTGGCGCGAACGAACCGATCGACGGCACTGGCGAGGAAGCCCACCCGCCGGCGGCCGGCGACGACGAACCGTTGGGCGACCAGCCCGTGGTCGCGCCACCGCGAGATCGTCTTGGTGGAAACGTTGAACCGGGCGGCGAGATCCTCGATCGACAGCACCTCGTCGCCGGGCGGCACCGCCCCCTCACCCGCGACCGGCATCTGCTCCGCGAAGCCACGCGCCGTGAAGTCACCGGCGGGGAAATCGTCGCCGAGGAACGCCCGCAACCGGGGGGCGGCCTGCACCGCGACCGGAGCCGCCGTCGGCGACACGCGGATCGTTTCCGGAACGGCCGAAGCCCCGAAGGAGGCGCCGAGCGGACGGGAGTTTCCCGTTGCCGGCTCGTCGGCGTGGCGAGCCTCGTCACCGCGATCATCGAAGCCGAAGACATGCGAACGCATGAGAAACCTCCTTGGAAGGCGCTTCCGCCGGTGGGACGACGCGACGGCCATGCGGCCCTCGCCATCACTCAGGACTGGAAACCAGGCCTGCAACCTCTCGGGCCTGTCCATCCCCCACTTCGCTTCGCACCCGACGACCCTCTCGGTCTGGCGGGCGGCGGCGATGTCCAGCCATCCATGGCTTTCAATTCGCCGCGAGGACGTGAGAGTTATACGGCTGTCTCGCGAAACGGGTTCGCGGCCTCGTTCAAAAACTTGAGTTTTTCAGACATGTGGTACCGAACCACAACTGTCCGCCGGCACGAGATCAAACGCAAGCCATTACGCAAAACAGACTTACGACAACAAGCTGCCTTGCAAACGCCCGTGGTGAGACTATGCCGGAGCCTCGGATGACTGGGGGTTTCGTGCCGTTTGGACACTTGGTATCAGGCGCTGTCGTCCCAACTGTCGATGTTGGTTCGAGAGCGGCGGGCGACGCCCCGGCGGGCGACCAGGGTGCGGGAGGGACGGATGACGATCACGGCGCGGCGGTCGGGGGGCGGAGCGGGTGCGGGGCCACGCGCGTGGCTGAGCGGGCGGAGGCCGAGGCTGGCCGCCCCTTGGGCGCTGCCAGCCTGGGTCGTGGCCGGAGTCGTCGTCGCATCGGCCGCCGTGCGGGCGGACGACCCGCCATCCGCGACCTTGCCCCTCCCCGGTGCCGGCACCGCGGCGACGCGGGTGCGGCTGCGGCTCGACGTGACGGGAGAACTCGTCGCACCGGCGGGGCCGGATGCGGCCGCCGAACGTCGGCCCGTGACGATGCAGGCCCGCTTCGACTTCGACGAGTCGTCGGCCGTCGTGCCGCCGGCGGCGGGCGGCGGCCTCGAACGTCCCCCGGCCGTGCTGCGCCGGTATGCCGATGCCGCGGCCGAGATCCGCGTCGGTGCCGAGACGGTGCGGCCGGCGCTCGCCGCCGACGCCCGCAACGTGCTCGTCTCCCGCGTCGGCACCACGCCGATGCCCTACCTCGCGGGCGGATTTCTCTCCGGCGAGGAATACGAACTCCTCGAGACGCCGTTCGATCCACTCCTCCTCGAGGGGCTCCTTTCGGGGGCGCAGGTCGCCGTCGGGGACACCTGGCAGGTCGCCGCCGACGTCGCCGCCGGCCTGCTGGCGATCGACACGGTCGACGCGGGTGCGATCGACGCCCGGCTCGACGAGGTGGCCGAAGGCGTCGCGCGGGTGAGCCTGTCGGGCATCGTGGACGGCGCGGTCGATGGCGTGCCCACGCACGTCACCATCGAGGGCACCTTCGCGACGGCCGCCCGCCGGGTGCCGGCAGCCGACGGCGGAGCCGGAAACGCCGACGGCGGACCTGCGGCGGACCGCTTCGAACTCTGGGGTCCGGTGTCCCAGGTGGCCGCGACGCTGCATGAACGCCGGCAGGCCAGTCACGTGGCGCCGGGGTTCGACCTCGAGGCGCGGCTCGCCCTGACGCAAACACCGATCGCCGCCGCCGAGATCCGCGTTGCCGCGGGGCACGGCGCCGCGGGGCACGGCGCCGCGGGCCACGGTGCCGCGGGGCGCGGTGCCGCAGCCCGCAGTGGCGACGACGACGCCGTCGCGGCGGAGGCGGGCCGACCGGCGCCGCGCCGCCGTGGTGCCGGCGGGCCCGGCCGCGTCTGGTATCGCGCTGCGAGCGGACGGTTCGACCTCGTCCGCGACTCCCGCTGGCGCGTCGTCGAGGACGGCCCCGACGGACTCGTGATGCGGTTCGTCGATCGGGGAGCCCTCGTGGCGCAATGCTCGATCACGACGCTCGAACTGCCCGCCGCCGGCGCGGCTTCCCCCACGGCCGCCGACCTCGAGCGGGACGTGCAGCGGACGCTCGCCGGCCAGGTGGTCCGCACGGAGCCGGGGGCGGAACGGATCGGTGCCGACGGCACCCGGATCGTCCGCGTGGCGTCCTCCGGCACTGCCGGTGGCCTGCCGTTCAACTGGATCCACTACGTGCTCACGGCCGCCGACGGCAGCCGGGCCAACGTCACCTTCATGTTCGAGTCGTCGATGCGGCGGCGGTTCGCCGAGGCCGACGCCCACCTGATCGAGGGGATGCGGACGGGGCGGGCCGACCGCATGGCGACACGGGCCGCCGCCGGCGACACCACCGCCGATTGAGGCCGATTTCCGGGGGCTGTTGACGCTGCCCCCCGCCGCTTGGGATAGTATCGGGCTTCCCGTGCGGTCGGCGTGGATCGAGCCGTTCGCCGGGAATCGAGGTGGAGAGGTGGTGCACGGCCCCGCGCACGACCGGGACGCTCGTCCTTCTCATCCCCTCCGCGGAAAGGATTCCGCATCCGAGCCCGGGAGGCGTCAGTCATCGAGAAGCAGCATCGCATCAACGAGCAGATTCGGATCACGCCGATCCGGGTGATCGCGGCCGACGGCGCCCAGCTCGGGATCATTCCGACGGACGAGGCGATGAGCCGCGCCCGTGAGGCGGGCCTCGACCTCGTGGAGGTGGCTCCCAACGAGAAGCCTCCCGTCTGCCGGATCATGGACTTCGGCAAGTTCAAGTATCAGCAGAAGAAGAAACTTCACCGCACGCACGTTCATCACACGAAGATCAAGGAGATCCGGCTGCGGCCGAAGACCGGCGAGCACGACATCGACTTCAAGGTCAACCAGGCGAAAGGCTTTCTCCAGCACAAGGACAAGGTCATCGTGTCCGTCGTGTTCCGGGGCCGCGAACTGGCCCACATCGACGAGGGACAGCGGGTGATGCGGGCGATCATCGAACAGCTCGACCCGGTGGGAAAGGTGGAGGCGCCGCCGCAGCAGATGGGCCGCCGGCTCGTGTGTACCCTCACGCCGAAGTGACCAGCGTCGAATCGCCCTCTTCCGTCGATCCACGATCGATCCACGATCCACCCACGCCATCCGTCCCGAGCCCCCCCGCACGTTCTCCGCTCCAGCACCGTATCCATTCCCGCCTTCCCGCCTTCCGGAGGATTCCGTCATGCCGAAACAGAAGACCCACAAGGGCGTCAAGAAGAGGTTCCGTGTCACCGCCCGCGGCAAGGTGAAACACCGCCGCGCCGGCACGAGCCACCTGCAGGTGCGTCTCACGAGCAAGCGGAAGCGGAAGCTCCGCGGCACGGGCGTGCTCGCCGTGCCGGAAACGGCCAAGATCGTCGAGATGCTCGGCCGCTACAGCTACTGACCTCCCGTCGCCGTCCGGCGGATCCCCCCGCGGTCGTGCATGCCAGGCATCGCGGCCCGCCAGCGGCCGGGAATGGCGTGCCGACCGCGAACCGGCACCGATGGCCGTCATGATCCGTCGACGCCGGTTTTCGGGCAGCGGCCGAGACCCTTGAAAATCCCCACGAATACACGACATTAGGACGCTCCGGCGTCGATTCCCGAAAGCAGGCTGCATCATGCGTACCAAAAACGTCGTCCCCCGCCTCCGTGCCAAGAAGCGGCTCTTCAAGCGGGTGAAGGGCTCCGTCGGCGGTCGCCGCAGGCTCCTGCGGACGGCGAAGGAATCGATCATCCGCGCCGGCGTCTACGCCCGCCGCGACCGCCGCCGCAAGAAGCGCGACTTCCGCCGGCTGTGGATCGTGCGGTTGAACGCGGCCTGCCGGGAACGCGGCCTGCGCTACAGCCAGTTCATCGCGGGCCTCGAGAAGATCAGCTGTGAACTCGACCGCCGCACGCTCTCGGAGATGGCGGTGTTCGATCCCTCCGGCTTCGACACGGTGGTCGCCGCCGCCCGTAAGGCCCTGGGCCTGCCGGAGCCGGCTGCGGTCGCGTAGTGCCGTGACGACGTCCCGGGGCGGAGAGGATCCTGCGGGCGCGTCCGCGGCTCCCGGCGGGGTGGCCGCGGAGTTCATCGACGCCCTCGCCCGCTTGGAGGCCGATGCCTCCGCCGCGTCCGGCGGCGTGAAGGATGCGACGTCGCTCGAGGCGTTGCGGGTGGAGTTCGTCGGCGCCCGCAGCGGGCGGCTCAAGGCGATCCAGAAACTCCTCGGCGGCCTTTCGGCCGCAGAACGGCCCGCCGCGGGCCGCCGATTCAACGAGGTCAAGGACGCGGTGACGGCCGTGATGGCCGCGGCGCAGGAGCGGGTGGCCGCGGCGGCCGGCGGCGGCGTCGACGCCACCGCCGGCATCGACGTGACGCTGCCCGGTGAGCCGCTCCGCCTCGGCCACGTGCACCCGATCACGGCCACGATCCGCCGCGTGCAGGAGATCATGGCGCGGCTGGGATTCGAAAGCGTCGACGGCCCCGAGGTCGAGGATCAGTGGCACAACTTCGAGGCGCTGGCGATTCCCGCCACGCATCCCGCCCGTGACCCGCTCGACAACTTCTACCTCGCGGTCGCCCGCGGCGCCGATCCGCTGCTGCTGCGGTCGCAGACGAGCACGGTGCAGATTCGCGTGATGGAGGCCCGTCGCCCGCCGCTGCGGATCGTGTCGCTCGGCCGCGTCTACCGTCCCGACACCGCCGACGCCACCCACTACCCGATGTTCCACCAGGTGGAGGGCCTGCTCGTCGAGCCGGGCACGACGATGGCCCACCTCAAGACCGTGCTGCGACAGCTGGCCTCGAGCTTCCTCGGCGACGACGTGCGGGTGCGGTTCCGCCCCTCGTTCTTCCCGTTCACCGAGCCGAGCGTGGAGTTCGACATGGAGTGGGGTGGCCGCTGGATCGAGATGGGCGGGGCCGGCATGGTCGACCCCGCCGTGCTCGAGGCGGTGGGCTACGATCCGGAGGCCGTGTCGGGATTCGCGTTCGGCCTGGGCGTCGAGCGGATCGCCGCCCGGCGGTACGGTGTGGCCGACATCCGCGACTTCTACCGCAACGACGTTCGTTTTCTGCGGCAGTTCTGAGCCGCCGCCAGGCCTTTTCGGGAAGGGGTCCGCGCCGATGATCGTCTCCACGCGATGGCTGGCCGACTACGTGAGCCTGCCCGTCGCGACCGACGAGCTGGTCGAGCGGCTCCTGCTCGCCGGGCTCAACCACGAATCCACCCGCACGGTCGGCGCCGACACGGCCGTCGAAATCGAGGTGACGAGCAACCGCCCCGACTGCCTCGGCCACGTCGGCGTGGCCCGCGAGGCCGCCGTGCTCTTCGCCCGCCCGCTCCACATCCCCGACCCGCGGCCGCCGGAGGGCCCCGAGGCCGCCGGCGACGCCATCGCCGTCGAGATCGCCGCCGGGGACATCTGCCCCTGCTATACCGCCCGCGTGCTGCGCGGCGTGCGGGTGGGCCCGAGTCCCGCCTGGCTCGTCGAACGGCTCGCCACCGTGGGCGTGGCGAGCGTCAACAACGTCGTCGACGTCACCAACTACGTGATGCTCGAGTGCGGCCAGCCGCTCCACGCCTTCGATCTCGCGCAGGTGCGCGGCGGCCGCATCGTCGTGCGCCGGGCCGTCGCGGGGGAGCCCTTCACCGCGATCAACCACAAGACCTACGCCCTCGCCGAGGGCATGGCCGTGATCGCCGACGCGGAGGGCCCGGTGGCCCTGGCCGGCGTGATGGGGGGCGCCCGCACCGAGATCGGCGACGCCACCACGGACATCCTGCTCGAATCGGCACAATTCGCGCCGCTGCCCGTGCGCACCGCGGCGCGGGGGCTCGTGCTCTCGAGCGCGTCGTCCTATCGGTTCGAGCGCGGCCCCGATCCGGCCGCCGTCGATTGGGCCAGTCGACGGGCCGCCGAGTTGATCCTGCAAGTGGCCGGCGGCCGGCTCGCCGCCGGCGTGGTGGAGGCCGGACGGCTCGCGTCGTCGCCGGCGACGATCCTGCTGCGCCGTGGCCGTGTCGCCACGGTGCTCGGCACCGACATCCCCGCCGATCGGCAGCACGAGATCCTCAAGGGCCTCGGCTTCGTCTGCGAGACGGTGGTGCCCGAGGCGTCGACCTGGAGGGCGCCGTCGTGGCGGCGGGACTGCTGGCGCGAGATCGACCTCGTGGAGGAGATCGCCCGCGTCGAGGGCTACCACCGGGTGCCCGACGACGTGCCGATCGCCGCCCGCACGACCGCCGTGTCGGCCCGCGACCTCACGGTGGCGCGGGCGGCCGCGGTGGTCGCGGCCGCCGGCTGCTGCGAGGCGATGACACGCAGCGTGGTCAGCGGACAACTCGAGGAGGCGGAGAGTCCGTGGGGTGACGCGGCCCCCCTCGTCTGCGCGCCGCCGCTGGTGCGCGGCGCCGACCGGCTCCGCCGCTCCCTCCTGCCGAGCCTGCTCGAGGCCCGCGCGGGCAACGTCGCCGTCGGCAACGCGCGGGCCGACCTCTTCGAGGTGGCGCGGGCCTACATCCGCCGCGCCACCCCCGCGGCGCTCGGCATGCCGCCGGTGGAGGAACCGCTCCTGCTCGGCATCGTCGTCGGCGGCGGGTTCGCGGCGGCCAAGGGGCTCGCCGAGGCGGTGTTCGAGCGGCTCGGTCTTTCCCGCGACGGCGACGCTCCCGGCGCACGGATCGTCTTTCGTCCCCTGGCGCTCGGCCTGCTCGCCTCCGGCCGGGCCGCGGAGATCGTGCTCGCACGCGAGGGTGCGGCGGCGGAGCGGATCGGCGTGGTCGGCGAGATCGCGGCCGAATGGCTCGGCCGGTTCGCGCTCAAGGCCCCGGTGTCGGCCGCCGAGCTGCGGCTCGACCGGCTCGAGTTCACGGCGGGACTCGAGCGGAAGCTGCGCCGGCCGAGCGACTTCCCGGCGATCGAGCGGGACGTGAACCTCGTCGTGGACGCGGCGGTGCCCTGGGGCGACGTGGCCGACGCGATCAGCGGCGCCGGCGGCGGACTGCTCGAGGAGTGCCGGCTGGTGCAGGTGTGGACCGACGCGGAGCGGCTCGGTCCCGGCCGCAAGAGCTTCGTCGTGTCGCTGCGGCTGCGGAGCGACGCGGGCACGCTGTCGGGCGACGACGCGAGCCGCGCCGTCGAGCGGATCGTGGCGGCCTGCGGCCAACGCTGCGGCGCCGTGCTGCGGGCCTGACCCGACGGGCGGCCCCGCGCGTCACGAGAACCGTGCGCACGACACCCGCGAACCAACCGGGTGAAGGGCAGCCCCGTGCGTCGCCTGACACGCACGAACCGCCCCTGCGCAACCAATCCGGCGGAGGGGCTGCCCGTCGCCCCGCGAGACGGCGTAGTTGGCAAGCGCAGGCAGGATGCCGGAGCGCAGCCAACTCCGAGTGAGCCGGAGCCTGGAAGGCGGAGGCGAACGTCCGGCGAGCGGGGTGACGGGCCGCCCCGTGCGTCACCGTCCACGGACACTGCGTTTGCACGGCCGGGCACACGGCCGGGCTACTGGTCCGCATAGACCCGCGTGACCTCTTCCTTCGTGGTCGGCGCCGGGTGGTCGTCGCTCATGACCTGCACCTGCATCCGCTGGTCGCCCGCAC
>Ga0114963_10001056_pt1 | contig 19020 bp, 16 predicted proteins | sample C_131016_EF_Meta_FD_87019 | JGI IMG/M metagenome (GOLD analysis project Ga0114963, IMG submission 87019) | Freshwater microbial communities from Lake Croche, Canada to study carbon cycling - C_131016_EF_MetaG | ecosystem: Environmental > Aquatic > Freshwater > Lake | place: Lake Croche, Canada...
CGGGTCTTTGCGCACACCAAGTTGATCGGCACGGGCGAAACGGCTTCTGAGACATTTGCTGTTGAGCAACTGAAAGCCGGCGAACCGTATGTATTTTTATGTAGCTTCGCGGGCCATACACCCATCATGCGCGGCACGCTCAGCGTTCAATAGCTCAGGTGTAGGTGCGCATATCATCAATCACCTTGCCATCATTAGGCAAGTACCCCACCGAAACGATCTCGACCTCCGCCCTCAGCTTGGTGACATCGCGCACTGCGTTGGTTAACGATTGCATCAACGCTTGATTAGCCGCTGACGCTTCAACCTTTAACAGCATTGCCTCTGCGCCTGTTGTACCGCTGATCACCAGCCGCACGCGAACGACCTCAGGATGGCGACGCGCGACCTCAGCGACTTGCCCCGGATGCACAAACATACCACGCACCTTGGTGGTCTGATCGGCCCGCCCGAGCCAACCGCGGATACGCGTATTGGTGCGCCCGCAAGGCGAGATGCCAGGCAGGATGGCAGACAAATCCCCAGTGCCAAAGCGCAACAAGGGATAGTCTGGGTTCAATGAGGTCACGACGACCTCTCCAACCTCGCCGTCTGGCACGACATCGTTGGTACCCGGGCGCACAATCTCAAGCAACAGATCTTCACTCAACACCAGGCCCTCGCGCGCAGGGGTCTCAAACGCAATCATGCCTAAGTCGGCACTGCCGTAGGCTTGATACCCCTCGATACCACGGGCACCTAACCAATCTCGCAACGAAGGCGGAAACGCCTCGCCCGAAACCAGCGCACGCTTAAGCGAACCAAGCTCAACCCCAAGCTCGTCGGCTTTTTCAAGAATAATCTTTAAAAAACTAGGCGTGCCCATGTAACCCGCTGGGCGCAAATCACGAATGGTTTGGACTTGTTGCTCGGTCTGCCCAACGCCCCCCGGAAACACCGTGCAACCTACGGCATGGGCTGCCGACTCCATCATCGAACCGGCGGGTGTGAAGTGATATGAAAAACAATTGTGTGCCAAATCGCCGGTTCTAAACCCCGCTGCATACAGTGCTCGCGCAAACCGCCAGTAATCTGGCCGCGCACTTTCGGGCTCGTAAATTGGGCCGGGCGAGGCAAACACCCGCAAGGCCGCGCCCCAGCCGATGCTTGAGAAGCCACCGAACACGCGCTCAATCACCGCGTCACCAACAGACACTCGGCTACGCGCCTCTTGCTGAAGCTCGAGCAATTGCGTTTTACGGATAACCGGTACCATCGAGAGCGCTACTCTGCTTGTGATCGCCCTTGGATCAAGCGGCCCAAGTTGACGCCCGATCGCAGGGGCATGTGCTGCGGCCTGCGAGAGAGCTTGCGGCAAGGCTGCCAGCAAAGCTTGCTCGCGTTGCGCAGGGTCGCGGGTTTCGAGCGCATCAAAAAATTCTGACATGAATCATTCTCTAAAAAGTTAAGCTCGCCAGCGCCCTACGCCAGCCAGCGCTTTCGGCGACGATAGAATTTATTTTCACGAAAGCTCTTACGCTCGCCACTTGAGATGCCCAAGTAAAATTCTTTGACGTCTTCGTTTTCTGCTAAGGCCCGAGCCTCTCCGTCCATCATGACGCGGCCATTTTCAAGAATGTAGCCGTAGTCGGCATAGCGCAAAGCGATGTTGGTGTTTTGTTCAGCAAGCAAAAAACTGACGCCCTCACGTTCATTTAAATCTTTCACGATCTCAAAAATTTCTTCGACGATTTGCGGCGCCAAGCCCATCGAGGGTTCGTCTAGCAAAATCATGTTGGGTTGCGCCATTAAGGCGCGTCCGATGGCACACATCTGCTGTTCACCCCCCGAGGTGTATCCAGCCTGGGTACCACGGCGCTGCTTTAAGCGTGGAAAATATTGATAGACCCGCTCAAGCGCAGCAGCTAAATCCGCACGCCCGAGCTTGCGCGTGTAGGCGCCTGTTAGCAAATTATCTTCAATACTTAAATGCGCAAAGCAGTGACGCCCTTCCATCACTTGGACCACGCCGCGCTTGACTAAATCTGAGGGCGTGAGACGGTCGATGCGTTCGCCGCGATACAAAATATCGCCCTTAGTCACATCGCCGCGCTCACCGCGCAGCAGGTTTGAAATCGCGCGCAACGTCGTGGTCTTGCCCGCACCATTGGCGCCCAACAGCGCCACAATCTTACCTTCAGGAACTTGCAACGACACCCCCTTAAGCACCAGGATGACATGGTTGTAGATCACCTCAATCCCGTTCACATCCAGCAAAATGGGTGTCTTTGCTAAAGGCGATGACGGTTGCTGCACAGGTTGGGTCATGGCAAGTTCCTATCGTTCAAATACTCAAGCTCAGATCAACCCGCACACTTCACTGTCGTCAGATTTTTATCTTTTGCATATTTCTCTGCAAACTCTTTGACTAACGGGGTCACAACGCTTGAGTCTGACCGATACCAATCGGGCTTGATTTGAAACTTAGCACCATCCCAAGTAATAATGCGCGCCCAGTCGTCGCCCGTGTGATTGTCGCAACTGGTTTTAACAGGTCGCATCAATTCACCAAAGCCAATCTGCGTCAGGTACTCTTGGGTTAGGTTCAGATTTTCAAGGCCCCAGCGCACTTGCTCTGGCGTCACCGATTTGCCTTTGCCAAACTTTTCTTGCGCTGCCCGAATCGCCTCAACCGTCAGCATCGAGATCACCATGCCGCGCGTGTGTGCGATAGTACCCACGGTGGTACCGTTGGTGTCGCTGCCCTGCCCCTTGTCATACACCAGCGCTTTAAGTTCGTCATGCACCTTGCCGCGGCCTGCAGTGTTGTGAATCGTCACGGCGTTGTAGCCCTTGGCCACTTCGCCCAGATCTTTCACATCGCCCTCTGACGCTGCCCACCAGATGCCGTACATCTTGTCACGCGCATAACCGGTGGCCTGCGCTTCGCGCAGCGCGGTGGGCGTCATGATGCCGGCGCTCCAGAGCAACACATAGTTTGGACGTGACTGACGGATTTGCAACCAGGTCGATTTTTGTTCAACACCAGGCGCGGTGACCGGATACAGCAAGAGTTCAAAACCTTCTTTTTTGGCCCGGGCCTGTAATAAGGCGATCGGCTCTTTGCCGTAGGGTGAGTCATGATAAACGAGGGCGATTTTTTTACCCTTTAATTTATCCATACCGCCCTCACGCTTAGCGATATCCTGAATCATGATGTCAGCGGCTGTCCAGTAAGTGCCCAACAACGGAAAGTTCCAGGGAAACACCGAGCCGTCGGTTGACTGCGACAGACCGTAACCGACGGTCATGATCGAGACCTTATCGTTAGGTGCTTTGTCACTGACAGCAAAAGTGATGCCGGTGGATTGTGGATCAAACGCTGAAGCGCCAGTGGGCGGCTGTTTCTTAAGACGCTCGTAACACTCAACACCACGATCCGTTGCATAAGCGGTTTCGCACTCGTCATAGGTGATCTTTACACCGTTAATGCCACCCCGCGCATTCACTAATTTGAGGTAATCCATTTTGCCGTCGGCCCAAGGGATCCCCAGGGGCGCAAACGAGCCCGTGCGATAGGCCAGCAATGGCACAAACTGATCGTCGGCCGAAGCAGGTAAAGCCATGGCGCCTAGCGCGCCCGCCGCAATCAGAGTTGCGGCAACGTGTTTAATTTTCATCTTCGTCATCTCCGTGTACCTCTTGTTGGTGTTGTACACACCGGTTTAAATAGCCCAGCAACCGCTGGGTGTGATCAAAGTTCTTGCCGCACACTACAACTTAACAATTCACACTGCCAATACTGCACACCACCATCAACAGTTCACTGCATCCATTAATGTGGAAACGGCCACAGCCGTAATTTCTCTTTCGCAATCGTCCAAAGTTTGGCCAAGCCGTGCGGTTCTGCAATCAAAAAGAACACAATGAGCGCCCCAAAAATCATATGCTCGATGTGGGCGGCGGTATCAATTGCCAAAGGCAAACCAAACCAGCCTGGGATGTGATTTAAGGCGACCGGCACCAAGACGATAAACGCCGCACCAAAAAAACTACCGAGTATCGAGCCAAGCCCGCCAATAATCACCATAAACAACAATTGAAACGAGCGATTCAAGTCAAACGCTAGAGGCTCCCAAGAGCCTAGGTGCAAAAATCCCCACAGTGCGCCAGCTACTCCAACGATAAAAGAACTGACGGCAAAGGCGGTCAGCTTGGCGTACATCGGTCGGATTCCAACGACGGCAGCGGCCACGTCCATGTCACGTATCGCCATCCACTGACGCCCGATCGCGCCACGCACCAAATTTTTAGCCAGCAAGGCAAACACTACGACAAAAGACAACACAAATAAATACTTTGGAATCGCGGCTTGCAGCGAAATCCCGAAGACCGACAGGGCCGGTACAGAGACATTACCTGAGGGCGAATAGTTGGTAAAAAATGGAATCCGCAAAAAAGCCCAATCGACAAAGAACTGCGCTGCCAGCGTCGCAACCGCGAGGTAGAGGCCTCGAATGCGCAAGCTCGGGATTCCAAACAACACCCCTACCAAGGTCGCGAAAAATCCACCCAGCAAGATTTCGATAATTAAGGGGGTGTGAGGAAACCGCACGCCGATATTCCAGGCCGCATACGCCCCCACGGCCATGAAGGCACCGGTGCCAAGCGAAATCTGCCCGCAGTATCCAACCAAGATATTGAGCCCGATCGCTGCGAGTGCCAATATCAAAAACGGGATTAACAACGCTTTAATAAAATAGTCAGAGGCCAACAACGGCACTGCCACAAACGCCAGCAGCAGCACCGCAAAGATAAAGATGCGGTCTTGGCGCACTGGAAAGATCTGCTGATCTGACCGGTAAGTGGTTTTGAACTGCCCGTTTTCGCGGTAGAACATATTATATTTAGCTCATAAGTAATAGACGAGGCGCTAAACGCGGTCGATGATTTTTTCGCCAAACAAGCCCTGCGGCCTGAATAACAAAAACACCAAGGCCAACACGTACGCAAACCAGATTTCGATTCCACCACCCACGAGTGGCCCCAAATAGACTTCTGAGACTTTTTCACCCACGCCGATAATCAAGCCGCCGATAATCGCGCCGGGTACTGAGGTTAAGCCGCCAAGAATCACCACGGGCAGGGCACGCAACGTTGCGGTCGCCAGCGTGAATTGCACACCAAATTTTGACCCCCAAATGATGCCCGCAACCAAGGCCACAATGCCTGCGACTGTCCAAACGATGACCCAGATTCGATTTAAAGGGATACCCACCGACTGGGCGGCTTGGTGATCGTCGGCGACGGCACGCAAAGCACGTCCCGTTGCCGTGAATTGAAAAAATAGCGCAAGGCTCGCGACCAAGAGTGCCGCAATTGCCGCCGCAGTGAGGTCTTCAAGATTGAGCAACACACCCCCCTCAAAAACTGATTCGAAAATAAAGGCGGGCTCTTTAGGCATGCCAACATTGATCGTATACACCGAAGCACCAAAGGCGATTTGCCCCAAGCCCTCAAGAAAATAAGCAATACCTAACGTTGCCATCAGTAAGGCGGTTGCTTCTTGGTTTACTAAATGGCGTAACACCAAACGCTCAATACACCAGGCCATTACAAACATCAGCATAGCGCTGACCATAAACGCCAGTACATTGGCGAGAATCAAGCTCTGAAAACCTAACCAATGCGGAATCCACACCGCAAATCGCGCCATCGATAAGGCGGCGACGAGCACCATGGCACCTTGCGCAAAATTAAAAACGCCCGACGCCTTAAAAATCAACACAAACCCCAGGCCAATCAACGAATACAGCATGCCGGTCATCAGGCCGCCAAATAAGGTTTCAAGAAAAAATCCCATGTCTGCTTGCCCTTAATGCGCCACGCCAAGATAGGCGCTAATCACGGCTTCGTTTTGACGGACTTGCTCGGGCGTGCCATCACCGATTTTTCGTCCGTAGTCGAGCACCACAACACGATCAGAGATATCCATGACCACCCCCATGTCGTGCTCGATCAATACAATCGTGGTCCCGAACTCATCGTTCACATCAAGAATAAAACGGCTCATATCCTGCTTTTCTTCGATATTCATGCCGGCCATCGGTTCGTCTAACAACAACAGGCGCGGCTCCATCGCAAGCGCGCGCCCGAGGTCAACGCGCTTTTGCAAGCCGTAAGGCAGTCGCCCGACAGGCGTTTTGCGGTAGGCTTGGATCTCAAGAAAGTCGATTAGATTTTCAACAAACTCTCGATGCCGAATCTCTTCACGCTCAGCAGAGCCCAGTCTAAAGGCCTGAGCAAAGATGCCCGAGGTCATCCGCAAATTGCGTCCAGTCATGATGTTGTCGAGCACACTCATGCCTTTAAACAACGCAAGATTTTGAAAGGTACGCGCCACGCCCATCTCGGCCGCGCGGCGTGGATTCATTTTGTTGAACTGCTCGCCTGCAAAGGTGATGCTGCCCTGTTGCGGGGTATACACACCGTTGATCACATTGAGCATCGAACTTTTGCCTGCGCCGTTAGGGCCGATAATCGCCCGGATCTCATGCTCGCGCACGTCAAACGAGATGTCAGTCAGGGCTTTGACGCCGCCAAACGCTAACGAAATATTTTGCATCTCGAGCACGATAGCGCCGATACGCTCACGCAATTGTGTGGTCATGATGATGCTACCGGTGCAACATTCGGCGCCGCGAGACGCACCGAACGAATTTTTAGATCCGCCGAAATACGACCTGTGCGGCCATCTTCGAATTTAACTTCAGTGTCGATATATTGACGCTCACGCCCCGCAAACAAAGCTTCGACTAAGACAGCATATTTTTGAGCGACAAAGCCACGTCGCACTTTTCGCGTACGCGTGAGCTCGTCGTCGTCTGGATCAAGTTCTTTGTGCAGGATCAAGAAGCGGCTAATTTGCGATTTCGACAAGCGTTGATCTTGTGAGAGATCGCGATTGACCTGCTCGACACAATCTGCGATCAGCGCATACACCTCGTCACGCGCAGCCAGATCAGCGTAACCCGCATAGGCCAAGCCACGCCGCTCAGCCCAGTTACCGACAGCTTCAAGGTCGATATTAATAAACGCACAGACCTCTGATTGCCCTGCACCAAACGCTACCACCTCTTTAATATGCGAAAAAAACTTCAGCTTATTTTCAAGATACTTGGGCGCAAACAAGCTGCCGTCGGCTAACTTCCCAACGTCTTTTGCGCGATCAATAATTTTGAGATGGCCGTCTTCATCCAGATAACCCGCATCGCCGGTACGAAACCAACCGTCACTCGTCATCGTCTCTTGCGTCGCTTCTGGATTGCGGTAGTACTCTTTAAAGAGGCCAGGGCTTTTGAGTAAGATTTCGCCGTCGGCTGTGACGCGCACCTCAACGCCAGCGACGGGCGGGCCGACGGTGTCTGGCTTCACGTTGCCATCAGGTTGCACACATACAAAGACCGCAGTCTCGGTCGAGCCATACAGTTGCTTTAAATTGATGCCGATCGAACGATAAAACACGAATAAGTCTGGGCCAATCGCTTCGCCTGCGGTGTAGGCGATACGTACCCGACTCATCCCAAGCACATTGCGCAAAGGTGCAAATATCAACGCGTTGCCAAGGGCATATCGCAGCCTTTCAATCACCGGCACAGATTTGTGATCGAGCACTTGTGCACCGACTCGACGCGCCACTTTCATTGCCCATTCATACATATTGCGCTTCACCCAGCCAGCATCCTCCATGCGGATCGTCACTTGAGTGAGCAAGCCCTCAAGCACACGCGGCGGGGCAAAATAATAGGTGGGCCCGATGTCACGCATATCGATGGTCACCGTCTCGGGTGACTCTGGATGATTGACCGTAAATCCTGTCACTAACAATTGCGTATACGAAAACATATTTTGGCCAATCCAGGCCACGGGCAAATACGCAACCACCTCTTCGTGATCGGTCAAGCCTTCCATCGCTTCGACGGCGCGCGCACGATCAATCAAGGCATGATGCGTCAACACGACACCTTTAGGTTTGCCGGTCGTGCCTGAGGTGTAAAACATCGCGGCGGGGTCATGGGGCTGAACCCCAGCGACGCTTTGTGTAAAAAATGCTTGGGCGTCCTGTTGCTGACCTAGCGTAGCCAACTCGTCACAGGACAAGAGCGCAGAGTCTACGTAGTGTCTCAGGCCACGCGGGTCATCGTAAACGATGCTACGCAAGGCTGGGCACTGGTCGCGCACTTCAAGCATTTTGTCGACTTGCTCTTGATCCTCAACTACTGCGACACTGACCGCGGCATCTTGCAGCACATAGACCATCTCTTGTGCCACAGCGTCCTGATAAAGCGGTATCGGAACGGCACCCAAGGCCTGGGTCGCCATCATGCTCATATACAGCTGCGGGCGATTTTCGCCAATGACTGCAACATGGTCCCCTTGCTTGATGCCGAGCGCAGCTAAACCACAAGCGAGCTTTTGCACACGCGCGTACACCTGCTGCCAGGTCAGCGCCTGCCAGATTCCTAAGTGCTTTTCGCGCAGCGCCGGGCGGTCGCCACGCACCCGCGCATGCTCGACTAAGAGTGCAGCAAAGGTTTCAGACCGAGTCATGGGCAAACGCTGCATGGCAGGATGTTTTCTCCGTTGTTGTTTTTTGCTTATCGTGAACAAACAAGTTATAAGCTGAAACGTCAGCCAAATGTCGTTTTGACGACATTTGCACCAAAACTAGGGTATGTCCTGATGCTAAGTTCCTCACTGACGCTGTCTGCCGCTTGGATGCCTTTACTAACGCCCGAACAACGCGCAAGGGTTGAGCACGACGCAAGCCTGCAACACGTTTTGGCGGGCACGCTCATCGAGCGGCGCGGCGAACCGTCTTTAGCCTGGCTGGGCGTGATTTCGGGGCTCATCAAGATATCGGTCGGAAACGCTGACGGCAAAATCGCCTCGCTCACGGGGGTGCCGGCGGGTGGCTGGGTTGGCGAGGGGTCGTTACTGAAACACGAGCATCGTCGCTACGACGTGGTGGCGTTACGCGATTCGGTGATTGCGCGCGTGCCCTTGGCCACCTTCGAATGGCTTCTCGATCACAGTATCCCTTTTAATCGTTTCTTGTTACACCAGCTCAACGAACGCGTGGCACAATTTATTGGTAAAGCAGAGTCTGATCGCCTGCACGACCCTGACGCCCGCGTCGCCCGCTGCCTTGCCGAATTATTCAACCCCTTACTGTATCCCGGCATGGGCATGCGGTTGGCCATTACCCAAGAAGAGATCGGTTACCTGGCACGGCTTTCTCGGCAACGGGTCAATCAAGCGCTTCAGTCACTTGAAAAACTAGGGTTAGTGCATGTTGAATACGGGGCGGTTGAGGTGCTAAATCTAATGGGGCTGCGCCGTTACGGTGTCTAATAGCAGGCGACGAGAGCAAGGCCTGTCGCGCGACTGGTGGCTTTTCATCACCACCACTTTCATCACCACCACTTTTATCACCACTTCATTTAGGTTCTTCATCATGACGCTTCTTCACACTCTACATAGGCTTGCACGCTTGGTAGCTACCCTGACCGTTAGCGCCGCCGCGCTCACGCTGGCGCACGCAGCTGACTTTACAGCGGGCCCCCTTGAAATTAATGATTTATGGGTACGCGGTTCAGTGCCCGGTCAAACGAATGGTGCGGGCTATATGCAGATTAACAACCCGGCTGGTGTAAGCGATCGCTTACTTTCAGCACAAACAGACGCCTCAGGCCGCCTCGAGTTGCACTCTGTCATGACTGAAGACGGCGTCGCCAAAATGCGCCAAGTGACAGGCATCGACATCCCCGCTAAAGGCTCGGCAAAACTCGCGCCAGGCGGCTTTCATCTGATGTTCTTGCAGTTGACCGGGCCGTTCAAACAGGGCGAGGTTGTGCCCGTGGTTTTAAAGTTTGAAAAAGCCGGCGAAGTGCGGGTGAACTTTACCGTCAAGCCCTCAACATACAACCCAGGCAGTGCAGGCGGCCACGGCCACGGCGCGATGCAGCATTGAGTGCTGAACACTGAGTGCTAGGCAGCTAAGCAGCCAGGTCGCTTTGTAATTAGCATCGAACACCGTGCACTCAGCACAGTGGCACAGCGCTTAAGCTGGGGCTGTGCGGCTTCCAAAAACCGCCGACCCCACCCTAATTTCGGTTGAGCCTTCTTCAATTGCCAGCTCAAAGTCGCCGCTCATGCCCATCGACAGGCGCTCAAGCGAAATCCCGGCAATACCCTCTTGCTGGGCTTGATCACGCAAGTGGCGAAGCTGAGAAAAACACTTGCGCACCGCGCCTGAGTCTGTCGAGAGCAGTGCCATCGTCATCAACCCTTTGACATGCAAACTTGGATATTGAGACAGTTGCCGTAAAAACGACACGAGATCTGCTGGCTCAAGTCCTGACTTAGTGTCTTCAGGTGAGGTTTTAACCTGCACCAGCACATCGATTGCGCGACCCTCTAGCTGCAAGCGCCGCTCAAGCGCCTCTGCCAGCTCAAGCCGGTCAAGTGACTGCAATTCACTGGCGTAGCGGGCGACCTCTTTGGCCTTGTTAGTTTGCAATTGCCCAATGACTACCCAATGGATATTGCAGTCTTGCAAAAGCGGCGCCTTTTGGGCAATTTCTTGCATACGATTTTCGCCAAAGCGCGTAAATCCCAGGGCTAGTGCCTCTTTGATTGCGTTGGCGTCAAACGTTTTACTCACGGGTAATAAGGCGACCTCGGCGGGGTCGCGTCCAACGCGCGCGCATGCGTCTGCCATTCGCGCTTGAATGCGACCGATTCGCATTGCCATCGTGTCGGTTAGCATTGGCTGAGCTAACGCTGCAGGGTGCTCTGAATTTGAAGAAGTGCTCATGTTGACGTGCTCATGTTGAGTCGCGAAAAAACTTAGAATAAACGGCTTGCACGGCGGTCGAAGCAATTCCGTCATTCAATTCTGTGAATGCAGCGCGTGCAGTGAACGCAGTGCGTGCACTGCACATCTTACGACAACGAGCGAGCGAAGCGAAAGACGCACCCTTTCAGTGCCTGTGCCTATTTTGGGGCATGAAAGTGTGCGGCTGCACCAAACTTGTGCGCAACACCGCGGGCATGTGCGGTTACCCCATACCAAAACCCAGAACCCAGGCAACCCTTCGAAGGGAACACTTAGCCTTTTTCTTACACCCGAGTCCAGCTCTAGCCATTCGGTGCGCTGCGCACGCGATTTATACCAAAATATCGAACCCAGTCGAATAGCTGGCACAACTTTTGCTTAAGGTCTTTCAAGCATAGCCCGCAACTTAAAAAAGCTATGCGGTCCTTGAACCGGCATCGCCGACTAATGATCTACTCAGGAGTGTAAAGATGAAACGCAGATTAGTTTTAAAGCAGCTCACCGCTGCCAGCCTTTTAGCCATGACAGGTTTTGCAGGATCCGCTTTTGCACAAGACACCATCAAAGTGGGTATCTTGCACTCACTCTCAGGCACGATGGCGATTTCAGAAACAGCGTTGAAAGACGTTGCCCTGATGACCATCGACGAAATCAACGCCAAAGGTGGCGTAATGGGCAAGAAACTTGAGCCCGTGATTGTTGACCCCGCCTCAAACTGGCCACTGTTTGCCGAAAAAGCGCGCCAGCTGGTTGCGCAAGATAAAGTTTCAGTTGTATTTGGTTGCTGGACTTCGGTATCACGCAAATCAGTATTGCCCGTGTTTAAAGAGTTGAACAGCCTGTTGTTCTACCCCGTGCAATATGAAGGCGAAGAGCTTGAAAAAAACGTGTTTTACACGGGTGCTGCACCTAACCAACAAGCCATCCCAGCAGTTGAGTACCTGATGAGCGCAGACGGCGGTAGCGCCAAGCGTTTTGTCCTGCTTGGCACTGACTATGTCTACCCACGTACCACCAACAAAATTTTGCGCGCGTTCTTGATTTCTAAGGGCGTGAAAGAAAGCGACATCGACGAAAAATACACACCGTTTGGTCACTCGGATTATCAAACCATCGTTGCCGACATCAAGAAATTTGCAGCCGGTGGCAAAACTGCTGTGATCTCGACCATCAACGGCGACTCAAACGTGCCGTTCTACAAAGAACTGGGTAATGCTGGCCTGAAAGCCACTGACGTGCCCGTGGTGGCGTTCTCGGTAGGCGAAGAAGAACTGCGTGGCGTAGACACCAAGCCTTTGGTTGGTCACCTTGCTGCCTGGAACTACTTTGAGTCAATCAAGAACCCAGTAAACACTGAGTTTGTTGCAAAGTGGAAAGCTTACGCAAAAGCCAAAAACTTACCTAACTTTGCAACAGCCGTCACCAACGATCCAATGGAAGCGACTTACGTCGGCATGTACATGTGGAAACAAGCTGTTGAGGCCGCAAAATCGACCGATACAGACAAAGTCATTGCAGCAATGGGCGGTCAAACATTTGCAGCGCCCGATGGCTTTACAATTATGATGGACAAGACGAATCATCACCTGCACAAACCGGTTTATATTGGCGAGATTCAGGCGAATGGTCAGTTCAACATTGTCTGGAAAACCCAAGGTCCCCTACGTGCCCAGCCCTGGAGTCCATTCTTGGCCGGTAACGAAGGCAAACAAGGCCTGTAAGACGCCTACTATGAGACTGCAACGACATGTTTTTGATTTACCCCTCCTTGAAACGGTGGCTGCTAACTGTTTTGCTTGCGTTACCGCTGCATTGCAGTTTGGCTGCCGACTTGGTCGAGCCTTCAGTTTTGAAGGGTTTGGCCGGCGAGAGCAACACCGAGCGGGTCGAATCGATTACAGCGTTGGGGCAACTCACCACTCCTGGCGCAGCCGCAGTGTTGGCTGCGTTGGGGGCGGGCAACGTTCTGATTACCTCTGACAACAAAGTCTTATTGTCAGTCGAAGGCGGCAAGGCAATTGATCCCACTACCGGTGAAACGGTTGTGGCGCCTGCTGATGCCCAAGCACTCACCCTAAATAATCGTTTGCGCAGTGCGTTGCAGGCTGCGCTGGCAAGTGCTGAGCTATTTTCGCCGCTGCGCAATGTGCGCTTCGCAGCAGCACAGCGCTTACAAAAAGAAGCTGATCCTTCGCGTGCACCTTTACTTGAGCGCGCTCTTGAGAAAGAGCAAGATCCTGAAATCAAGGCAGCGCTAAACATTGCCGTAGCAAGCGCCGCGATCAAAAGTCCAGACGCCAACATTCGCCGCCGCGCCGTCGCGTTGTTGGGCGAGAGCAAGAATTCGAGCTTTAAACCGATTCTGACTGCCCTGCTGACGCAAGATACTGCGGGCACATTTGCTGAACCCGATGCCGAAGTGCGCGCAGCCGCAAAAACCGCCATCGCTCAAATTGAATGGCATCAAACCGTGGTCAGTTGGATTGGCAACCTCTTCTTCGGCATCAGCCTAGGTAGCGTGCTGTTGCTGGCAGCACTTGGGCTGGCGATCACCTTTGGCCTGATGGGCGTGATCAACATGGCGCATGGTGAGTTGCTGATGATTGGTGCCTATGCCACCTACCTCGTTCAAGGCCTGTTCAAACAATGGTTACCCGCCTGGATCGATTGGTATGTGGTCGCGGCCTTACCCGTCGCCTTTATCGTCACAGCCTTGGTTGGAATGGCGCTTGAACGCACCGTCATTCGCTGGCTTTATGGTCGCCCACTTGAAACTTTGCTGGCCACCTGGGGTATTAGCCTGATTCTTATGCAGACCGTGCGCAGCTTGTTTGGCGCGCAAAACGTCGAGGTCGCCAACCCTAGCTGGATGAGTGGTGGCGTCACGATCTTGGGCAGTCTGTCGCTCAGCTATAACCGCATCGTGATCGTCGGTTTTGCACTTTGCGTGGTGGTTGTGGTGTGGTTAGTCTTAAACCACACGCGCCTGGGTCTGTTTGTGCGTGCGATCACTCAAAATCGCCGCATGGCAGATTGTGTCGGGGTGCCTACTGGTCGCATCGACATGCTCGCCTTTGGGTTGGGCTCTGGGATTGCAGGGCTGGCTGGCGTAGCGTTATCGCAGCTAAGCAACGTTGGGCCCGACCTCGGCCGTGGCTATATTGTCGATTCATTTATGGTGGTGGTGTTAGGCGGCGTTGGGCAACTTGCCGGAACGGTTGTGGCCGCGATGGGGCTTGGTGCCTTAAATAAAATCATCGAACCCTTCTGGGGCGCCGTAATCGCCAAAATTGCGATTTTGTTATTTATCGTGCTCTTTGTACAAAAACGCCCACAGGGGTTGTTCGCACCCAAAGGGAGAAGCGCAGAATGAGTATCGCCAGCATGGCGCCATCCGCCACAATGTCCTTATCCTCTGCGCCCACTGCCTTATATTCTTCCAAGGCTTGGACAGCAATCGCAATTGTCGTTGCCGTATTTGCCTGTTTGCCAGCGTTTAATCTGCTGTTTCCAGTCGGGCACGCGTTTCACGTCTCGTCGTTTGCCGTAGCCCTGATTGGCAAATTTATTTGCTACGCCATGGCCGCACTCGCGCTCGACCTGGTGTGGGGTTACACAGGTATTTTGTCTTTAGGTCACGGTTTGTTTTTTGCGCTAGGCGGTTACGCCCACGGCATGTATTTAATGCGCGCCGGCAAAGCGTCGGCAGACATCGTGCCCGACTTTATGACCTTTCTGAGCTGGAAAACCTACCCGTGGTTTTGGTCGTTTACCGAGCATTTTTGGTACGCGATGTTTTTGATGCTGGCCGTACCAGGTTTGCTCGCCTTTTTGTTTGGCTATTTCGCTTTTCGTTCACGCATCAAGGGCGTTTATTTTTCGATCATCACGCAAGCTCTTACGTTTGCAGCCATGCTGCTATTTTTTAGAAACGAAACAGGCTTTGGTGGCAATAACGGTTTTACTGATTTTAAAAAGATACTTGGTTTTGACATTACCTCGGCCAATACCCGCGCAGTGTTGTATTGGTTCAGCTTGTCTGCCTTGTTAGGCGCCTTAGTGTTAGGCCGCGCCATCACCCAGTCAAAACTCGGTCGGGTACTCACCGCCATTCGCGATTCTGAAAGTCGCCTGCGCTTTCTGGGTTATGAACCGCTAGGTTTCAAACTGTTCATCTGGACACTGTCTGCCATGCTTTGTGCGGTGGCAGGTGCCTTGTACGTGCCGCAGGTGGGCATCATTAACCCCGGCGAAATGTCAACCGAAAACTCAATCGAGATGGTGATCTGGGTGGCCACAGGCGGGCGCGGCACGCTGATTGGCCCGATCATTGGTGCTGGCACCATCAACGGTTTGAAAACCTGGTTTACCAGCGTCTTCCCTGAATTTTGGCTGTATGCCCTAGGCTTAATTTTTGTACTCGTCACAATATTTTTACCGCAAGGCATTGTGGGTTTGGTACGTAAATTCAACCAGCGCGGCAAGCGAGAAGCGGCATGAACACACAATCCACCGCTTCACATGATGCAGTAGAAGCCAGCACCCACAGCAACGGGGCAGGCGGTACCGCCTCATATGGTCGCCTCAAAACTCCTGGGGTCGACACCACGCACGGCGCGATCTTGTATCTTGAATCGATCAGCGTGGTGTTTGACGGCTTTCGTGCCCTGAACGACTTGTCGATTGACATCGGCGTGGGCGAATTACGCTGCGTCATTGGCCCCAACGGCGCCGGTAAAACCACAATGATGGATGTCATCACAGGTAAAACCAAACCCACCTCAGGCACCGCGTTTTTTGGGCAGAACATCGACCTGACCAAAATGCACGAGTCGCAAATCGCCGACGTGGGCATCGGCCGCAAGTTTCAACGCCCCACTGTCTTCGAAAACCACACCGTTTTCGAGAACCTAGAACTCGCCATGAAAACCAACAAGGGCGTCAAATCAACCTTGTTTGCGCGTTTAAACAGCGCGCAGCGCGACCAAATCGCCGCCACACTCGACTTGTTGCGCTTAATGGGCGAACACAAACGCCCTGCGGGCTTGCTGTCGCACGGCCAAAAACAATGGCTTGAAATCGGCATGCTGCTGATGCAAGAGCCGCTGCTGCTCTTACTCGATGAACCCGTCGCCGGCATGACCGACGCCGAAACCGAACGGACCGGCGAACTACTCAATGACCTGCGCGGCAAACACTCATTGATGGTGGTTGAGCACGACATGGATTTCGTCAACCAGATCTCGCAAGGCGGCAAAGTCACGGTGCTATGCGAAGGTTCGGTTTTAGCCGAAGGCACCATGCAGCAAGTGCAAGCCGATCAACGCGTGATAGAAGTGTATTTAGGTCGCTAGCCAATGCTAAACGTTCAAAACACTAATCGGCCTAAGCCATGCTAAACGTTCAAGACATCAACCAGTACTACGGCAGCAGCCATACTCTGCGCGGCATCACGATGTCGGTTAAACAAGGCGAGTGCATGGCCCTGCTCGGACGCAATGGCGTCGGCAAAACCACCCTACTTCAATGCCTGATGGGCGTGCAACCCTTGGCCTCGGGCAGCATCCACTTTGACGGCAAAGACATCAGTAAGCTCGCCCCCCATGCGCGCGCCGCGCTCGGCATGGCCTATGTACCTCAAGGTCGCGAAATCTTTGCCCGCCTCACCGTCGAAGAAAATATCTTGATGGGCATGGCCACCAAGCCCAGCCAGCAAGCCAAGCGTATCAAAAACGAAATCTTTGACCTATTCCCAGTGCTGCGTACCATGTTGTCACGGCGAGGCGGCGACCTATCTGGCGGCCAACAACAACAACTCGCCATCGCACGTGCCCTTGTCGCCGAACCCAAACTCATCATCTTTGACGAACCCACCGAAGGCATCCAGCCCTCAATCATCAAAGACATCGGCCGTGTCATCCGCCTACTGCGCGACCGAGGCGATATCGCCATTTTGCTCTGCGAACAATACTTCGACTTCGCCCGCGAACTCGCCGACCGCTTCGTCGTCTTGTCCCGTGGCGAAGTCGTCGCCCAGGGCGACCAAACCCAAATGGACAGCGAAGAAGTCAAAAAACACCTGTCGGTGTGAGCCCTTGACACACGCTTGACGCCGTGGCGTGCGCCAAGAGACCAGCTCACGCCAGAATACCCCCACACCCACCAAGACACCGCAGCACCCGCGCTCTAGCGCAAACTCCCGCCATCTGTTTACACTCAACATCTTATTCAAAATCTGCGCGAAGCAACGCGAGGCAACAACTATGTGGGACGTAATCGTAGTGGGCGGTGGCAACGCAGCCCTGTGTAGCGCCTTGATGGCGCGCGAAACCGGCGCCAGTGTTTTAATTCTTGAGTCCTCGCCCAAAGAGTGGCGCGGCGGCAACTCACAGCACACTCGCAACCTGCGCTGTATGCACGACGCCCCGCAAGACGTTTTAGTCGACGCCTACACAGAAGAAGAATACTGGCAAGATCTATTAAAAGTGACTGGCGGCCAAACCAACGAAGCCCTCGCACGCATGGTGATTCGCGAGTCATCGTCATGCCGCGACTGGATGCGCAAGCACGGCGTGAATTTTCAGCCACCCCTATCGGGGACCCTGCACGTTGCCCGCACCAACGCTTTTTTTATGGGTGGCGGCAAGGCGCTGGTGAACGCCTACTACCGAAGTGCTGAAAATCTCGGTATCGATATTTTGTACGACTCACCCGTTGACGACCTAGAGATCAAAGACGGCAAGTTTATTGCAGCCAAAGTAGGCGACAAACGCTATGCCGGCAACGCCTGTGTGTTGGGCTGTGGTGGCTTTGAATCCGACCGCACCTGGCTGCGCGAGGCTTGGGGTCAAAACGAACTTGGCGAATGGCCGGCGGATAACTTCTTGATTCGTGGCACGCGTTACAACATGGGTGTTGTGCTGAAAGTCATGATGCGCGAAGGCGCCGACACCATGGGCGATCCGACCCAAGCCCACTGTGTGGCCATCGATGCACGTTCGCCCCTGTATGACGGCGGCATCTGCACACGTATTGATGCTGTTTCGCTGGGGATTGTGGTGAACCGCGAAGCCAAACGCTTTTACGACGAAGGCGAAGACTTCTGGCCAAAACGTTATGCCTTGTGGGGCCGCTTAGTTGCCTTGCAGCCAGGTCAAATCGCTTATTCGATTATCGATGCAAAATCGATCGGCCGGTTCATGCCCGCCGTGTTTGAAAATATCAAAGCAGATACCTTGCCCGAACTCGCGGCAAAGCTCGGGCTCGATTCAGAAGTCTTTATGCAAACGATCAACGAGTTCAACGCGGCCTGTCAGCCTGGCACGTTCAATCATACGATTCAAGATGATTGCCACACTAAAGGGCTCGTCCCCGAAAAAACCCACTGGGCGCTGCCGATTGAGAAGGGTCCTTTCTATGGCTATCCAGTTCGTCCAGGCGTCACTTTTACGTATTTCGGCTTAACCACCGACGAAAAGGCCAGCGTATTTTTTGACGGTAAAGCCAGCCCCAACCTGTTCGCCGCCGGCGAGATCAATGCCGGTAATGTTTTAGGTAAAGGCTACACCGCAGGTGTCGGGATGTCGATCGGCACAGCCTTTGGTCGCATCGCTGGCACACAGGCAGCCTTAGCCGCAAAAAAAATCAAAGAAGGATCCTCACATGCAATCGCTTGAATCTCCGACCCGCGAAGCGACAAGCTTAGCCGGCGTTTCTGAACACTCAATTACTTGGCACAAAAAGGGCCTGAGCGCCAACGAAACTGAAGTTGCCCGTCAAATGCAGATCTGTAACGCCTGTCGCTATTGCGAAGGCTTCTGCGCGGTATTTCCAGCCATGGCGCGGCGCTTGGAGTTCGACAACAAGGCGGATCTGAATTACCTGGCTAACCTCTGCCACAACTGTGGTGCGTGCTTGCACGCTTGCCAATACGCGCCCCCACACGAATTTGCCGTGAATGTGCCCCAGGCCATGGCCAAAGTCCGCTTAGAGACTTATACCGACTTTGCCTGGCCGGCAGCCATGGGTGCGCTATACAAAAACAATGGTTTAACCGTAGCCTTGGCAACCGCCTTCGGCTTGGCGCTATTTTTAGTCTTAACGCTGTTAGCGACAGGCAAGCTCGTGCACGAGCCACTCGC
>Ga0114963_10001061_pt1 | contig 19002 bp, 13 predicted proteins | sample C_131016_EF_Meta_FD_87019 | JGI IMG/M metagenome (GOLD analysis project Ga0114963, IMG submission 87019) | Freshwater microbial communities from Lake Croche, Canada to study carbon cycling - C_131016_EF_MetaG | ecosystem: Environmental > Aquatic > Freshwater > Lake | place: Lake Croche, Canada...
GGGGGCGCCGAGCCCTACTTAGCCCGTCCCGTCTCCCCGTTCATCCAAAGTAGGGCTCGGCGCCCCCCTCTCGGCTTCTTGGTCATCTTGGTCGTCTTGGTAACATAGAAAGAAAAGACCCCATCTCCGTCCATCCATCCACCTTGGCACGGAACCCTTCTCTTCCCAGAGGATGTATCGGATGTTGACCAAGAACCAAGAACCAAGAACCAAGAGATGACCAAGAAGCCGAGAGGGGGGCGCCGAGCCCTACTTAGCCCGTCCCCTTCCCCACCCCGTCTCCACGTTCATCCAAAGTAGGGCTCGGCGCCCCCCTCTCGGCTTCTTGGTCATCTTGGTCGTCATGGTAACATACAAACATAACCCCCTTCCTCCCTCCGTCCATCCATCCACCTTGGCACGGAACCCTTCTCTTCCCACAGGATGTATCGGATGTTAACCAAGAAGCCGAGAGGGGGGCGCCGAGCCCTACTTAGCCCATCCCATCCCCAATAGAGAGAATATGACCCAGATATCTTGGTTCTTGGTCGTCTTGGGAAACAACGGCCCATCCCCCCAGACCTCATACCCCTTCACCAAATAATCTCCTTCTAGTTTAGTATAATACACCCCGAATACCCCGACTGATTCCCCCAAGAATAGATATTATGTCTCCTATCACTGCGATGCCGACCACCACAGCTCCCACCACCACCGCCCCCGGCCCGACCACCACGGCTCCGACCACCACCCCAGCCCCGACCAAGACCACCACCCCCGCCCCCACCATGGCCCCACCCGCCTCCAACCAGGTATCCTATGTGGACGTGGCGGGCCTCATGAGTATATTACAAAATTATTTAGTCGGTTCCCCCCTGGTCAACGACACCCACGGGGACCAAATCGACACCAGTGCCGAACTCAATAACATCAACCAAAATCTCCACCAAATCAGTGCCTCCCTCAGTGACAACAATTCGGGTAACGTGCTGGCCCAACAAAATGGGGTCGACAGTATTGTCAACAACGAAATGAACCGCCTCCACGAAAAGAAGCAAATCATCGACGGGGCTCTCACGACCCAGCAACGGATGATGCAGATGAATGATACGTACACCAAGCGCCAGCACCAGTACACCAAGATGCTCGTCGCCATCGCGGTCGCCATCACCCTCATGATCGTCATGTCGTATATCGCCTTTGCCTTTCCCGAATGGGCGGCTTTAGCGACGGTGGCCAATATTGCCATCATCGTCATCATTTTCATCTACTGCTTCTGGACGTACTACTATATGGCCGCCCGGGACCCCATCTACTATGACCAACTGAATATCCAACAAGACCCCTTCCCGGTGACCAACAACGGGGCGGCCGCCACCCCCACTCCCGCCCCCGGGGCCCACGCCCTCACCACCGATGGTCAATGTATCGGACCCAGCTGCTGTAATACGGCGAGAGGAGCCGTGTGGGATGCCTCCAACAATGTGTGTATCAAGGAATCCTTCTTCGTCCAACCCTCGACCAAGAACGGAGCCTCCCCGTACGAGCCGAGTGAGATGACGGATTATACCAAGTATTAAGAACCCCCGAGCCCCGCCCCATCCCTCCGAGCCCCACCCCTCCGAGCCCCACCTCATAATTCTCTCTATATGGTAGAATCCAAGATACGATATAGAGTATGTCCACCCCGAGCCCCATCACCCCAGGCCCCACCCTCTCCCCCTCCTCCCAAACTTCCGACCAAATCTTGTATAGTCAGCTCGTGGCCGAGAACCAACGTATCGAAGAATATATTCGTCTCCTCACCTCTCAAAAGACCACCGATACCCAACGGTATCAGTATCAGTCCTCTTCGACGGATACCCTCACCACCGTGTATAATGTCCTCTTCATCGTCTATCTCGTCCTGGTCTTGGTCCTCTGTTATATCCTCTTCATGAAAAATAAGGTCTATTCGCGTACGGTGAAAATCGTCATCGTGATATTTACCCTCATTTTCCCGTTTGTGATTTATCCCCTGGAAACCTTCGTCTGGACCATCGGTCATTACCTCTATACCCTCATCGTCCAAACCCCCTACGGGACCAACCCCGTGGAGATGTATAAGAAGGACCGTGGAGATATTTATGTGACCGCGACCCACTAGGCCCGTCCCTACCCGTCCCCCTCCCCCCCCACCCCCTACAGTTCTTGTAGGTCAATCTCGACATCCTCATCCGTTCCCAGATGAGTATGTATGGTCCCCGATTCACTCTGATCCGAGCCAATGATACTGGCTCCCCCCGCCGACCGCTTGAACCGGATACCCTTCCAGATACCGTTGATGAGCCGCCCATATTTCTTCTCCATCGCGTCACTGACATCCCGGGTGTTCGGAGGCTTACCCCCAAAGTTACCGTTGAACCATTCACGGAACTCACGCCCCAGGTGGTCCTTCTGGATACAGCCCGTCTCACAGTGCTCGATACGGTCGTTCATGAATTCCGCGATGAAATCCTGACGAGCCATGTAGGAGTGGCTCGACGCCAACACCTTCTCACAGTCGTTGACATTCCCGTTCATCTCGTAGGCGATATTGACGAGCATGGCCGCGAACACCTCCTTCCAGAACTCGAATTTCTCTTTGATGGTCTTGTCGAGCTTGAACTGGTAGGGCTTCTCATCGTCCCCCTCCACCGGGTTCTCCGTAAACAGTGATTCGAAATCCACCACCCGGATACGACGCCAGGTACCGTTATCCTGGGCCCGAATCTCCATGAATTCGTTGGAACACACCACCAACTTGAACTGGGGAATATAGGTAATCATCTGGGGCATATAGGGAGCTCGGGCCTGTACCGGGTCACCCCCCGTCACCTGCTTCATCACTCCTTCGTTGATCCGGTCCCCCTTCGATGGCTCCTGCATGACGGCGTAGCGTATCCCCTTGAGGGCGACCAGCTCCGGGGCCAGCCCACCGATCCGGGTCCGACCCTGGGTCAACAAGGTGAGGGGCACATCACCCTTGTAGTTCCCCAGTACCTTCTCCATCAAGGTCACGAGAATCGATTTACCGTTGGAGCCTACCCCGATATACATGTTGAAGGTCTGGTTCATGTTGTTCCCAATCAAGGTCGACGCCAAATGTTCCCACATGTACTGGTGGAGCTCCGGGTTCGGAAACAGCTTATGCATGAAATCCTCAATCTCGGCGATGGTACCCTGGTGTTTATGGGGGTCAATGGGAGTATAGTCGATATTGGTACACTTGGAGAGGTAGTCTTCCGGTACCCCCTTCCGGAACCGCTTCTCCCGAAAGTCCACCACACCGTTGGCAAAGCACAGTAAATACGGGTCGTTGTCCAGCTTATCCAGAAAGTGCTTGTCGTAGAAGAGGTCCTTGGCCTCCGCCATGATGTTCTGTTTCTCCTTCGTACGGGACAGACGTTGGATGATATCTGTCACCGTATCTAATTTGAGCTGAACCATTTTGAGTTTGTCCCCGTTTTCGGCCGTCTCCTGGCTTTTGAGGGCAATACGTTGTCGGAGAAGCTTGGACATTTTTTCACTGTAGATATCGCGTAATTCCTCCGAGATGGCCATCCGGAGGGTGGTACCGGAATCGACCTCCTCCCACCGGTGTTGTTTGAAATGGTACCAGATGGTCCCCTTGATACTGACACACTTGTACTCGTCGCCGAACAGGCGGTGGAGTACGAGGGCGATATCGTAGTCCCCACTCCCCCGGGGCCGGCGGTCGGTCCCACTCGACATGGCGGCGGCATTTTCGAGGGTGCAATCGAGGACGTATTCGACACTCCCTCGGTGAATCTCTTTGTACTTACTCGGGTCGTCCTGCTTCAGCCAGTACATGATGGAACGTTTGGTCACCCCCTCCCCCGGAGGCTTGGCGTCGAACCCCTGCCACCGGTCCCAGAGGTCGGTCCGAATCCCCGTGTACGAAAAGTTGTCGGCCTGGGCACTGAAGGCGACCCAGACCACAAAGAGCCGGGGACTGATGTTCCGGAGGGCCCACCCCACCCGAATCCATTTCGTAAATGACCCCGCCCCGTAGTAGGATTTCGGGAGAGCCATGGTGTAGGTATAGGCGTCATGGAGGTCGTACTCCGAGACCGAGATGGAGGCGAGAAACGCTTCGACAGCGGTGTCGAGTTGCTCTTTGGTACGGACATTGAGAACATCCACCGGTGCCACCAACCCTCCCCCTCCCCCCCCACTCCCTGGCCGGAGGATACCGGCGGACTGAGACCGGACCGCCCCACCCCCGTTTGCCGCCCGCTTCTCATTGTACTCCGCGATGAAGGTATTGGTCATGAACAACCCCGGGTGTTCCCGGTACCGAACCGAGAGCTGCATGAATTTCTCGACATCCCCGTCGTACACCTCCGTCGCCACCTCTGGCATCTGAAACTCCCCGTCCGCCGGGTCGACCTGGACATCGAAAACGTACTTCAGTTGGTAGGGCTCGTGGTGGGGTTTACACGACCCGTACAGTTGCCAGTTGGTACAGCCCTTACTGATACCCTCGTCGAACACGTCAGACCAGGTGTTGGTAATCGGTAGCCCCTCCCAGATACTGGCAATTCGTGCCACGACCCGCTCACGTAAGATGGTCTGGACCGTACGGTCGGCCCGGAGACCGATGAGCATATGAATCCCGTCCTTGGTGACCGGTTCCTTTCCCTCGGTGTTGACCCGATTCACCGTATCTTTTTCGAAGACAAATACCGGAATATGGGTGCCCTCGTCAAATTGGTACATGGTCTTCAGTTCTTCTAAATAGAGGCACACCAGGTCGACGACATGTTCCTTACTGTGCTGGCGTTCACTCGTATCATAGGTATAGCGGAGATCGACATCGATGGCAATCGGGCCGTCGGATTCGAGCTGGCGCTCGGTCAAATATTCGACCCCACCCTTGGAGACGATTTCTTCATGATAGAGCCGTAGAAACTCCGGATACTCATTGTCCGGGATGTGGTAGGTTCCCCCACTGATTCCCCCGGTGCGGTCCGCAATCCGGGTGTTGGTTTTCTCTTGGGGGATGGTCACGGAACGCCTTTCATCCAATTCGGCGGTACTCGTGGCAGGAGGCTTGATATAGTGATTTTTCAGGAAGGCTGTTAATTTTGGTGACGGTACATGGGTGGGGGTTCCGGCTTTCATGACGCCAGTGGGTGTTTCGTGGTGGCCTAATGTATACTATGGGGAGGTTTTTATGTCAGTTCGGGGGTGGGGGGCAGAATCAATTTTTGGATGGTCGACCACCCAAAAATAGAGTACCAACGTAATTTTTGGGTGGTCGACCATCCAAAAATTGATTCCCCCACCCCGGTAAAAAGATATACAGACATAACCTATAGGACCTCTATCCAATCACCCGACCTCATACCCCAAATCCCCCGAGACATCATGCGGTTCTGTAAGGTCTGTGATAACATGTATTATATCAGTATCGATGCCCGGGATTCCAACAAGTTGTCCCACTACTGCCGTAACTGTGGGGATGTGGATAACGACAGTGACAACCTCGATGTTCAGTGTATCTTGAATACCCAGATGAAAAAAACGGACCAGACGTTCCACCATGTCGTCAATAAGTTCACCAAACTGGACCCCACCCTCCCGAGGATTTATAACATCCCGTGCCCGAACGAGGGGTGTGCCACCAATGCCGTGAATACTACCGAGAAGGTGGACCGTGAAGTGTTGTATATTCGGTACGACGAGGACAAGCTAAAATATTTGTACATGTGCACGGTGTGTAATCATACTTGGCACTCGTAAGAACGAGACCATCCCATCCTAACGTGGTATAAAAAGAGTTCGGCGTAATTTTCGGTGAAGTGTTCCCGGCACTTCACCGAAAATTGATTTTTTACCACCCTCATCCACCCCCACACCGTACCCATATAGACATATATCTCGAGATATATATTAATAGACTCCCCACCCCACCCAACCCAATCATGTCCACCAAGTACGCCGATGACGATGATGAAAAGAATATCCCCCCTGAGGAAGACGAGGACGAAGAGGACGAGGACCGTGGTACCACCTCCCAGTCCCGTCGCCGGGTTCTCATGAGTGGGGCGGAAGATGACGATGCTCTCGAGGATGCCGATGATGACGATGAGGATGACGAGGACGAAGACGACGACGACGATGAGGATTTAGACGACGAGGACCCGGAACTGGAGGACCCCGATGCCGTCGTCCCGGCACCCCCGGGGATGAATTTCGCCTTCACGGTGGACGACGAAGACGACGACACGGACGACGATGAGGAAGAGGACGAGAATTACCTCCAAAAATTCGACGAAAACATGAAGAAGAATATCATCACCGAACACTACCCCGAACTCCAGCAACACAACAGTGACGAAGTAGAGGTATTATGTCAGGTAGTGCGTGACAAACAAGGACGTATCATTGACCCCCTCCACCAGTCCCTTCCCTTTATCACCAAGTACGAAAAAGCCCGGGTTTTAGGGGAAAGGGCGAAACAAATCAATGCGGGGGCGACCCCGTTGGTGGAAGTGGAACCCAATGTCATCGATGGGTATTTGATTGCCACCAAAGAGTTCCATGAGAAGAAGATTCCGTTTATCTTGAAACGGCCCATCGGGGGTAACCGAGTGGAGTATTGGAAACTGGCCGACCTGGAAATCATCGGGTAACCGTCCGACCCCCAGACCCACCCTCAGACCCACCCTCCCCCCCCCAGATCATACACATCCATAAAAATAGGGCTCGGCACCCACCCCACACCCCGAGTGTTTTTTTATGTCCTCACATCGCGAAATGGACATAAAAAATTGATTTGATACTACCCTTAGGTATCCAAGGGGTATAACGCCCCCACCCAGAATTGATCCGTGTATAACCCAACGATCCTCACCCCGACACTATGACTACCCCACCTACCGTCGCCCCCGTCACGAAGCCCAAGCGGGCGCCCCGTAAATCCAAAAAGGTGGAGATGGTCGACCCGGACCCCCACCACCCCGTCGACCCGGAGATCGACCCGACCACCTGTAAGGGGCATGGTGAGGAGACCAAGGCCACCCTGGTGGAGGCGATTCACGCCCAGGTCCAGGCGGAACTCACCGACCCCACCGCCGACCCCACCGCCGACCCCACCGCCGACCCCACCGCCCTCCCCGGGGTGCTCGACCACCTAGGCCAATACATCGAGGAACCCTTCACCATCATCGAATCCTATTTCAAGGGCCAGCATCTGGACCGCCTGGTCCGGCACCAAATCGAATCGTATAACCATTTCATCAACTACCAGATGCCCAAGACGATTCAAATGTTCAACCCGGTGACGATTCGCTCCGAAAACGACTATGTGGAAGAGCAGGACAAGTACCTCCTGGAAATCGTCATCACCTTTCAGAACCTCAAGCTCTATCCCCCTCAAATCTACGAAAACAACGGGGCGACCAAGACGATGTATCCTCAGGAGGCCAAGCTCCGGAACTTTACGTACGCCTCCACGATGACGGTGGATATCAAAATCGACTATATTATCCGTAACACGGAGTCAATGGACAACCCTCGGATTGTCTCCAAGATCATCCAAAAGGTGAATATCGGGAAGATGCCTATCATGCTCAAATCGTCCATCTGTGTCCTCACTCAGAACAATGCCATCGACCCGGCGTATATGGGGGAATGTGCGATGGACTGTGGAGGCTACTTCGTCATCAAAGGGTCGGAAAAGACGGTCCTCGGTCAGGAGCGGGCGGCCGAGAACCGGGTCTACGTCTTCGACGGGAAGAACACGACCAAGTGGAGCTGGTTCGCCGAAATCAAGTCCATCCCCGATTTCAAATGTATCTCCCCGAAGCAAATCGAGATGATGATTGCCAGTAAGAACAACGGGTTTGGTCATGCCATCTATATGAACATCCCCCGTATCAAGCAGCCGATTGAATTGTTTGTCGTCTTCCGGGCCCTGGGGGTCCTCACCGATAAGGCCATTTGTGAATATATCCTCCTCCAGATTCCCACGGACAAGGCGGACCAACAGAAGCAGATTCTCGATTTCCTCCAGGCGTCGATCATTGATGCGAACAAGTATATGACCCAAGAAGACGCTCTCCGGCATATCACGGCGGCGGTGGCGTACACCCCCCTCAACATGGATAAGGAAAAGGGGGCCAAGAAGAAGCAAGAATTTACCCACGATGTCCTGCATAATGACCTCTTCCCCCACTGTAAAACCCTCACCCAGAAGTTGTATATGTTGGGGTATATGTGCCAGAAGCTGATTCGTACGTCGATGGGGTGGCGGGCCCCGGACGACCGTGACTCGTATGTGAACAAGCGTATCGAGCTCACAGGTACCCTCCTCAACAACCTGTTTCGTAACTATTTCAACAAGCTGGTGAAGGAGATGCAGAAACAAGTGGTACGGGAGATTAACAACGGGTCGTGGCGGTCGATGGATAACTATGAGAACATCATCAATATGACGAATATCTACAAGATCATGAAGTCGACCACGATTGAAAACGGTATCAACCGGGCCCTGGCGACGGGGGATTTCAGTATCAAACAGTCGAACAGTAGTAAGGTGGGGGTGGCCCAGGTGCTGAATCGTCTGACGTACCTGTCGAGCCTGAGCCATTCGCGGCGTATCAATACGCCACTGGAGAAGAGTGGGGAATTGATTGCTCCGCGTAAGCTGCATAACACGACGTATGGGTTCTTGTGTTGCTTGACGGGAGATGCGGAGGTCCTCCTCTCCAACCGGATGGATACGAAACCCATCCGAAACATCCGGGACGGAGACTGGGTCAACACGGTGAATCGTACGACCCTCCACGATGAACCCTCGCACATGTATAACTACTTTTGTAAGATGCCGGATAAGCTGTTTGAGATTACCACCCTCAGTGGGCGGACCATCAAGGCGACGGCGGACCATCCGTTCTTAGTCAACCGGGGAGACCAAACCTACGAGATGGTGAAGTTGGGTGATTTACACCCCGGTGATAATCTGGTCATCCGTCATACGGTCAAGCATATCCCCGATGAACATACGACTCAACTCGTCATCGAGTCTTCCAAGCTACCGGAAAGGCACCGGGCCCATTTACAAGACCTCGGGCTCTTGGATGTACCCCTCCCCTCGTATAAACTCAAAATCATCGCTCGGTTGATTGGTACGAGATTCTTCGGTCCGCTCTTATATTTACATGACTGTTCGGATGCGTCACCGGATGCGTCACCGGATGCGTTACAGTTGGTGAAGGATTTACATGACCTAGGGTTTGATGCGAACGCGACCGAAAACCCGAACAATGTGTGGGTAGTCACTCCCGGAACGGAAGGTTATGTATCATTCATGGATGTGGTCGGGGGCGATGCGTACAAATTACCCGCATGGTTAGTTACTGCGGAACGTTCGGTCCAACGTGAGTTCCTCTCCGCTTTCCTGAATGGTGGGCTGTCGCACACATTCAATTATGGAGACTATGACACCTATCTTGATTTACGCACCTATATGAACCGTGTCGTGGATATGTTGAAGGCACTGGACATCCAATGTCATGTTGTATCCACCGAACGTTCCGTTTCTTCAATATTTCATGTGGTCAATATGGAGATTGTCATCGACGAGGCCTCCATGGAGCGGTATCACGATATCATCCAACCGGTCTATTATGAAAAAGCCCGTCGCGAACTGGCGGTAGCCATCGAGTTACGCAAAATCCGCCAGTTTTCCCAACTGGAGTTGACCCCCCCGACAAACTGGTCGGTGAACGGTTGTGTGAGTGTCCCCATCGCGTCCATCCGCGAAATTGCCCCCGAACCGGTGTACGATTTCACCACCTACAGTGAGAACCACTCGTTTGTCGCATCGTCCTTCGTCGTCAGTAACTGTGCGGAAACCCCGGAGGGGCAATCCATCGGTATCGTGAAAAACATCAGCTATATGGCCCATATCACCATTCCGACCAACAGTGCCTCCCTCTACGACTATATCTTACCTCATATCCAGTGCCTCGACCAAGTGGCCCATCCTTCCGAGGTCTACGGTAAGGTCCGGGTCTTCATCAACGGGGCGTGGGTGGGGGTCACCGACACCCCCCAAGAACTGTACCAAGACATCAAAGAAAAAAAGTACCGGGGTATCATCAATATCTACACCTCCGTGGTATTCGACTACCGTAACATGGAAATCCGGGTATGTAACGACGGTGGCCGCCTCACCCGCCCCCTTCTCCGGGTGAAAAATGGTCGGGCCGTCCTCACCCCCGAGATTGTCCATAAGGTCGACCGCGGTGAGCTCACCTGGAACGATTTATTGGTATCGTGCCGGGTGCCGGACTCGGTCATCGAGTATATCGATCCCGAAGAGCAGAATTTTGCGATGATCGCCATGCGGGCCAAGGACGGGTATATTCTCTCCCTTAACCGGGTGAAGATCGCCAACTCGGATATCATGTCCCGTTATACCCACTGTGAGATTCATCCCAGTACCATCTTCGGGGTCTTGGCCTCGTGTATCCCGTTCCCTGAACATAATCAGTCGCCCAGAAACACGTATCAGTGCCTCGACCATAACGAGCCGGTCCTGCTCACCAACGGGGAACAACGGCCCATCAAGGATATTCAACCAGGGGACGAGGTCTGGACCTTTGACCCCCAAACCCTTGTCGTCTCCAAGACCACGGTCATGGGCCAATTCGTTCAACAACCGACCCGCCCCCTGTACCGTCTCACCCTGATGAGTGGCCGCTCCATCGTCGCCACCGATGACCACCGGTTCATGACGGAACAGGGGTGGATGACCCTCCAACAGATTCTCGATTCCGACGACCACCATCATATCCGTATCGGAGTGTGTGTCCGCCCGTACACGAAGGCGGAATTCGTGGCCCTTCTGACGGACCACGAGAACGAGCGGACGACGGCGTTTATCCAACGTATCCGCCGGTTTCTCCGGGTGTTCCACGCCGCCGAGTCCCCCCATGATAACAATGACGATATCCTCACCATGGTCCAGACCCCCCGGATGTTCAAAATCATCGAGTACATGCTGTCGTTCCCCGAGGAAGAACTGGATGCCCAGGTGCGGGACGACCCCGAGACCCTCGCCAAGTGGGATGTGCACACATACCGGTATTGGATGGAATCGGTGGCCCTCGACCGTAACGGGTTCCTCTTCCTCCCTATCCAGACCCTCTCCCCCGAGCCCGCCCGTCCGGTATCCTGTATCGAGGTGGCATCAACCAACCATAGCTTCGTGACGGGGTCCAGATTCGGGTCGGCCAATTGTTGTATGGCGAAACAGGCGATCGGGGTCTATGCCCTGAACTACGATACCCGGATGGACAAAACCTCCTATGTGCTGTCCTACCCGTCCCGCCCCCTGGTGGATACCCGGCTGATGAACTTTATCGAACTGAACCGGATTCCGTCGGGGCACCAAATCACCGTGGCCATCATGTCGTACACGGCGTACAACCAGGAGGACAGTCTCCTCGTGAACAAGGGGTCTATCGACCGGGGCCTCTTCCGTACGACGGTGTATCATACCGAAAAGGACGAGGATAAGAACATTATCCGGGACGAGATTATCCGGTGCAAGCCGGATCCCGCCAAGACCAAAGGTATCAAGTATGGGAATTACGACAAGCTCAACCCCCAAGGCTTCATTCCGGAGAATACGTTGGTGGAGAACCGGGATGTGATTATTGCCAAGACGGTACCCATCAAGGAGAACCGGAACGACCCGACCAAGACCATCAAGTACGAGGACCAGAGTAAGACGTATCGTACCAACGAAGAGTGCTATATCGATAAGAATTATACGGGTCGTAACGGGGACGGATACAATTTCGCCAAAGTCCGGGTACGTACGTTCCGTAAGCCGGTGCTGGGGGACAAGTTTTCCAGTCGCGCCGGACAGAAGGGGACCTGTGGTCTCATCATTCCCGAGTGTGATATGCCGTACACGAAGGACGGCCTTCGCCCCGATATCATCCTGAACCCTCATGCCATTCCGTCCCGTATGACGATTGGTCAACTCAAAGAGACCATTCTGGGGAAGGTGCTCCTGGAACTGGGGATGTTTGGGGACGGTACGAGTTTCGGTAACCTGGACGTCAAGACCATCTGCCAAGAACTTCAACGGATTGGGTACGAGAGTTACGGGAACGAGGTGATGTATGACGGTCATACGGGGAAACAGATTGAGACGAGTATCTTCCTGGGGCCGGTGTACTACCAGAGACTGAAGCATATGGTGGATGACAAACAACATAGTCGGTCGATTGGTCCGATGGTCAACCTGACCCGCCAGCCGGCCGAGGGCCGGTCCCGTGATGGAGGATTCCGTATCGGGGAGATGGAGCGTGATGTCATGATTGCCCATGGGATGTCCAAGTTCTGCCGGGAACGCCTATACGATGTCTCGGATAAATACGCGACTCATGTATGTGGTAAATGTGGGATGATTGCCTGTTACAACGATGCGTCGATGAAACAGACCAAGTTTGCCAAGAGTGATATGAGTATCCATCTGTGCCGGAAGTGTGGAAATACGACGGACTTTGCCAAGGTGGAAATCCCGTACGCATACAAGCTGTTGGCCCAGGAGCTTCAGACCATCAACATTGTGCCACGGATTATTACCGAGTAGAACCCACCCTTCACCCACACCCCCACGCCCCACACCACCACCCATCACACCCACACCCACACCCACACCCAATATCAAACCATATGAATATATAGTGTATAGACTAACCCATACGATGTATTTTACCACGAGACCGGGTCGTGTGAATGTCTGCGACGCCGTGACCGAAAATATTTTTATCGGAGGAATCGAGTCTGCCAAGACCCGGTGGAAGGAATTCGACCTCATTGTCAATTGTACTCGGGATATTCCGTTCCCGAAAGAGGACCCTCTAGACCCCCACCACCGTCATCCCGAATGTATTCGTATCGCGGTCAACGATGATCCCGACGAATGGGCCAATATGGTGAACGAAATCACCATGACCAACGTGTTACAACGCATCCATCACTATGTAGAACAAGATAAACGGGTCTTGGTACACTGTTATGCGGGGATACAGCGGTCCTGTGCGGTGGTGGCCTGTTATCTGGTACAGTATTACGAGGTGACTCCCCGGGTGGCGATGGACCATATCATCAAGTACCGTCCCACGGCATTTTTCGGGGGGGCCAATTTTTTACAGGCGATTCAGCGTCAATATACGATGATGCGGTTCCGAACTTTTCCCGGAGACAATGGTTGGTAACTGGGTGAATATCTAGCGAATATCATATAGGATCCTCGCCGCCGCCCCCCACCCCCCTCCCGCCCCACCCCCCCCCAGATGTAAACCCCGGAGGCGAAGGAACGAGCCTTGGTCAAGACAGTAAGAAATCACACCGAGGATATTTCGGAACTTCAAGATATATTGGTGGATTTGGCCGAGGAGGTCACTCATCTCCGGCATGTACTCCAACATCTCATTTTGAAGGTGGGGCATATTGATATAGAAACTCATAAATTACTACATCCTAGTTCACCATCTTCAGAACGACTCACCGCCCGAGGTAAATCGACGCGACCTGATTCCAATGGTCCCAACTAAGACCCAACCTTCGGACCCCCGGCCCATCTAACAGGTTTTGAACAACATGTCGATGTTCAACACCGTCGCGAACATCAACCAGGCCATGTAGGGGACCAAGAGGTTCCCCACCCAAGCCGGTAACAGCCGGTAGGTCTGCCATAGAATCAGGCCGGTGGATAACAGCATCTCACCCAAGATGAACAGAGCCAGTTTCACCTCGTGCTCCCCAAAGAACACGTAGGACCACGAGATGTTCTGGACCAGGTTGTACGCGTAGAATCCCAGGAGCCAGTACTTACCGGAACTCTCTGGTAACATCAAGGTCTGGGCCAACGCAATCCCCAAGAAGACATACAACACCGTCCAGACCAGGGGGAAGACATATTTAGGCGGAGAGAAAGATGGCTGAATACACTTGTACCAAGGGCTGGCCACGGCCCCCGCTGTCATCGACTGAGGTAAATAAGCCACGATGGCCATCACCGTAAAAGAGACCACATAGGCGAACAACGTATTCATGAACGAGACCAACTAACCACACAACCACACAACCAATATATTATATATGGGTATATATAATAGATACAATACCGAGTCATAACCCGAGTCATACCTATTCCACATGAGTACCACGAAAAGACAATTAAAAAGGACGAACCCGAGTTTTACCGATACGGCCACCAGTTCTCAAGGGACCGAGGAGACCGTGATGAGCTTTCCATCCGTCACCTCTACGGAATCCACTCCGTCTGTATCCTCTACGGCGACATCCTCTACGGTGTCCTCCACCTCCGGGACCCCCGGATTTGGGTTCAGTTTCAGTTCCGTGGACGACTTCAAAGATAAATTGGATGCGTTGGGTGGAGGTGAGATCACCACGATGCAACAGTTTTGGCGGTATTCCATGGAGGTATTTGTCTCCACCATCGATACCGTCATGAAAGAATTGGTGACACTCGTTACCACCGAGGAAGAACGTAAAACCATCGACCCATCCGAGTATATGGATAAGCGTAACCGGTTTGCGTCCATGGTATCCAAAATCTCTTGGACCGATGCGGATATGACCCTGGACCCCACCGCATTTTATAACAAATTCTTCGTGAATATGTTGAATGTCCGCACCTTGACCGGGAGTCCCAAGTTGGGCTGGCGTAAATTGTTTGAGCATAAGGGTGCGTCGGACCAATGTGCGATTGCCGAGAAAAATATTAGGTATGAGTTCATGGACTGGGACACCTGTTATATTTGTGGTAACCCGATTTACGATTCGTATAATCCGTTGAATCCCTACCCGGAACCGATTCATGACAGCCGGGAATGTGAACATATTTTACCCGCATTCTCGTCTCTGGGGTATAAGGGCCTCATCCAATCTCAAAAATCGGTGACAGATGTCAGCCCGGATGTCATTAAATTTTATTCGTACGAGTATGCCAATGCCCACCGCTGCTGTAATCAGATCAAAACCGACGATAAGTGGATACTCTATAATACGGAGACTTCGAAATACGATGTTGATATTAAGACCCTCACCGATACCCTCACGAATATACATAAAGGGGGTGCATACGATTGTGATGCCGTCAAGCAAAATATGGGTAATTCGTCGGCTAAATTTGTCAATAGTCGTCGGGAAGAGATTATCCAAAAGTACTTGAACCCCTTGGTGACCATCATCAACCGTGACAAACACAACTTTGGTGATCTGTACCAACTATCCGTCCGTATCCGTCAGATATATGCGATCCGTAAGAACCTTCGTGAACTCGCCCATGCGTTTCTCACCGGTCAAATCCTGGAAGAAGTTAAAGTGGAGATGGTGGTATTGGATAAATCCTTACGTAAGTGTAAAAAAATCCTGACCTCCAATGACCATGAGGTATTGAACGAGATATTTTGTGATATTTTCTCGGCCAATACCTTGTCGTTTGAGGAGACCTTATCTATATTTATAAACTACTATCAAGATAGCTCGATGACCCGAAACCGTACCACCCAGGCACTACTGATGCGTGTATTGAACAACGGATTGAAAGAGAACCGTAAAATCTTTGCACAGATATTGAATAAACATATTAAGGCGGCTGAATCTGAAATCACCAGCCTATTCGCAGATAATCAGCCGAAACCCGAGCCGGTGGTGACAGATATTATGAATAAATACAGTGTCTTACGTACGCGTGACTACTATGATGTATTCAACCGTATGTTGATGGAGGTGTATAATACCAATACTATGACACCATCTATGATTGAAAAACTCGCCGTGGTCATGCAGCAGTTAAAAACGACCCTCGAAAGTAAATTACAAGATATTCAAACCACTACGAAGGAAGACTTGGACGATCAACAACGGCGTGAAGACCAGGTACGTAAGGAGGCGAACACCCTTATTGGTACCGAGACGGGTCCGTTAGTACAGGGTGGGGAGATTGCCCGGTCCACTACCCTGTCCAAGGTACCAGTGTTTCGTTCCAGTATGAATGTACCGGGTAAACCCCGTTCGACCCTGACCCCGAGCCTGAGCCCTCCCACCATGTCCGAGGATACCACGACTACCACCGAATTGAAACAAGATATCCTACAAGATATGGTGGAACTGTTCGAGGAACTACGGGAAGATGGGGTGCCGTTGAAGGACCCGAACCAATTTATTCCCAATTATTCGTCGTATATCACCCGGAGTGGACGTACCCGGATTCAACCTTCCATGTTGACCGAAGGAGTGGTGAATGGTAAGCGGGTGCAAGGAATCAACCTGAATGGTGAGTTTTTCATGTATACCCCTCATGGTCTGTATAATCCTCGTAACAACCAAGTCATGCTTTATACCTGGAAACCACGGTATGGCCGGGTCATCATCATGCCGGATGGGTCGTTTATTAATAGTGGGTTGGATAGTAGCTTACGGGGTGGAAAGAAGCGTCTCGTCAAGACCGCCCATAAAAAGCGAACCAACCGGCGGCGTACCCTTCGGCGTCATTCTCGGAAATCCCGTCACGGTACCACCATCACCACCACCACCCACCCGTAACCGAACTACCCATCCCTGTCCTCACCCTGTTCACGGTAACTGGGGAATACACCCCAATCGCATCCCTGCATACATCAACATGGGTAACCGCCAATCCATCCCGGCGTTCCCCATCGCCCGGCTCTGGGTCATCTTCTCCATGAATACGGTCATCGCCTCCCGGCGTACCCCCGTCCCCTCTTGAATGAGACATCCACCGTAGTCCTTGAACCCATTGAAGTGCACAAAGCATGGGTATGACCGTAACCGATGGTTGTAGAGCCGCCCCCCAAAAAACGCAAAGTCCGCCAAGTCCACCTTGTACAAGTTCTGAAACACCGTCTGCTTATCATCCAGCCCCACATTCACCACCGGGTCCAGAGCAAACGTCAAATAGTATTGGGTGAAGAAGTTTTGGTCTCCCCCCAATTCACATATCTCCCGGATCTCGTCCACCGATTTCCACTGAAACATCCGTTTCAGAGCCCCGGCATAGCCGATATACCCCCCCGAGTTCATATATTTATAATTCGTCGTGACCGCCTGAGAGGCCGGCCCCCGCCATATCCCCGCCCGTTCCTCCTCCTCAAACGTCATGTATTCAATCAAGTCATAGTAGGGACGGTTTTCTGCCGGGTAACAGTTGAGTTCAGAGCTCATCAGAATCTGCCGACCCGATTCCCGGAATTTACGCACCACCTCACTGGCCTCCCCCATGGCCAGCACATCGTAGGCATCGATGAAACACACGATAGCGTCGTCGGCCAACCCGTCGACTCCCTCCTTCATACAAATAATTTTGTCAATGAACCCGGTCCATTTCACCACTTGAATAACCTCGACTCCGATACCCGCCCATTCCGCGGTCTGATACAGTTTATCCAGTTTACTCTCGTCACTGGCCACCGTAAAGAGATGAAATATCGGAGAGCTCATACCAATTCTGATACCTACCCATGTGTCGTTGTTTCTATACTTTTTGTTTCGTCCGAGATTATAACCGGCCCCACCCACCCCCACCCTCACCCTCACCCTCACCCTCACCCTCACCCCGATGGAACTCGACCCCCATCCGGTCGACGACGCCACCTATATCAATGACCTACGCGAGCCGTCCGATTTCCGAGGTATCACCTTTTCCAACTATAAAAAGACCGAAGTCAAACGCTCTCTCCTCGATAATATCCTCAAAATCAAGGTGGAGCCGGCTTGCCACTGGTGTGCCGAGCTCCTATGTGCCGGCCATTTCATGGATATCTGGGAGACCATCCTCTACTATGTGGGAAAATATGTGCATTTAGGCAATCCCCGTCTCACGATTTATCTCGAGAACCGGTTTCAAATATTTCGTAATATCGTCTCCCAAACCGGGTTCACCTCCGAACTCCAACTTCGTAATAACAAGAACATCCGGCGTCTGTTTGCCGAGATGATTTGTATCGTGACCTATTCCCCCCGGAAGCATAGTTTCGAGCCCATCCGGATCAACCGTGAAGAAGAGTTTGATATCACCCAGATGACCGAGCGACTCCAGGCCCCCTCGGTCAAATACGCCGAACCCATTTTCGATAAGGAGGACCCCCGGGAATTGTATATTGCCATCAACGAGTTTTCGTATTCCATCAGTCGGGAGGGGTCGAGCCTCATACGTGCCTGTTACTGGATCGAATGGGTCATCGAATTCGAGACCATCTGTAAAAAACGGCGGGAAGTGTGCCGAGCCCAGCGGAGGAACCATGTCCCCGTAGAGAACCGGTTCCAGAAGGACATCATATGGATGATATGGGATGCCCTCATGCACTATGCCCGGGAAGAACGTCATGGTGAATTTGTCACCAAGACGATGGGTGCGATATTACAACTGTTTTCCATCAAATATACCACGGCATGTTGCAAGCGCCGGCGCTACCTCCTCTACTTTGCGGTGGGGCTTCTCACGGACCCGGTACCCACCAATGTGGAAATCATCTCCAAGGAGCATAAGGGGGTCTTGGTGTCCGTCTTGGAACAAATTGCCTTGGTCTACAAGCCCATCAAGAAGAACGAGGTGAGTCCCCATACCGAATACATGTTCTCCAACCTCGAGCGGCAAAACAACCTGGAGAAGTCCCTCAAGAAGCTCGAAATCATGAAGAGTATGGGGTCCTTTCTCCCATCTCGAGGAACCGCCACTTCCCCAGACGACGAGGACGACGACGACGATGACCAAGACGATTGGGGTTAGGGTTTCCGCCGGGTTCCCCGTCCCCCCCCCCCCCCCCCCCCTCCCCCCCGCCCCCCCCCCCCCCCACCCCCCCCCCCCCCCCCCCCCCCCCCCCCCCCCCCCCCCCCCCCCCCCCCCCCCCCCCCCCCCCCCCCCCCCCCCCCCCCCCCCCCCCCCCCCCCCCCCCCCACCCC
>Ga0114963_10001062_pt1 | contig 18996 bp, 19 predicted proteins | sample C_131016_EF_Meta_FD_87019 | JGI IMG/M metagenome (GOLD analysis project Ga0114963, IMG submission 87019) | Freshwater microbial communities from Lake Croche, Canada to study carbon cycling - C_131016_EF_MetaG | ecosystem: Environmental > Aquatic > Freshwater > Lake | place: Lake Croche, Canada...
AATCACACCCGGAATCAGTTTTACCTCCAAAATTTGGCTGTATTGCGTAGCCTCATTGCGCGCACTGGAGTGCAAGTAAGGATCGGCTCCCTGCTTCCCGATCTGGAGGGCCCCATGCCGGTCAGCCTGCCCAATGGAGACACCCTCATTCTTGAACCTGTGCAAAGAACGGGTAACCGGCTCCACCTTGGTGACTTTGATCCTTGTGCCATTTTATTAAACAATGATTTGTCTGGCGGAGTGCCTGCCATTCTCGAAGGGTTGCAACAACGCCTGATCCCCCCCACTTGGGCAGGCTGGAACCGTCGCCGCAAATCACGCCACTTTGCAGCTTATGATCGCGTTGCAGAGGACTTTGGGCGATTATTAGATATGGACCCTTGGTTCTTTAATCCTTTATTTTCAACTTGTGGCCGCGTAGATTTTGCTTCACGTACCGGTGAAGATTGCTTAGCGACCAATGTAGAAGAATTATTGGGGCAGATTCGCGAAAAATACCGCGAGCATGCAATCACCCAAGAGCCCTTCTTGATTGTGAAGGCTGATGCCGGGACTTACGGTATGGGCATCATGACCGTAAAAAGCCCTGATGATGTTCGTAATCTCAATCGCAAACAACGCAATAAAATGGCTGTGGTGAAAGAGGGCATGGAAGTTCATGAAGTGCTCATTCAGGAAGGGGTCTATACCTTTGAGCAAATAGATGAAGGGGTGGCTGAACCCGTAGTGTATATGGTGGATCACTATGTAGTAGGCGGTTTCTACCGCGTTCATACAGGCCGTGGGCAAGATGAAAACTTGAACGCTCCTGGAATGCACTTCGTTCCACTCGCTTTTGATGAAACTTGTCAAGCACCCGATCACGCATTAAACCTCAGTTCCCCGAATCGCTTTTATACCTACGGAGTAGTCGCACGCCTTGCCTTGCTGGCTGCTGCCTTAGAATTAGAAGATATGGAAGCTGAAATTGAGCGAGAACTAGATGCATCGGCTCCCGCACCTTTACTGATTTCCTAAAGCCACAACATTTTTAAAGCTGATGATTTAACCGAATGCACCTAGCCCTGATTATTGACCCTTTAGAATCGCTGAAACCAGCCAAAGATTCGAGCATCGCCATCATGCGGGCTGCTGCTGAAAAGGGGCATACCATCAGTACCATTGCTGCCGGGTCTCTGTTGTTACGCGAAGCGGTAGTCTTTGGTACGGCTCAGCAACTGCATATCGCCGCCAGAAACTCTTCTCAATGGTGCACGCCTCAGAACGAAAAGAAAGTGGCCTTAAGGGATTTTGATGCCGTATTGATGCGCCAAGACCCGCCCTTTGATCTTGAGTATTTGTATAGCACTCACTTGCTTGAGTTAGCCCAGAGTAATGGTGCACTGGTTTACAACAGCCCAAGCGCCTTGCGCGATCATAATGAAAAATTAGCCGCAACCCGTTTTTCTCAATTCACCCCGGCTACTTTGGTTGGCAGAGAAGCCCGATCCTTCCGCGAATTTTTAGCAGAACATCAAGACATCATTATCAAACCTTTAGACGGGATGGGAGGGGCTTCTATTTTCCGGATTCGTGAAGGCGATCCCAATACAAGTGTGATTCTAGAAACGATTACCAAAAACGGTAGCGAAACTGTGATGGCACAGGCTTATCTGCCCGCCATCGTAGAGGGCGACAAACGCGTCTTGTTGGTTGATGGGGTGCCGGCCCCTTTTTCCTTAGCCAGAATTCCAGCCGCCGGTGAAACCCGAGGCAACTTAGCTGCAGGGGGTCGCGGTGAAGCGCGGCCTTTGACCGAGAGAGACAGAGAGATTGCTGAAGTAGTTGGTGCTTATGCAAGGAAGCAAGGATTACTGCTAGTAGGCCTAGACATCATCGGTGAGTATCTCACCGAGGTGAATGTCACCTCTCCCACCTGCATGGTGGAGATCCGCGATCAAACGGGTTTCGATGTTGCTGAACAGCTGTTGCAAGCCTTAGAAAAAATACTTGGCGAGAAAAAACCAGGCCTCAAAAATCAGGTCCAGAGCACATCTTGAATAAGTCTTCATTTTCAATATCACGCCGCAACTGGCTTATCCAAGCGAGCTCTTGGATTGGTGCGGCAGGAATTGGTGCAGTCACGGGCTGCAGTAGTGAACCCTTTGCCCATTTTGAAGCAATCGCTTTTTCAGCTCCGGCACAGCTCGCAATATGGGGCTTACAAGACGCCACCCGAGCTAAGCTTGCCAAGAAAATCTGGAAGAAGTTGAATGACATGGACGAAGAGGTATTGCAAGCACACCTTACTCCAGAAGTTGATTTTCAGATGCGTGGGGCGGCTCTTGATGAGGCGGCTTCGATCCTTCAGGGACGCGAACTTGATGGTGCTTTATTAAGTATTGGAGAGCATGTTTTAGCACTAGGAGAGCGCGGATACCGCCCTTGGCATGTGGGCGTACCCAACCCCATCAATCTTAAACCCCTTCTGAGCTTTGACTTGTTCGCGGATGAACGCCTCATCACCCTAGGACAGTACGCGGCTTACCGCCAGAAAGAAGGCGATCAAATCGTCAGCAAAAACATCGAAAGCGAAGTGGGGGATTGTGCAAGTTGCTCGGTCATATTGCGAGGCTCTGGAGGTGCACGCTTAGCAAAAATTGCAACGGAGTTATATGCCAGCAGCAAAGCCGACTGGCCTGTAGTGATGAAGCGTGAAGGCTTAGATACCGTTCTCTGGGTGAGCAAAGAAGGAGGCTTTGAAGCCACTAAAAACTTTGCCAGCCGCGCCATCATGGTTGATTCCCACGACTCCCTCACCATTATTTAATCTGGGTTGCACGATTAAGAGCAATGTCGCAAATTCTCTGGCAGAGCTCCGGGAAAGAGATGCCGCTCACAGCAGCGGATTGCGGGAGCAAACTCATAGCCGTCATTCCTGGCAGTGTATTCGCTTCTAAACACCAAAGGCCGCCATTGGCATCGCGCCTAAAATCTACACGACAGTAATCCCGCAACTTCAATGCCTGTGCGACAGTCGCCCCTAATTGTTGAATTTTGGAAGTCTCTGCTTCATCAATTTCAGCAGGAAAAACCTCAATTGCGCCTCCAGGTTGATATTTGGCCTCGTAGTCAAAAATCTCACTGCGCGTCAAAACAATTTCTCCAACAGCCAGCGGCTTGCCATCAAGAATACCCACGGTTAATTCTCGACCAGGAATAAACTGCTCTACCAAAACCTCGTCATCGTGTTGGAAAGCGAGCTCTATCGCTTTGGGTAATTCTGTTGGCGAACGCACTACTGAAAGCCCAACCGTTGATCCCTGTTTGCTTGCCTTAACCACAACAGGCCAGCCAAGCATCAACTCTACAGTTCTGGCATCGACAGGCGCCATCAGCCATTCAGGGGTGGGAACGCCTGCCTGACGCATTAAACGCTTGGCGATATCCTTATCCATCGCACATGCGCTTCCAATCACACCACTAGCAGTATAAGGAAGTCCACGTAACTCTAACAAAGCCTGTAAGCGGCCATCCTCACCCGCCCCACCATGCAGGGCGACGAACACCAGATCAAGGCCATCCATTGCGGGAGCAGCAAAAAAAGCCGCGGGATCCTCCGCAAGTTTCCCTAAGCCCCCCTGACTATGCGGAGCAGTAGCAGAGACTCCTGCCGAAAAGAGTTTGTCTTCCTGCTCGCTCGTCAAAGGGCCCGTAGCGGTATCGATCGAACATACTTTGTGCCCAAGTGAACGTAAGGCTTTGACCACCTGAGCAGCACTCGCTACCGAAACATCTCTTTCTGAACTCGCGCCACCGAAGAGAACGGCAATGTTTAGTTTGCGTTCACTGTTCATTTCGCCCCCATCCAGCAAATACGAGCGCTAAGCGCTGATTGCGCTTCGTGCTACACTCAATATAGATCATTTGAACACGTGTAAAACCATCACCCATCATGTCTGTCCGTTCTCATCTCATCATTGCCACCCGGGAAAGTCGTCTCGCCTTGTGGCAAGCCCACCATATGCGGGACCGTTTAACAGGATTATATCCAGAGGCTCGTCTCGAAATACTCGGAATGACCACAACTGGCGATCAAATTTTAGATCGCACCTTAGCAGCTGTGGGTGGCAAAGGACTCTTCGTTAAGGAATTAGAAGTGGCAATGCGCGAAGGCCGCGCACATTTTGCAGTACACAGCTTGAAGGATGTACCCATGGTACTGCCAGAAGATTTTGATATGATTTTTACAGGGCCACGTGAAGACCCGCTCGACGCTTTTGTCAGTAACGATTATCCCGATCTACAAAGCTTACCTAAAGGAGCGGTAATCGGTACTTCTAGTTTGCGCCGGGAAAGTCAGCTTAGAGCGCGCTTCCCTCATCTCGAAATTCGTTCTCTACGTGGTAACCTTGATACTCGATTACGGAAACTTGATAGCGGTGAATATCAAGCGATCTTGCTTGCTGCTGCAGGATTAATGCGCTTGGGTTTAGCGGATCGTATACGCACTCGACTTAGCCTAGAGGACAGCATTCCTGCTGTAGGGCAAGGCGCTCTGGGAATAGAATTCTTAAAGGATGATCTCGAGACACGTGCCGCACTAGAGCCTTTAATCGATCACGCTACCGCTCTGCGCGTCTCAGCTGAACGTGCATTCTCTCGTCGTCTGGCAGGTAGTTGCGATGTACCCTTGGGAGCGCATGCGATTCTTCATGGCGAAGAAATGCATATCGAAGGCTTCGTTGCGGCGGTAGACGGCTCAAAGCTTTTGCGCGAATCCGTTCGCGGAAATTCTTCACAAGCCGAAAGCTTAGGCACTCAACTCGCAGAAGTCTTGCTTGCCCAAGGTGCCGCAGAGATTCTAGGTGATCGTGTTCCCCTTGTTTAAGTTTCAGGTATGGCCGCAGGCCCAGACTCACGCCCGCTAGCAGGGCGACAAATTCTAATTTGCAGACCAGCGGGACAAGATCGCCCTCTGGCAGAACACCTCGGGGCTCTTGGTGCTGAAACTTTTTCTTACGCTGGAATTACCATTGCACCTTGCAAGCAATCACCAGAAACTGATCACCATCTAAAACATTTGCTTGACTATCAATGGGCCGTATTTGTAAGTGCGAATGCAGTTGAATTTGGATTGGAGGCTGTCTCAAAGTATGGCCCTTGGCCAGCACAACTTCGTTGCGCTGCAATTGGGAAGGCGACAGCATTAAGACTTGAGCAAGTGGGACGAGGTCCAGTTATTCGCCCCGTGGGAAGCGAGGACAGCGAGGGTTTGCTGCAAACTGGCGCATGGAAAAACCTACAAGGTCAGCGTGTTCTCATTTTTCGTGGTCAGGGTGGGAGGGAAACCCTAGCGAATGGACTCCGTGCAGCGGGCGCTTTAGTCGATTACGCAGAGGTCTACCAAAGACAAGCGCCCAAGGAAGACCCAGGGGAATTGCGTACTCGGGTTCAGTCTCATCAACTATCGGCGATATGCGCCATGAGCAGCGAAACCCTGCACAATGTCATTGAAGCCTTTGGTCTAGAATGTTTTTCTAGCTTATGCTCTATTCCTTGGTTGGTGCCACACTCCAAAATTGCTGCTGTAGCTCGCGAGGCAGGCATTCGTCAGGTAATAGAAGCTCCTGGAAGCGAGCTTCAAGCGGTGAGTGGTGCCCTTATTAACTTTTTTCGATAATTCACTCATGAATGCGTCCGACAAATCTGCGACTCAACCAGACAACCCGGAGATGCCCTTGGCTCAGCGAACGCCTCGTGAGAAAAGGCTGATTCGCGAAGCACGCGCTGCAATAGGGTTAGCTACGCTCGCTTGTATCTTGACCATTCTTGGAAGTATTGAGGCACAACGCGAAATTCTGGAGTCACGCACTGATTTACAGAAACAGTTAGCTGAACTTGATTCCTCTAGTGATCATGCCAGAGCTTTAGCTTCACAAGCACAAAGAACCACGCAGGACATGGAAGCTCGAATGATTGCTCTGGAAGGTAAAATGATCGACACCCAGACGCAACAAACCTCTCTCACTGCTTTATATAAAGACCTGTCGATCAATAAGGACGAAGTAGTGCTTGCCGAGGTCGAGCAGGCAGTTGCTATTGCCAATCAAGAATTGCTGCTTGCGGGTGATGTGCGTTTAGCGATTCGTGCGATGGAGGATGCTGAACGCAGACTGGATCGAATTGACCGCCCTACGCTGCAGGGAATTCACCGAATTGTTGATCAGGATTTACGCCGTTTGCGTTCCATCCCGGTTGCTGATGTTGCTGGCATGAGCCTTCGCTTAGAGAATCTGGCAAATTCTGTTGATCAATTGCCTCTTGCGGCTTCAGCTCGCCCCACCGCCGCACCCAAGGTGAAAGATAAAAAACCTGAAAATTTTTGGACTAGCTTAAGCGACAAGTTTTTGACTGAAATTGGGGGAGCAGTGCGTATTCAGCGCAGCGAAGGCGAGGCTTTACCGCCCTTGGCTCCCGATCAAACTTTTTTCCTTCGTCAAAACTTGCGCTTACGTCTGCTCACCGCAAGGCAAGCCTTACTATCCCACGATGATACAAATTATCGTGGAGACCTCAGGCTTGCCAGTCGATGGTTAGACAGTTGGTATGACAAGCAAGACCGTGGAGTCAGACAAGCCTCTGATTCCTTGCGGCTCATGATTGATGCACCCGTCTCTATCAATCTCCCTGATGTTGCAGCCAGTTTAAATGCCATACGCGATCATCGATCAACCCCCTTGGCGGGCCATGTGAAATGAGCTCCGTCATTTGGATATTGCTGCTGGCAAGCCTTGCAGTCACCACTGCAATACTTACGACAAATGGCGGAGCATTTGTACTTCTCGTATTACCACCTTGGCGCATCGAGCTATCCGTCGCTGCGTTTGTAATTGCTCTTTTGTTGCTTATGGTGCTTGGATTCTTCGTAACCCGCGTGACAGCGGGTACCTTAAACCTCCCTTCCAGCATTCGAGCTCTGCGCATTGGAAGACAGCGGGCCAAAGCCAAAGAAGCCGTATTATTTGCAGTACAAGCCTTTTTTGAAGGAAATTATGCACGTGCTGAACAAGCGGCTGAACGCGCCCTCAGCCAAGGCGAATCCGTAGGTTTATGTGCCGTCATCGCTGCTAGGGCGGCACATCAACAACGTCGCTTCATAGAGCGCGATCAATATTTAGAAAATTTTCATAGCCTCTTACCCGCAGACAGAATATTGCAACTTTCTACTCAAGCAGATTTGCTTCTCGATGAACGCCGCCATCAAGAAGCCAATGAGGTACTTCGTCGGGCCAGGGAAATCGCTCCTCGCAATCAAACCCTTAGACGCCTCACCTTACGAGCCCAGGTATTAATGCGTCAGTGGGACCTTGTTCTGAAATCATTACAAAGCCTCGAGGCTTCTAAAGGAATTGACCGCCCTCATGCTGACGCCATCCGTCGGCAAGCACTGCTAGGCTTATTGGCTCGGCATGGACAGGACACCAAAAGCCTTAGGACTTTTTGGCGTTCGCTTTCCAACCGCGAACGCTGTGATCGTGCCCTAGTCATCTCTGCAGCCAGCCTATTCATCGGCCTAAAATTAATGGACGATGCACGGACCATACTTGAACACGCCTTAGATGAGTCGTGGGATACGGAATTTGCTGCGCTTTACGGAAAGTGCACAAGCTCAAATATATTGGAACAGGTCAAAAAAGCTGAATACTGGCTGAACAAACATCCCCACGATGCGGGTCTACTATTGAGCTTAGGCCGTTTGTGCCTGCATCAATCACTTTGGGGTAAAGCTCAAAATTATTTAGAAGCCAGCCTAGCACTCGAACCCTCTCGTGAGGGCCGAGCGTTACTGGAGGGAATGGGAAGCAACCTGATACCCCGTACCCCAAAGATGCGGCCACTCCCTCCCGACGTGGAGGGGGGTTAAACTTTTTTGTTGGGATCTACCGCAATCGTAAAGGGGTCTGAGTAGAACTCATCCTCGGGAAGTCCACGCGTACTGACAAAGCTTCGCTTGCCGGCGTCTACCATCACTGGTGCACCACAAGCATAGACCTGATAGCCCGATAGATCAGCAAAGTCGGCCAAAATCGCTTCATGAACCAAGCCCGTACGACCCGCCCATTGGTCTTCTGGCAAAGGTTCGGATAAAACTGGAATGAAGGTGAAATTGGGATATTTGGCTTGCCAACTTCCTGCTTCTTGCGCCATATACAGATCTCTCAAGCTGCGCACCCCCCAGTACAGGACCATTTGACGTAAAGAACCTTGTGCCAAAGCATGCTCTATGATCCCTTTAATGGGTGCGAAACCTGTCCCGCCGGCCATGAAAACAACTGGTTTATCAGAATCTTGGCGCAAAAAGAAGGTCCCTAAAGGTCCTTCTATACGAAGAATCGTCTTGGGTTTGAGCTCTTCAAAAACATATTTAGAGAAGTTACCACCCGGATAATGACGAATATGCAACTCAACAAGGGCCCCTTCACCAGGCGTGCTGGCCAATGAAAAGCTTCGCCGCTTGCCATCCTGCATGATGAAATCGATATATTGCCCTGGTAGAAAATTAAATTTTTCAGTGGCAGGTAACTTCAGGCGCAAAACAGCCACATCGTGACTGATTCGATCGATACTCTCAACTCGAACAGGTAATTTGCGCACAGCAATGTCTTTCACGCCCGAAATCATGCGCGCTTCAATGACAAGATCGGTTTTGGCCTTAGCAAGACAGAAAAGTGCTTTACCGGCAGAGATTTCATCTTGACTTAAAGCAGACGATTGAAAGTCACCTAAATCGACTTCGCCTGAAACAATGCGGCCTTTACAGGTTCCACATGCACCGCTTCGGCATCCGTATGGTAAGCCAAACCCTTGGCGTAAAGCCCCCTCGAGCAAAGTCTCGTGGTCTTGTATTTCGAAGGTATGACCCGCTGGCTGAATAGTGACATGCAGTGGCATAAACCGTGATACTCCTAAACTATGAATAAGTTATCAATGCAATCGCAAAGACTATTGATTGTTGGCACAGGCGATGTCGCTTGGCGAGCACTTCCTTGGTTATTAAAACGTTTCCGCGTATTTGCGCTCTGCCGCAATCCTGAAAATGCAATACGTTGGCGGCAAGCAGGCGCTATTCCGTTGATTGCAGATTTAGATGATCCACAATCTTTAAAGCGTCTCAAAGGCCTAGCCGATTGGGTTTTGATCACTGCGCCGCCCAACGGTTCCCAAGCTAACGATCCACGTTTAAAGCGCCTGCTCGCACAGTTAAGCACGGCGCGGATGATACCATGCCGGCTGGTTTATATCGGAACCACGGGGGTCTATGGAGACTGTGGCGGCGCAAAAATAGATGAATCACGTCCCCGACGAGCTGTAAATGCCAGAGCACAGCGTCGTGTGGCAGCTGAAAACCTCCTTCGCAACTGGCTATGTTCTTTTCCTTTATCCCATCGAACTGCAAGTATCTTACGTGCACCAGGAATCTATGCATACGATCGTCTCCCCGTTAGTCGCTTATCCGCGGGCACCCCAGCCATCCGAGCCGAAGAAGACAGCTTTACGAGTCATATCCATGCTGATGATTTGGCAATGGCTGCTTGTTTGGCGCTATTTCGAGCAAAAGCAGGGCGCGCTTATCATGTTTGCGACAACAGTCAGTTAAAAATGGGAGATTGGTTTGATTTAGTTGCGGCACACTTTGATCTTCCCAAACCTAAGCGGATCACGCGGCAAGAAGCTGAGAAACAACTCCCTGAAAATCTTTACAGCTTTATGCGTGAATCCCGTCGTTTAAGCAACCAACGACTCTTAACAGAACTCAAAGTAAGATTGCGCTTTTCATCTGTTCTTGAAGGTTTAGAGGCCATACCTAAGCTAAAGGTATGGCCAGGATGAGCGGGCTATTTATTGTTCTTGCGCTTTGCAACTCTTTCTATCCTACTTAAGAAAATATTCATGTCCCCAGCACCCTCTCAAAATCGACTGATTGTTCTGCTTGCCTGCGCAGCTGCGTTTGGCCTTCTAAGCACTTGGTGGCTTCATCAGGCTCCAGAGGCAAAAGGCCCAACAGCTTTAGATGGCCTGCTTTCCCAGAATAAAGCTTTCAAACCTGCCACCATCTCACAAGGCGCTCTGATGGCCATTAGCTTGCCCGACTCCTTAGGTCACACCCACACCCTTGCAGAATGGCAGGGTCGACCGATAGTCCTAAATTTCTGGGCAACTTGGTGTCTACCATGTGTAGAAGAAATTCCAACCTTAGCCAAATTTGCCGGCCAAAAGCAATTTTCTGATGTGGCGGTCATTGGAATTGCCATGGATTCCCCAAAAGACGTGCAGTCCTTCTTGAAAACCCATCATTTGCCCTACAGCATCTTGCAAGAATCGGGGGGGGTCGCTGAAAATCTGGGAAGTCGACTTGGAAACCCTGCAGGATCTCTTCCGTTCTCTGCAATTATTAACCGTCGAGGGGTTGTCGTAGAGACTCGCTTGGGCCCATGGAAAGAGGGCGAACTTGAGGCACATATCCAGCCGTTGCTGGCTGGAGACTGATTCGCCCACGACCAAAACAAACTGTCAAGTGAATTGATACTCACCGGCGTTCGCCGAAATTGTAGACAAATTGCAGAAAATTGCTCACACTTCGTCCCACATTCACTCTACGGTTGGGCGGCTTTGGTGCCGTACGGCAGTTCTTATGGATCTAAGAAAACTAAAAAAACTCATCGACCTCGTTCAGGAATCTGGCATTGCAGAACTGGAAATTACTGAGGGCGAAGAGAAAGTACGTATCAATCGGGTAGGCTCTGGAGTGGTAGGCGGTGTCGTCATGTCACAAGCCCCCTCGATGATTCATCCTGAATATGCCCTTCAAGCTGCTCCGGTTAGTCCAGCTTCTGCGCCTGCTCCTCAAGCCCCTCCCCCTGCACCATACGAAGGAACGCCAGTAAAGTCACCTATGGTGGGTACTTTTTATCGCGCTCCTTCCCCGGGTGCCGCCGCTTTTATTAATGTTGGAGACTCCGTCACTGTCGGACAGACTTTGTGCATTATCGAAGCGATGAAGCTGATGAACGAAATCGAATCTGATGTGGCAGGTGTCGTTACCAAAATTCTCGTTGAATCCGGTCAACCCGTTGAATACGGTGAGCCGCTATTCCTCGTTTCGCCCAACTGAGTTACTGCGTAATTTATGTTTGAAAAAGTGCTCATTGCCAATCGAGGCGAAATTGCGCTTCGCATCCAGCGCGCATGCCGTGAACTGGGAATCAAGACTGTTGCCGTGCATTCAGAAGCAGACCGTGAAGCCAAATATGTCCGGCTAGCTGATGAATCCGTATGCATTGGTCCAGCTTCTTCCGCCCTGAGTTACTTAAACGTCCCTTCAATTATCAGCGCAGCCGAAGTCACTGGAGCCGAAGCCATCCACCCTGGATATGGTTTTCTCGCTGAAAACGCAGACTTTGCAGAACGTGTAGAAAAGAGCGGGTTTGTTTTTATAGGCCCACGCGCTGAAACTATTCGTTTGATGGGTAGCAAAATTAGCGCTAAAGACGCAATGGAAGCCGCGGGCGTCCCTGTAGTTCCCGGTTCAGGCGGAGCACTGAGCGATGACCCTGAGGCCTTATTCAGCATTGCTGAAAAAATTGGTTTTCCTGTCATCATCAAAGCTTCAGCAGGTGGCGGCGGACGAGGCATGCGGATTGTCCAAACTGCCGATGAACTGGTTGCGGCTGTAGCGATGACCCGTGGCGAGGCTGGCGCAGCCTTCGGGGATGATACGGTTTACATGGAAAAATTCCTCACTCTGCCAAGACACATTGAAATTCAGGTGATGGCAGATGAACACGGTAATGCGATTTACTTGGGAGAACGCGACTGTTCCATGCAGCGCCGTCACCAAAAAGTCATCGAGGAAGCCCCTGCACCAGGGATTTCAGTTGCCCTCCGCAATACAATTGGTGAGCGCTGTGCAGCAGCATGCCGTCAAATTGGTTACCGTGGAGCGGGAACATTCGAATTCTTATATGAAAATGGCGAATTCTTCTTCATTGAGATGAACACCCGGATTCAGGTTGAACATCCTGTGACCGAAGCGATTACGGGAGTAGATTTAGTTCAGGAACAATTACGTGTAGCGGCAGGTGAAAAGCTCAGCGTAGATCAAAAAGATATTGTTATTCGCGGCCATGCTATTGAATGCCGCATTAATGCTGAAGATCCTTTTACCTTTGTGCCCTCTCCTGGCAGAGTGACTCAGTTCCATACCCCGGGTGGCCCAGGTATTCGGGTGGATTCCCACATGTATCAAAACTGTACTGTTCCCCCTTACTACGATTCCCTGATTGCAAAAATCATCGCGCATGGTGATACCCGCGCTCAAGCTTTATCTCGGATGCGTATCGCTCTTTCTGAGATGGTAGTGGAGGGGATCAAGACCAATATTCCCTTGCATCAAGAATTATTGAACGACCCTGGTTTCATCGAAGGGGGTACCTCTATTCACTACCTAGAAGAAAAGCTAGCGCGTGAGCGCGGCAAGGGACACTAAGCAATGCCTTGGCGACGCGTGGTGGTGTCGCTGCAAGCGAACCTTGCCGACGCCTTTGCCGATGCCTTGATGGATTCTGGCGCTTTAGCAGCAAGCATCGAGCAAGATCGAAGTGCGGGTCAAGCTGAACATGCCTTGTTTGGCGAACCTGGGGATAACGATGATATGGGACCCGGACTCTGGCCTGATTGTTTAGTCGACGCACTACTCCCCATGGAATTTGATTCTAAAACACTGGTTGCCTCGGCCAGCGCTTTACTAGATTTTAAAGAAACACCTCACTTTACTGAAGATATTGTTGCCGATCAGGATTGGGTGAGAGCCACGCAAAGTCAGTTTGAACCCATCCATATCTCTTCTGGTTTATGGATTGTTCCAAGCTGGCACCAGCCGCCCGAAGAAGGCGCGATCAATATACGTCTTGATCCTGGCCAAGCTTTTGGTACGGGAAGTCATCCCACCACCCGCTTGTGTTTACAATGGCTCGCAGCCCATCGACCACAAGGAAGAGTTTTAGACTATGGGTGTGGTTCAGGAATTCTAGCCATTGCTGCGCGTCTGTTAGGTGCGCAAAAAGTGATTGGTGTAGACCTAGACCCAACGGCTGTCACTACTGCTGATGCGAATGCTGAAACCAATCAAGTAAACGCCTTGTTTGGTCTGCCAGATTTAATTGAGGCGCAAGGCAAATTTGATGTTGTGATTGCTAATATTTTAACCCGTCCATTAATTGCACTTGCTCCTCTTCTGGTTGCTCGCCTTGCACCCGGTGGTCAACTGGTTCTGTCTGGTATTTTGGATCGGCAAGTTGAAGAAGTAGCGAAGGCCTATGCCTTTGGGCTCCGTGTTGAGCGTTATGGAGAACCGGGTGAGTGGGCCTGTCTCACTGGACGTTTACAGTCGTGACCCTTACCCGCGTGACCACCACCTGCCCTCAATGTGCCACGATTTTTCGGGTAAACCCTGAACAACTGGCTGCTCGGCGAGGACAAGTTCGATGCGGCCGTTGCCGTCATGTTTTCAATGGCTACGAGACGGTCTCTATAGGGCCCATCGACGGTAGTAAAAAGGTCACAGGTACGTTGTACAAAGAGTCCCCAACTAAGACCAGCTGGTGGAGCAGAATTCGCGGATTGCAAGATACTGCGGCGCGATCACTCGGTTCTGAAGCTCGAACTCCAGCCCCTAGTATTTTGAAAGGCTCCTCGCCACGTGATGAGTTTGGTTTTCGTATCCCATTTTGGAAACTTCATCTTGGTAAGCTTTTTTTTGGTTTTGGACTCTGCGCGTTTCTATTTATTTTTATTGGGGCGCGCGTCGCTATCATTCAAGTTGTACCTTCGATGCGCCCCTTGTATTTACAGATGCTGGGGCCTTTTGGTTTGCATACCCCCTATCCTGGAGATGCCGAACTGTGGACTGTTGAAAGTAGCGACTTACGTGAAGATGCGAAAGAGAGTGAAGTTTTTCATCTGAGCGCTACGCTCCGAAATCGCTCCAAAAGCACACAAGCCCTCCCATCTATCGATCTGAATCTGACTGATATGGACGGGTTGAGCATCGAACATCAAACCATCACCCCAGAACAATATGTCAAAGAAAACAGTTCCGTAGAACAAGGTTTACCCGGTAACTCTGAGTTATCACTGAAGTTAGATCTCAAGCATTCAGGAAAAAAGGGGCAAGGGTATAGGATTGTTTTGTTCTTTCCCTAGAAATTTGTTGCTTAAGCTATTTAGTCTATTAATGTTGCGCCGCATGATTTACGATTACCCCGTATAATTCATGTGTTTTAATTTTTAAATTATCTGGGCCCAAGACATGATCACTTCTTCCAGCCTGCGCGCTCAGCGCGGCATGAGCACCGTTGAATCTGCCATCGCAGTTGCTGTTGGCGCTATTGGTATGGTTTTGGGAATCGTACTGATAGTGCAATATGCGACCACTTCATACACCAACCGAGACTCCAGAAATGAGTCTTCTATGTCTCACGATGCCATCATGGCTCGTTTGAAGCCTGTCGGTGAGATCGGCATGTATGACCCCAATGCACCTCAGCCTGTCGCAGCCAAACCCGTTGCAGTTGCAGCGGCGTCACCCTCTGCTAATAAGGGTGAGGCTACATTTAAAGGCGTTTGCTCCGCTTGCCACGGTGCAGGCGTCATGGGCGCACCAAAATTTGGCGACAAGGCTGCTTGGGCACCTCGCGTTGCTAAAGGACTCGATGTACTTTACGTCAGCGCCATCAAAGGCAAAAATGCCATGCCAGCAAAAGGCGGCAATCCCGCCATAGCTGATGACGATATCAAGGCTGCTGTTCAATACATGGTAAACGCAGCCAAGTAAGTTGTGGTGAGTCGCTATGTGATTGGCGACATACAAGGCTGTCTTGAGCCCTTAAAAAGGCTTCTCGACATTCTTTCTGTGGGCTCTGATGATCAACTCTGGTTTACCGGGGACTTGGTGAATCGGGGCCCTCATTCTTTAGAGGTCCTGCGTTTCGTTAAAGGTTTAGGCGCAGGCGCAAGAACCATTCTAGGCAATCACGACTTACATCTGCTGTGTATTGCTGAAGAGTTAGCCCAACCGCAGAAGGGCGACACCCTCGACACAATATTAGAAGCGGCAGATCGCGACGAATTGCTCTCTTGGCTTCGCTCGCAGCCCTTGGCAATTCGAGAAGACGACTATCTCATGGTACATGCAGGAGTTTTTCCGAGCTGGTCGGCCGAACAAACCGTTCGTCTTGCTCAAGAAGCTCAAATCTTTCTTAGCGGCCCTCATTACCGAGACTTTTTGGCGGTGATGTATGGCAATAAGCCTAATGCTTGGGATGAGGCGCTTACAGGTTTAGACCGATTGCGCGGCATCATTAATGCCTTAACCCGAATACGGCTATGCAGCCCAAATGGAATAATGAACTTCTCGCACAAGGGCGAACTCGCAGACGCCCCACCAGGATTGATACCTTGGTTTGAAGTACCCGATCGCATCACTGCAAAGAATACCGTGATCTTTGGTCATTGGTCTGCAATGGGTTTAGTGCTCAGACCCAATTTGATCGGCGTAGATACGGGTTGCTTATGGGGCCGCACGCTCACTGCGGTTCGCCTGGAGGATCGCAAGGTTTTTTCAGTTCCTTGTTCCCCAGATTAGACCTTAGTCGGAGTGGCGCGCCCGAGACGATTCGAACGTCCGACCTTCGCCTTCGGAGGGCGACACTCTATCCAGCTGAGCTACGGGCGCGTAAGGTCGCAGTATAACTTAAGTAGTTTCAAGACATCGGAGGAAGAAAGCGAGCAGGCTTCGGTAGCGCATAACACGCTCGCTCGCCTCCCTACTCTTCGAAAGACAGACGCACAAAGTAGCTATTGAGTAAAAACTAAGCCAAAGCTTTCAGTGCTGCTTCATAGTTGGGCTCATTCGCAATTTCACCCACAAGCTCTGCGTGCAAGACTGTGTTGTGCTCATCAAGAACTAAAACTGCACGAGCAGTCAGCCCCCTCAACACGCCATCTGCAATGTCCACACCATAGGCATGGTGGAAATCGTGTCCGCGGAAGGTAGATAGCGGTACAACGTTCTCCAGTCCCTCTGTGGTGCAAAAACGCCCCATTGCAAAGGGAAGATCTGCTGCCACAACGAGCACTACAGTGTTGTGCATTTTTCCTGCTTGCTCATTGAATTTGCGCGTGGAGGTTGCGCAAGTTGGGGTATCAAGGCTGGGCACGATATTTAGGACTTTACGCTTACCAGCATAGCTACCCAATGAGACCGTAGCCAGTTCCTTATTTGTTAAAGCGAAGTCAGGGGCAACAGTGCCAACTGCAGGAAGCGTCCCGCAAACAGAAATAGGGTTGCCACTCAGTGTAACGGTGCTCATTGTTCACGCTCCTAAGTAAAAAAATTAAATCTATAGAAATGACTACTCACTTAACATTCTAGCGCCCTCAATGGGTTTATGTGCGACTGTCATTTATTATTAACATTTTTGTCATGATGACGCGTGCTTAAACTTGTCAGAATATTAATATGTCCCATGAAGTATCCATTCTTGACCGAACCGCCGCGGCACTCCCGCGCCTGCGGATCTGTGTGGTCACTGAAACCTACCCACCTGAAGTAAACGGGGTAGCATTAACGCTCGAACGTTGTGTAGAGGCCATGCGCGACCGAGGTCACCACGTCGTTGTTGTTCGCCCCAGCCAGCTAGGGGTAGAAGGCAGCGAAGACGAATTGATTACATCGGGTTTACCCATACCTGGCTACCCAGGCTTAAAAATGGGGTTACCTGCAAAAAGTAAGTTGCGTCAGCATTGGCAGAGTTGGCGGCCCGATTTGGTGCATGTCATTACTGAAGGGCCTCTAGGCTGGTCTGCGCTCAGTGTTGCTGAATCCATGCATATCCCCGTGGTTGCAGATTTTCACACCAATTTTCATAGCTATGGCCGTCACTATGGCTGGGGCTGGTTTTCTCAAGTTATTTATAGTTATCTAAGATATTTTCATAATCGTGCTCAGCTCACCCTTGTGCCAACCCGCGGAATGCGGGAACGTCTGATCGCAGACGGATTTAAACGGCTTGAAGTAGTTGCCCGAGGCGTTGATACCGTTCTATTTCACCCAAAACGCAGAGATGCCGAATTTAGACTGAAATGGGGCTTAGGCCCTGATGACTTGGCGGTCCTCTATGTAGGGCGTCTCGCTGCTGAGAAAAACCTGCCCGTCGTACTGCTTGCATTTGACGCCATTCAGAAGATTGAACCCCGCGCCAAACTGGTACTCGTAGGCGATGGACCTGCCAGAGCCACATTAGAAACGGAGAAGCCTAACTACATTTTTGCCGGAATTCGACGAGGTGAAGATTTAGCTACTCACTATGCTTCTGCTGATATTTTCCTTTTCCCTAGTCTTACGGAAACATTCGGAAATGTAACTTTGGAGGCCATGGCGAGTGGGCTTGCTGTTGTTGCCTATGACTATGCTGCGGCTGCAGAGCATATTACTGATCGAGAGTCAGGGCTACTCGTCCCTTACGATGATACTCAAGCTTTTATCCAAGCCGCTCAAGCCTTGGTCCAATCAGTTTCTCTTAGAAATCGTGTGCGTTCAGGTGCGGTTTTGAGCTGTGAACCCTTGGGCTGGGAGCAAGTGTTAGATGATATGGAGCGAGCACTCGTTAAAACTGTTCACGCAGAAACTCAAGCGATTCTTCCTGCTATCGCTACTCCTCGTTCCCTCTAAGCCTCTCTCCTACTCATATCCTGTTCGGGTGAGAGCGGAAGCTCTTGCTATACTCCTCAAATAATTTATCCATTATAAGTGTGATGACATGCAAACATTGATCTGCGGTTCCCTTGCCTACGACACCATTATGGTGTTCCCCGATCGTTTCAAGAACCACATCCTGCCCGAAAAAATTCATATGTTATCTGTTGCGTTTCTTGTTCCAGAAATGCGTCGTGAATGGGGCGGCACTGCGGGAAATATCGCTTACAACCTTAAGCTTTTAGGGGGCGATCCCATGATTATGGCCACCGTCGGAGAGGACTTTGGACCCTATGCTGCTCGTTTAGATCATATGCAGATTTCTCGCCAATGTATTCGTCAAATTCCTGATACCTTTACTGCACAGGCTTTTATCACGACAGATCTTGATGATAACCAAATTACTGCCTTCCATCCTGGTGCGATGAATTTTAGCCATCTCAATCATGTCGCCGATGCAGCTGGAACGCGATATGGAATTATTGCGCCTGATGGCCGTGACGGTATGTTGCAACATGCCCAAGAAATTTTGCAGGCCGGCATTCCTTATTTGTTTGATCCCGGTCAGGGCCTGCCTATGCTCACAGGAGAAGAGATTCTGAGCTTTCTCTCAGGGGCGAGCTATTTTGCTGTAAACGACTATGAAGCCGAACTTCTTGTTGAAAAAACACAGAAGAGTCTTGCTGAGTTAGCGAGTCATGTTGAAGCCGCTATTGTTACCCGAGGTGCTGAGGGTTCCACCATTTATACCGAAGGCACCGAGATTAGTATTCCTCCTGTCACACCTGAAGCCATTGTAGATCCAACGGGTTGTGGTGACGCTTACCGTGCAGGCTTATTATTTGGGCTGTCTCAAGGATGGTCTTGGGCCAAAACGGGCCGCTTGGCCTCACTCATGGGGTCCATCAAAATTGCTTCTCGTGGGGGACAAAATCACGCACCCAGTCCTGCAGACTTAGAACAAAAATTCAAAGCCGCTTTTGGCGAATCTCTGTTCTGATTGATTTAGGGCAAGATGAATACTGCGTTCCCTAAACGACAGTATCGCGAGTATGCGGCGAGCTGGAAGGTGGGCGTTAGGCTGATCCTTATCATGCTTTGGATTGCGGTAGGCCTATGCATGTGCCTTTTTTTATTTCCCTGTCTAAAATCATCTCGCCGCAGCCAGGCCAGTAGTTACTGGGCTCGCTGGTTCATAT
>Ga0114963_10001064_pt1 | contig 18974 bp, 18 predicted proteins | sample C_131016_EF_Meta_FD_87019 | JGI IMG/M metagenome (GOLD analysis project Ga0114963, IMG submission 87019) | Freshwater microbial communities from Lake Croche, Canada to study carbon cycling - C_131016_EF_MetaG | ecosystem: Environmental > Aquatic > Freshwater > Lake | place: Lake Croche, Canada...
ATAATTATTTTCTTTTCTCTCACCATTCAAGAATAATAAAAGGGAATCGAAGAGAATTATATTATTTTCAAATTATTTCAATAATATAAATTCATTGAAGAGAGATAAAATTAATATACTTATTGTTTTCTTTTCTCTCTTCAATCAAGAATAATAAAAGGAAATCGAAGAGAATTATATTATTTTCAAATTATTTCAATAATATAAATTCATTAAAGAGAGATAAAATTAATATACTTATTGTTTTCTTTTCTCTCACCATTCAAGAATAATAAAGGAAAAAGAAGAAGAATTATATTATTTCCAATTATTTCAATAATATAATTTCATTGAAGAGAGATAAAATTAATATACTTATTGTTTTCTTTTCTCTCACCAATCAAGAATAATAAAGGAATTTGAAGAAGAATTATATTATTTTTCAATAAATTCATTAAAGAGAGATAAAATTAATATATAATTATTTTCTTTTCTCTCACCAATCAAGAATAATAAAAGAAATAGAATAAGAATTATATTATTTCCAATAATTTTATTGAAGTTTGTGATAAAATAAATAATATATTTTGAAAAGTTTTCAATATATTTAGGTGATTGTTTTATATTTACAAATAATTAATATATATATTGCGTAAAATAATTTAAAAAGTACTCATATAGATATTATATAAATGGCAAGAACAAAGCAAACCCAAAAAACAAGCGAACAAACAATTATGACAACCACCCCTGTTGAACTATCAGTCCCAATGCAAGAACCTGAGGTTAAGACCACAAAGGCAAAGAAGTCAAAAAAGCAATCAACCGGTGATGTTACCCTTTCATCTAGTGTTGAAAATGTTGTTTTGGAACAACCACCTGTAGAAGTTTCTTCTTCAGTTGAAAGCACTACTGCTGTTGATGATAGTCTAGTTGTTAGTGAAACCGAAGTTTCTCTTATCAACCAATCCGATGAATTCTTTAAGAAACTTCAAGAGTTGGGAGTTACCATTTCATCCCTTAAGAGTGAATACCGTATTCTTGAGAAGAAGTGGTCTCGTGAACTTAAGGTTGCTCTTAAGTTGAACTCTAAGAGAAAGAGAAAGTCTGGAAACCGTGCCCCAAGTGGTTTTGTAAAGCCAACTAAGATTAGTGAGGAACTTGCAGACTTTCTAGGAAAGGAACACGGTACTGAAATGGCAAGAACTGCAGTTACTCGTGACATTAATGCTTACATCAGAAGTAACCAACTACAAGATAAGGATAATGGTCGTAAGATTAATCCTGATGCTAAGTTAGCATCACTTCTTAAGTTGAAGAATACTGATGAGTTGACTTATTTCAATCTTCAAAAGTATATGAGTCCTCACTTTTACAAGAATGTAAAGGTTGATGCCCCAGTAGAACAACCATCTGTTTAAATTTGGAACCAAAATAAAAATATAAAAAAGAAAAAAATATAAAAAACAAAAAAAATATAAAAAATATAAAAAACAAAAAAATATAAAATAAATTAATCTTTATACTTAATAATATGCGTATTTAAATACTTATAAATTAGTTGTTTAGTTGTATTGTTTTGATTTGGTAGTAATGCAAAATGAAATACCAAAAATATCGTTTTAAATATTTAAAAAAATAAATATTTAAAAATATAAATACTTATTATTATAAAAATGATTAAACCAGTAATAGTTTCTATAGCAAAATTCGAAGAAAATTATATAGAAGAATTTGTAAATTATCATTTAAATGTTGGATTCAATAAAATTTATATTTATGACAATGAAGATATTCCAAAATATCAGAATTTATTAACCAAATATTCAGATAATGTTGTTGTAATTCATATGCCATTTAATAATTATTATAAACCAGTTCAATTATTTGCATTGGACCATTTCAAATTAAATTATTTAACAAATGATGATATTACACACGTGGCGCATATTAATATAGATGAATTTATTGTTTTAAAGAAACACAAAAATATTAAGGATTTTATTAAAGAATATTTTCTTAATAATTGTGCTGGAATTGGAATGAATCTGAGATATTTTGGGTTATCACCAGATAATATAAATACATATACTAAAAACCCAAATATTCCATTATCAATAAGATTTATTGAATGTGATGAAGGTGGTGACCCGTGTATTAAAACTATTTTTGATACAAGATATTTTGATGCGTGGTCGTGGTCTATACATCATATTAAACCAATAAATAATTATTTTGTTAAATCAACAAGTGGAAAAGTAATTGAAGGTCCTTTAAATAAAAACATTGATTTTTCAGTAATTCAATTAAATAGCTATAAATGTAAATCATTTGAAGAATTTAATTTTATACATTTAAGAGGACGACCAGATTTACCTCAAGACCACGAAGGACAAAATGAAAATGTTATTGAAAGATATAATTTTTTTAACAAATATGACAGTAATGACTATTATTTATTTGACTATTATAGTAGATTAATAAATTACGAAGATATATCCAATTATTTTTACATTTGATTAACCAAATCCAAACTAAAAACAAGATAAAAATAATATAATCCTTCAATAAATTTGGATTATATTATTAGATTTAAGGTCCCTTAATAATTGAATGTTTCAAAATCAAAGAAATCGAATCTACAATTATTTATTTGTATCATACTTATTTTTTCGCGATTCAAATGTGGTTGAAGTTTTAACAATTGTTGTATATCTATTTGTTCATTTTTACAAAATTGGTAATCATTATTCAATATAAAATTTACAGCAAAATATTCATCTATTATTTGTGTTTTTAACAATTCTAATAAATTAATAGCGTAAATATTTTGTTTTAAAACATCTAATGAATATTTTTTATTTTTTAAATCTAAAACCATTTATAATATATCCAAAACAATTATTTATATTATATTTATATTTTATTTTATTTTATTTATTCTAATTCACAAACAGATAATCTTAAATTTTTCATTAGTTTGTTATTTTTATTATTTTTTAAGAATAACTCAAAGCATTCAATTCCATTCAACATTGTAGTTGATTTATAATTATTTTCAATTAAAACGTAGAATTCTTCCAAAGTCTTATTTGTTTTATTGAAGTTAATGAGAGAAAAATTATTTTTACTACACCATTCTAAAAATCCCTGGTAGTTATTTAATAATACTTCTTTAATTATAAAATATGCTAAAATATTAGTATTTTCTTTATACAATATTTTTCTTTTATTTTCCAGGTCATTGTCATTATCATACAATTGAATATATTTTAAACCCATAAAATTTAGTATTTTTACTATTTGTAGAAACCCAAAACTTATTTCTAGATTAATAAATAAATCAAATCTTTTTACAAAATCATAATATTTGGTTTTATGAAATATATGTTCCAAAGAGTTCGTTGAATTTACAAAGTAACTACAAAAAACGCAATTCAATATTATTGCCCACGTTTCAGTATAGGCTTCATACAGATTTACTTCTGAATTTACTTTAAAAATTGTTTTTATTTTTTCATTATATAATTCTATATTCATACTAGAAAAATCTAATCCAAAATTATGGAATGTTTCGTGAATCAAAACCTTGAACCATTCTTCTTTTCTAAATATAACAATTTCATTTACTGGTAAACAAGTATAAGTAAATCCTGTATTAGCATTTATACTGCTAATAACATCAATGCGTGTTTTGGGTAATTCCTTTTTTAAATCGGTTAAATAAATATAAATTGTTAATTTATTGGAACATTTTTTGAAAGAATAATTTTTTATTATATATAATAAAACCATTATTTTATCAACATAACTGTTATAAATATTAATATCATTTTGGGTTATTATTTCATTTTCCAATAAAAAATATATATTTATTTCTCTTCCAAAGAGAGAAAATGAATATAATAAGTCGTAATTTATTGAATTATCTATTTTATTTAAAATACCTTGAGGAAAACTGAGAGAATTAAATAATTTGGGTTTCGGTATTTCTTTTTTTGATATTATCTCTCTAATTTTTAAATTATAGAAGTTTAATCCCTTTTGTTTTTTCAATTGTTCAATATAACCATCCGCTGTTTTTATTTCATTATATAATATTTTTACTATATGATTTGTTTTTTTATTTCTTGCATAATTACTAACACATTTATTTTCTAAAAGCATCTTTATTAAATAATTTGAGGGTTTTGTAAGATGGTTCATTATATTATTTTACTATTTTATATTATTCTCACTATTTTTATATTTTTATTTTAATTCATCTCTCACAACCATTAATATATCAGATACAACTGGTTCTTTTGATTTAGGTGCATATATCAATTTAGCATTCTTTGTATACTTCAACATCTTCTTCAAATCTTCATTTTGATTGAATTTTGCTTGAAAAGCAGATTTAAGTAATTTATCTTCCTTGCCAGAGTCATCAAAACTCTTATCTATTTTTACTTCTTTTGGTCTAATCAATTTACCTAAATATTTACCATTTTTACTGCCTGCTGCTCTTGCCATTTCAGGGTTTTTAGATAATTCTGTTCCAGATTCGAGAGTAAAAGATAAATAATATTCACGATTATTTTCTTTAAATTTGTTTGCTTGATAATAATTTTCTACACTTTGCCATTTGTAATCATCCAAATTAAACGGTTGTGGCCATAAATTATCTAATTTTTTACGCCAATCCGGTATTGCTGCTAATTCGGAAAAATCACGCACACTTTGTTTTGGAATTTTCTCTCCACTTCCTAATCCTGGAAGTTTGTGTGATGACGATAAATGATTATATCTAAATTCAATTTCATCATCATATAAACCCTTTATTTTGGATTCATACAATGTTTCAAATTGTGGTTGGTGAGTGATAATTGGACCGGTAAATTCTTCCTTGAACTTAATAAATTCTGGTATTAAACTGAAAATGCCGGAATTTTTTTCCATACATTTATCAATGGCCAACTTTTTAATATCATATGGTAATTCTTTAAATGTAAAAATTTGCTTCTTCTTATATCCAATTAATTTATAATGAGAACCATTATATTCAACCATTATATAGTATTCTGGTTCAAATTTACCGTCTTCTTTAAGCATAGAATCATTTAATTGACCACAAGTTAATACATTAAATAAATCCCCAGCATTGTATTGTTTACTATCTAATATAATCATTTTAATATTTAAGATTCGTTCAAACGTTGAAATTGCCCAATCATCTGCCCAAAACTCGCAAGTTCTAATTGCTTTTTTGAAACCGTTCAAATCACGAATTTTTTTCATAATTTTAAATTCATTCAATGATTGTTGTGATGTTTTTTTTTGTCTGATGAGTCTATCACTTTGTTCTTTTATTTTCTTTGCTGCCTCAACTATACTTGTTCGTTCATACCGGTCTGTTGTTTGGTCGTATTTTTGTTTAAGGTCTTTGTGTTCTTTGGCCAATTCATTAATTTTCCTTGTATCATCAAGTACTTGATTGTTTGCATCGTCAAATATTTGTTTATACGTTTCAAATAATTCTTGAGTTGATTCCTTTGACAATTTATCTCTCAATTTGTTAACTGTAGTTTGTTGAGCAATTTGACTAAATGCATCTCTAATTGTAGCAAATAAACAATCACCGCCGCCTTCATTATCAACAATATAATAATTATTATTTTTCATAAATTTTTCAATCCATAAGTCAGTATTTTTCTCACTATAATTCTCTTTTATTTCATTTGCGTCTTTCTTTGTTTCTTCTTTTAACATTGCCGGAATTGGAACACCTTTTGTTGCTATAAAAATATCTTTTCTAATTTCAGGAATTACAATTTCTTCATATTTCCTTAATAATTTTTCTTCTTCATATTCTTGCTCTTGTTCTTCCTCTTCCCCTTCTTCTTCATTCTGCTCTTCTAATAATTCTTCGGGAACTAATCTTAAGTTTTTCAACATTTCATTATTAACAAATTTATAAAGCAATGGATTATCCATTTTTTCAACATCTAAATTATTGTCTTTATCAACAAAATTTTGAAGATTTGATGTATTTAATTCATATAAACCAATTTGAACAACTTTATTATTTGATTTCACTAAATAAACCGGAAAATATGTTATATTTTTATCAGCATATGTATTTTTTGCTTTACCAATTGCTATAATTATTTCTATTCTTTTAATTTTAGAAGTCTCCATTTGAATTTGATACAAAACTGCTTCTTTGTTTATGTCATCCTTATCTACTCTTTTCAATTCAGGATAATTTATATTTTCATTTAATTGAGATAATACCATAATATATTTATAAAATATTAATATTTTAAATAATAATAATAATTTATTATTTAAAAAAATAAAAAACTGTATATATAATGGAATTAACTTGTGTTTCATCTTATTATGAAGTAAAAAATAAACATACGCATAACAAATATAAAGAATGGTTTAAAAATACATTATCAATCAATTGTCCGTATGTATTTTTTACAACTAAAGATAACATAGAATTTATAAACAGTTTTAGAAAAGATTTACCAACATACTTTATAGAATGTAATATTGAAGATTTCAATACTTATAAATATAAAGATAAAATGATAACACATCGTTTGCATTGTCCAAGTGTTGAATTGAATTTGATATGGAACGAGAAGTTATTTATGCTACAAAAAGCCGCAAAATTAAATCCATTTAATAGTCAATGGTTTAAGTGGATAGACGCAGGAATATGTATATATCGTGATATAAAACCACCAACGACTCCATTTCCAAATATTGCAAAACTGAATGAATTACCAAAAGATAAATTTATATTTTCATCATCACAAACGAATTGTAATAAAATGTACATTCATCCTAAAAATTATTATCACTATATTTCAGGTACATATTTATTACATATTAATATTATAGATGAATTTATTGAAAAATATATAAGTTATTTAAATAAAATAGACTTTTCGACTAATATATGGACTGACCAAGTCATTTTAACACATATTTACAATGATTATGATGATTTATTCTATGAATTATGTCACGGTTATGGTGAAATTACGAAATATTTATCTTAATTAGACTTTATATTATTTTTTCATTGAGAGATAATATAGATGGTAAAAACAATATTCATAGGAGCCACATTATTGTTGCTATTATATATTATATCATCTGGAGATATGATATATAAGTTTATAGAAACATCAAAAATTTTGCAGGAAAAAGTGGGATTAAGGATACCTTTTTATATGTATAATTTAGCAATATTTTGTGTTATTTTGCTGAAAATATTTGGTTCAATCATAATTTTATATTCAATATGGACAAATAAGTATAAAATTATAGCTTATTATGTGACTTGGTTATTTATTTTATTCAATATAGCAGCAACATTGTTATTTCATATTTATCCATTTGATAAACAAAAAACGAATCTATTAAAAAACATATCTATAACTGGCGGGTTTATATTATTGTCATATATTCTTTTGAATGAGAGAAAGAGTGAGAGATAAAGAAAATTAAAGTTCTAAAATATCCATAAATTTGAATATTGATTTATTTGTCAAACTATTATATGTTTTTGGGTTTGAATTCGCAAATTTTTCAACTGTTTGAACAAATGTTAATCCATCAATTTGAGTATCACAATTAGTAAACCACTCTTTTTTGTATAAAATGGATATATTCTCAACAATTTCATCAACAACAGATTTCTTATTTTGTTCATTTACTAAAGAAACCACTTTTTTGAGTAAGTTAAACGTTAACTCAATGATTTTATCTCTAGAAATAATTTGATTAATGGATAAATTAATAAAAAACGAACTTAAAGACTTTCTTCTCTCATTCTCCCGATTAATTCTACAAAACATATCATAGTTTTCTTCAGCACTTACATACTCTATATTATCAAAGACATCTAAATATTTATTCAAATTATTTACGAAAATAATTTTCATCAACGCAAATTCTGAAATTAATTTAGTATACAAATCAGCATATAATTTTGAATAAAAACGATTATTAGAAGCTATTTCAAAAATAGAATTACCAATTTTTATCATATCTTCCTCACTAGTGTTATCTTTGATTAATTCGTCTAAAATGATATAAATGTTGTTACATTGCTCTTCATAACTTTTTTCACTGATTTTGTTTAAATAAGAACGAATTAAATCAATTTTACCATCCAACCCTTCTTTTAATTCTATTTTTGTAGATTTATATGATTTTATACTTTCCCAATCATCGCAATTTACATTTACAAATTTTTTCTTTAAAGAAGTATATTTGGTTGTATTTGTTTCAGAAATAAATTCAGTATCTTTTTTTTTAAAAGTAGGTGTTTTTATGTATGTAGGAGACCCAACTTGAACGGATAAATTTGAAATCATACTAATTAATTCATCTGGTAAATTAATATTGAAACCTTCAAAGATTATATTATTAAAATCTTTTAAATCATATTTTAACATATATTATTTATCATTAATTATTGTTATTCGTTTATATTGTTTTTCATTTTTATGCATTTGTGAAAATATTTAATAAAAAATATATATTAATTCATAATTAACTTAAAAATATTATTGTTATTTATAACATTGGAATGTTTAAAGAAAATAATAACGATACTGAAGAGGATAATTATATTTATGATACTTCATATGAAATTAATAATTGGGAAGATTTAGATATTCCTCCTAATTTATTAAGAGGAATATTTGCTTATGGTTTTGAAAATGTCAGTCCTATACAAAAAAAAGCAATTAAACCTTTAATTTTAAAAAAAGATATAATTGCTCAGGCACAATCTGGAACTGGAAAAACCGCTACCTTCACTATAGGTGCTTTGGCCAATATTAATTTAGAAGAAAAAAACGTTCAAGTACTAATTTTGTCACCAACCAGAGAATTAAGTAAACAAACCGCAAATGTTATCAATGGTATAGGTGTTATGATGAATAAATTAACAGTTCAGACACTCGTTGGAGGCAATTCTATTGATGAAGATGTGTATAACTTAAAAAACAAAGTTCCACATATCATCACTGGTTGTCCTGGACGGGTTTATGATATGTTAAGAAGAAATGCAATTGTCGGTAAAAAAATTAAACTTGTTATTTTGGATGAAGCCGATGAATTATTTTCTTCAGGATTCAAAGAACAAATTTTCAACATATTTCAACATTTTAACCCAAATGTTCAAGTTGCTCTTTTCAGTGCTACATTACCACCATATATTCATAATATTGTTAATAAATTAATGCGTGACCCTGTTCGTGTTTATGTAAAAGCAGAACAATTAACATTAGAAGGTATATCACAATACTATGTCGCCGTTGATGATGATATACAAAAATACGCCACATTAAAGGATTTATATTCATATATTTCTATGTCACAATGTATTATATATTGTAATAGCTTAAAACGTGTAACTGACCTATATGATGCTATGACGGAAGATGGATTTCCAGTTTGTAGAATTCATAGTGGAATGGAAAAAGGTGAAAGAGACAGCGCTTTTACAGATTTTAGAACAGGCAAATATAGAGTATTGATTTCTTCAAATGTCACGGCAAGAGGAATTGACATTCAACAAGTGAGTGTTGTTATTAACTTTGATGTTTCAAAATGCGTTCATACTTATCTTCATAGAATAGGACGAAGTGGTAGATGGGGAAGAAAAGGTGTAGGAATTAATTTAATTACAAGGAGAGATATTCAAAAGTTGAAAGAAATTGAAGGGTTTTATAGTTGCCAAATAAACGAATTACCTTCTACAATTAATAATTTAATAGGATAATCATTCGTATTAATTTTATAAATTTTATTATTCTATATATCATATAGAATAATGAATACTACATATAATGGAACTATATCAAATATTGAAAAAATAAATGACCATTTCAAGTTGCCGATTTCATACAATGATAAAAAAATGTCATTGAATGCAAATATTATTACAGACCTAGAATTAATACAGACATTAGACGCTTCATCTAATCCAATTTATAATTATGTTTTTCAACCAAAAACTAAATTCGGTGAAAAAATTCTAGAACAATTTGTAACTCATTATACAACAGACAACCGGTTTCTTAAAGATAGTCAACTTTTATTGAAAAAATATAAACCACTTAATGAAAAATATAATTTAAATAATATTATTGATATTTGGGATGAAATTAAAAATGACAATGGGTTTAAAGATAAATATCAATACATTAATTGGCCATTTTGGGAATTTCTTAATAATTCTGATACATTTCTTCAATTTTTAAGTATTTACAATTTATCATCACCAATTATTTCTTTTTTAGTTCCTGTTTTTATTCTGATTGTCCCCTTTTTCATTATTAAATTGAAAGGAATAACACTTTCATTAAATGAATATATCGGAGTATTAAAGGTTATTTCATCTAATCACGCAATTGGTAAATTATTTACACAATTCAATTCTGTCAAATTAGAAGAAAAAATATATTTATTGGTAAGTGCGTTTTTTTATATATTTTCAATATATCAAAATTTACTAACTTGCATTTATTTCAATCAAAATATGATAAAAATACATAATTATTTTGATGATTTAAAAAAATACATTACTTATTCTATTGAAAATATGAAAAATCTTCTCTCTTATACATCAAAATTAATTAGTTATTCAGATTTCAATGATTGTATTAACGAAAACATTTCTACTTTAAATAAATTTTATAAAAATATTGAAAATATTTCACCATATAAATTATCTCTCAATAAAGTCTTTCAGTTCGGCAATATTTTAAAATATTTTTATGAATTGTATGATGATGAAACTTATAATAAAGCATTCTTATACTCTTTTGGGTTTAATGGATATATTGACAATTTAGAAGGAATTATTTGTAACATTAATTTAAAACAAATAAACTTTTGTAAATTATCCAAGAAAAAAACTAATTTCAAGAATTCATATTATCCAAACTTGATAAATAAAAATCCAGTATTGAATAATATTGAAATTGATAAAAATATTATTATAACTGGTCCAAATGCTAGCGGAAAAACAACTATTCTAAAATCAACATTGATTAATATTATTATCTCTCAACAAATGGGTTGTGGATTTTATTCTAAATCAAAATTAAAACCCTTTAAATATATTCATTGTTATTTAAATATTCCAGACACTTCAGGAAGGGATAGTTTATTTCAAGCAGAGGCTAGACGTTGTAAGGATATTATTGACATTATTGAAGATTATAATTCTGATTCACATTTTTGTGTATTTGACGAATTATACTCTGGCACAAATCCATTAGAAGCCGTTGTAAGTGCGTCGGCATTTATGAATTATTTAGTTAAATATAAAAATGTAAAATGCATTTTAACAACTCATTTTATTGAAATATGTAAAATTTTAGAAAAGAATAAATATTTCATAAATTATATGATGAATACCGATTTTGATAAGGATAAAATAACATTTAATTATACATATAAACTTATAAAAGGTATTTCAAACATTAAAGGCGGAATAAAAGTATTAAAAGATATGAATTATCCCCGTGAAATAATTGATAATTGTAATTCGTATTCTTAAAAATATTTAAATATATATTTTTTCTAATAATGGCGTTAAATAACTTTTTTAATATTTCATCTTTAGTTTCTTTAGGAATTATTGTTTTAATTATTTTTATTGTTAAATATTTGCTTAACAAAATTGAAGAACAAAGTCACAAAATAACTTCTATGTTTAGTATTATTTCTACAATGGCAGGTGAATTACAGTTAATTAAAAATGTTACCAGTAATCAAGTTAACATTAATCAAAATAAAAAAATAGTTATTCCAGACAATGATAGTTATAAAGGTGATGATGAAGGAACTGTTAATGATGATGATGATGATGATGATGATGATGATGATGATGGAGAAACAGATGATGATACTGATGAAGATACTGACGAAGATAATGATTTTGATGATGAGGACGATGATGATGAAAATACAACTGTTGATGATGTAGATGTTGAAGAAGTTAATTTAGAAAAAAACAATGATAATAATAATGAAATAATCTCTCATAAATTTTCTATTTTGGAAGATAACGTTGAAGATAATAATATCAAAGTTATTAATATTAGTGATAATTATAATATTTTACTTTCCAATGATGAAAACTTAAATATCGACAACGAAAATTTAGATATTAATGTTGAAAAAATAGATAATGATAATAATAATGAAGAAAAACCATTAGTTATTGAAAAAGATGGATTGGATAACTTGAAGAGTATTAATATTATATCAGATAATGAATTACAAGATTATAAAAAACTTTCTGCACCCCAATTGAAAAAGATTGTTGAAAAAAAAGGGTTATCAGTTGATACATCAAAGTTAAAAAAGAATGATTTATTAAAATTATTAGAGGTAAATTAAAATATAATTGAATATTATATGTGGGGAACTTGTTACGGAGCATCAAATAATATTCATTTTGACTTTCCACCAATTATGCAAGATGGAAGAAATTACTCTTCTTGGCAACCAGAAGCTGTTGTAAATGATAACATTAGAAAACAAGAAAATATAAAAAGTAATTGGGAATATCGTAAATTTTTAACAAATAACGCAATGCAAATTATGAAATATAATAATCAAGAAGCGTGCAATGATTTAGGATTACCTTCTCATATTGAAAATAATAATAATCCTTCAACAAATGTTCCATTTTTATACAAATCTGTTATGGACACAAATAAACCAGGATACGGATATTGTAATAGTAATCTTAAATCACCATATTTATCAAGAGAACAATTACAATCCAGAATGGTATCTCCTTCTATAAATTTTAAAAATTTAGCAATTACTGAAATTGCAAAACAAAAATAAAAACATTACTCTTCAATAAGCATTAATCCCATAGCAGCGTAATTATGTAAATCTAATAATGTATCTTTAATGTTTTCATCTTCTATTAAATTAATACCATTTTTACTTATCGTTATTGACCTTTTCAATTTATCTTCAATTCTCATTAATATACCGATAATACCATATGTAGCAAATGAATCACCATAATCAATATTCTTTTTTCTAAATAATTCGAGTGCTTTATCCTGAATATCTCTCATTTGTTCAACTCTATTTTTCGGGGCAATTACTGTATTTTCCATTTTTATATTAAATATAAAATTATCTTTAATATATTTATTTAAATGTATGTGTATTATGGTCCCATTCTTTATATCTATTATTGAATACTCTTAACCCTTTGTAAATATTATGAGCATCATAATGGTTTTTCCCTGGACATTCTTTAATAATCTGTATTTTTAAATTATTAGAATAATAAATTCCATATCTTTTTTTATTATAATTTCTTATATTTAATACATCAGTTAAAACACGCATAATACTCCAGTCCCAATAACTATATGTTTTATTATTATTATAGTTTAATACATACCAATCAATACATTTTTTTAAAATAATACTTCTTTTTTGTGCAATTATAAAATTTGGATTAAAATTCATATTATCCATATATGAAGTGCAAGTAACAAAATCAACTCCATACTCTATAAAATTTCTTAACGGATACAACGGTTGATTGTCTATATCACTATAAACACCTCCATAAGTATATAATATACATACCCTCCAAAAATCAGCCTTTATAGGTCCATCTTTTAAAAAATCAAATATATCACAAAATAATTTACAATAAGTATTTAATAGAAAGTCTTTACACATTTCATCATTATACAACTTAATTTCATACCCAGGGTTTAATTTTTTCCAATTATTAGAATATTTCTCCATTTTATCTAATGTTTTATTACAAAAATATATGGTTTTTGGAAAATATGCTATAAATGGATAAAAATTTAATTTTATATCAGGCAAATCGGGGTTCTTCGGATAATCCAATGCATCAATTGGGAAAGAAGTAAAATTTCTTCTAGGTTTATAATTAAAACAATTTTTATTCAAATAAGTTAATTCAATTATATCTGGAAACCCATTAAATGTAGTTCCAAAATTATTTCCGTGAGCGTGAATTAAATAATGTGTTAATGTTAATTTTCTTAAACATTTTATTTTATCATTATAATTTGTTTCATAACCATTACTAGTTATTCCGTGAAATTGAATTATCATTTGTTTAATTTTTTTTAATTGATTTTCATCAATGTTTAACAACCATTCATATTCACCTCCTTCTATATTCATTTTTAAAAATACATTATTATAAGTATCAATCAAATTATTTGTAAAACACGATATGTTCTGGTCGTTGTTGATAATAAAAATATTATTTTCTTTTATTTTGTATTTCTCAATGAAATCATCCGAAAAACTTTTACTATCATTTTCATCTTTTCCAACTGAAATATAACAATCATATTCTTCGTCAACCACTCCTAAAACATAACCATTATTTAGATGACCACCTAATCTACTCTTTTTATTAAAATTATAAACCTTTAATAATTCTCTATTAAACATATAATTATAAATATATTAAGACAATTATAATGAAAGTTTTAAGTATTGATGTTGGAATAAAAAATTTGGCATTTTGTCTGTTAGATGGTAAAACGGCAATTGATAATTTTAAAATAAATAAATGGAATATTATTAATCTTACTCAACAAAATGAGAGAAAATGTTGTGAAGAAACTAAAAATATAATATGTAATAAACCTGCAAAATTTATGAAGAATGACAAATGTTATTGTTTAAAACATTCAAAGAAAAAAGAGTTTCAAATTCCAGATTCAAAAATGAAACCGTCTTTTATTAATAAACAAAATATCCAAACATTAAATGAATTGGCGAACACTTATAACATAAACTATAATAAATCTACAAAAAAAAAAGAATTATCTACACTTATAAATGAATATCTTCAGAAAAATTATTTTGAACCAATAGATGCACCGAATGCAAGCAAATTAGATTTAGTAATTATTGGTAGAAATATTCAACACAATTTTGATAGCATTTTCAATGAAGAAATTTCTACAATAGATAAAGTTATAATAGAAAATCAAATAAGTCCAATTGCAAATCGTATGAAAACGATACAGGGAATGATTGCTCAGTACTTCATTATGAGAAATAATAATATAGAAATCGAATTTATTAATGCTTCAAATAAGTTAAAAGTAGGATTAATTGATAAAGAAAATGATAAGGATAAAAATACAGTCAAAGATAAAAGTGAAAAAAACACTTATAGTGAGAGAAAAAAACTAGGCATTATTAAATCTATTGAGTATTTGAATTTACCTAATTTCAATGAATGGGAAACCTTTTTTAAAAATCATTCGAAAAAAGATGATTTAGCAGATTGTTTATTACAAGGATTATGGTTTATTTCATCGACTTTTTCAAAATAAGTTTATATATTTAATATTCGTTAATACTTAAATTTAATGTTCTTAATGATAATAAAGATATGGACAATGAAATTATTGATATTTCTTCATTAAATGAAAATTTAGATGACACCTGGGATTTTTCATTTAAAAAAAATAAAAATTCAACCAATTTCGGTGGTGGTATTGAGTTATTGATGAATGATAAGAAAAAGGACACCTCAAAAAGTAGTGGGGATATAGACATTGATGATTTAAATATTTTAGAAAATGAATTGAATGATTTAGCTGATGTAAATATTAGTTCTAATAAAAATATGTATGAACCTCGTAGTGACTTATTTAATAAGAATTTGGGATATGATGATAATGCTGATGATAGACATTCCGTTAAATTTGATGATAATATAAATATAGGTCACGCTACTGCTGAAAATGGGAATAATGAAAGTAAAACGTGGGATGGTTATTCAAAATTCAATAATATTCCAATAAATCCTGATAAACAGATGCCTCAACAACCACAAATGAATAAAGAAGAATTACTGAGAGAGAAGTTTAAATACTTAAGAAGATTGGAAACATTAGAAACAAAGGGTATCACTCTTACTAAGAAATATTCTATGGAGTCTCCTTTAGCAGAAATGCAAGGTGAATATGAAATGATTATGGAAGAAAAAAGTAAGAAGAATTCAATAAAATTTCAAGGAAATATGCTTATGGCTTTTATTAATGGTATTGAATTCTTGAATAATCGGTTTGACCCATTTGATATTAAATTAGATGGTTGGGGAGACCAGATAAATGAAAATTTAGAAGATTATGACGATGTTTTTGGGGAACTCCACGAAAAATATAAAAGTAAGGCTTCATTAGCACCTGAATTGAAGTTATTATTTCAACTAGGTGGTAGTGCGATGATGGTACATATGACGAATACTATGTTTAAGAGTTCTATGCCTGGAATGGATGATATTTTACGCCAAAATCCTGATTTAATGAAACAATTTCAAACTGCTGCTGTTAATTCAATGGGACAAACAAACCCAGGATTTTCTGGTTTTATGAATGGAATTATGAACCCAGAAGCACAAACAAGTAGTATAAATATGAGTGGACCACCTCCACCACCAATGTCTACTCAATATCAAGACCCGATTAGTAATCGTAACGGAAACAATAATTCATCAAGTAAAGGAAGACCATTTTATAGTCCCAATGTAGATGATGGGATTAATATTAGAGAGAACTATAGTAATCCATATGAGTCAGAAAAATCAATGAGATCTTCTTCTTCAACTCGTCCAGAAATGAAGGGTCCAAGTGATATTTCTGATATTCTTTCCGGATTGAAAACAAAAACTATTAATATTCAAGAAACTACTCCTCAAAATAATGATAGTTATATTAGTATTACTGAACTTAAAGAACTACAATCTGAAGGGAATATGCCAAAGAGAAGTAAGAGGCGACAAAAATCTGATAAAAATACATTGAGTTTAGATATTTAGTTTTTATTATTTATTAAATGTATATGATTATGTTGAAGAAAAATTTGTTTGATAAATAATTCACAAAAAAAAAATTGATTTACATTTATTATTTATAACCAAAAGTAAATAATAAACGAAAACGAAAACGAAAACAATACCAAAAACAAAACCAATACCAAAAACAAAAACAATTTAAAGAAAAATGACCGAACGAAAATTGAGAAAGTTTGTTAATAATCCTGTTTATCAACCAAATAAAATTCAATATTTATGTAATCAAGAATATAATAATATAAATTTAAAACCAAAATTCCAAAGAGATATTGTTTGGGATATTTCAAGAATGAATTGTCTAATTCATACTATAATGAATTGTAAATCAGTTCCTGGATTATATTTATATACTTATCAAAATGAAACACATTTAAATAAAAATAACTTACCGTACAAATATGAATGTATTGATGGACAACATAGATTATATGTTGTGTACAACTTTCGCAATTCAACATTTTTAGAAGGTACCAAAAATATAATTCATTGGTTATATACTGATGAAGAAACTGGAGAGAAAGAGATTGTATTTTATAAAGAAACGGATGATACAAAAATATGGATAGAAGAATATAAAGAAAGCAAAAAAGAAGATAAATTTACAAAATTTAGTTATATGACTGAAATAGAAAAAAACAGGTTCGATGATTACAAATTAGATATAAAATATTTTGAGAATTATATGAGTTACGATGAACGAAAAGATGAATTTAATTCACTACAAAATGGCATTTTAGTAGAAAAATCAGATAAACTTAAAAATTTTAATACGAAATTAATAAAATTTTTCGAAGAAAATAATTATAATGAACAAATGTTAAATGAAATTATTATAAATAAATGCACGAAAAAAGCAAAAAAATATTGGATTCAATGGTTAGCGAGGTGTGTATTATTATTTAAATGTGAAATAAGTAGTAATTATTCAAAGACATTTCTAAAAGCAGATGCCACAATTGGAAAACATATTGAAATGGATAAAATAAAATTGGATAATGAAGAGGAAAACGGATTTAAAAAAGTATTTGATAATTTTAGAATTATAATAACGTCTGAAGAATTAAATGGTAAATTATTCAATCCTACACAATTATTTGCAGTATTTGTTTTTATAAAAAATAAGTTATTAAATCGTGAGGTTGACAATGGATTTAAAAATGAAATTGTAGAAACATTAATTAAGCATTTATCTGAACCCCAACCAAAAGAATGCAATATTTTATGGGAGGGTTGTTTAAAAGAAAACAGAACGGAGTATTTTAATAAAATTTTAAACACTTTAATTCTACAAGATAACAACAATATATAAATAAACTTACAATAAATATAAACAAAATATAAATAAAAATTTTTTTATTGTTTTTACACCTTTTTACATTTCAAACGCCGATTTTATAAGTAATTCTTCTTAACTTTTCTTGTTTTATTTTTCGCTACATATTTTTCTGGTCTTTCATAAGCACCTTTGAAAATGTTTTTATATTTTTCTTTAGGTATTTCACTAATTACTTTTGTAATATTTTCTTTTAATTTTATATGAGTTAAACCATCTAACTTTTGTAATCGTGATTTTAACATACTAAAGTAGTTTTCTATAGAATTGGTAAAATGTTGATATGGAACAGCATATAAAATATTATTGTGTTTATTTACTAAATCTTTTATTCTTTGATTTCTATGACTACTCGCATTATCCAAAATAATTAATTTATTCTTATATTTTCCTGTAATAAACTTTTCTAAAAATTCAATTAACCTATCTGTATTTATTCCACTTTTTTCATATAAATCCCAACCTTCAACACCATTTACAGAAATAGCAAATATCCCAGTATATTTTTTGAATACTTCTTGAGATTGCGTTTTTATGATACATCGTTTTCCTTTTTCACTATAACAATGATTTCGTTTTTGTAAAGATTTTATACTTGTTTCATCAATACAAATATATCTTCTATTTTATGTTTTTTTATTTCTTCATAAAATTTCTTGATGTTTGCGTTTATATCAATATCTTTACCAAAACGCTTTACTGGTTCGTGTCGTATTCTTGTGATTTTCAAAGTTATAT
>Ga0114963_10001072_pt1 | contig 18885 bp, 12 predicted proteins | sample C_131016_EF_Meta_FD_87019 | JGI IMG/M metagenome (GOLD analysis project Ga0114963, IMG submission 87019) | Freshwater microbial communities from Lake Croche, Canada to study carbon cycling - C_131016_EF_MetaG | ecosystem: Environmental > Aquatic > Freshwater > Lake | place: Lake Croche, Canada...
GTACGGGCATAGACACCGGTACGGGCATAGACACCGGTACGGGCATAGACACCGGTACGGGCATAGACACCGGTACGGGCATAGACACCGGTACGGGCATAGACACCGGTACGGGCACAGACACTGGGACTGGTACAGACATCGGGACTGGTACGGGCATAGACACCGGCACGGGCACAGACACTGGGACTGGGACTGGGACTGGGACTGGGACTGGGACTGGGACCGGGATTGGTACGGGTGGCGGTGGCGGTGGCGGTGGCGGTGGCAGAACGCCCATATCACCCATATCACCCATATCACCCACACCAAATCAATTTCAAGCTCAACGTTTAGCAGATGCTTTTGCTATACCATCATTAGCTAATACTTATTATGGCAAATCAAATTTTGCTACTCAAAAAGTTGAAGTCGATGAAGAAGGTAATATTGTAGAAGAACCCTATGAACCTGTTGAAGGCGGTTTAGAAAAAACTTCTAAAAATTTATTAGCCAGAGGCGGGCAAATTACAGACGATAGTACCAATCAACTTATGGCTTTGCTTAATCAAATTATGGGGTCTAAAAATGAAAATAGACTTACTGAAGATGACCTGTTAAATATTGTAAAAAGGAGTTTTGTATGAGAATTATCACGGGCTACGACTATATACCCGGAGATCAAGATGGTGAAGGTAACCAGATTAGTAATGGTTATTACGAACCAATTTACGAAGATGTTCCTGATTACAACGAAGACTTATACGGGACTGATGCGGGGACTGGGACTGATACGGGGACCGGGACTGATACGGGGACTGGGACTAAGACTACGACTAATACCTCTGATCCTAGCTTTTGGAGTAATATCCTCAATAAATTAAAAGTCAATGGTAGCGCGGAACAATTAGCGGGCATAGCAAGCTTAGCGGGCGTAATGGGTATGTCGGGCAACAATGGTCAACAAGGTGTGTACAAAGGTTACCAAGGTGGTATACCAAATTACGTAGCTGAACGAACCATGAAACTCATACCAACCACAACAACCATACCGGCTACGGGTACAACTCCTGCCCAGACCGTAGCTCGCCGACCCGGCCAAGGGGGGATTGATTACTTCTCTCAAATGCTATACAAAAATGCTCCCCCTACTGCTGCTACTACGCATGCCAATGGGGGTATCATGCACTTGGCAGCAGGTGAACCGGGCACACTGGGTAACTACTCTGATGGCGGGCGGCTTCTACGTGGCCCGGGCGATGGCGTGTCCGACTCAATTCCTGCGACAATAGGGCAGAAGCAACCAGCTCGATTAGCTGATGGAGAATTTGTAGTCCCCGCCCGCATAGTCTCGGAAATTGGTAACGGTTCAACTGAAGCTGGCGCACGTAAACTTTACGCAATGATGGATCGCGTGCAAAATGCACGTAAAAAATCCATTAAAAATGTAGCTGCTAACACTAAAGCAGCTAAATATCTACCTACTTAAAAGGTATAAAAATGGCAACACAAACAGCTCCCGCAACATCTGGCTCAGCCAATACATCTACTCTGTCCGAATGGGCGGGTCCGTATGTAACCAACATGCTTGCCAAAGGGCAAGCTTTATCAGATACACCTTATCAAACTTATGGGGGTCCACTTACTGCTGGAGAGTCCACACTACAGAACAAAGTATTTAGTGGATTAGGATCACTTAGCATACCCAGTAACCTTGGGGGAAGTTTTAGTTCTACTGGCGCGTACCAATTACCACAAGTTAGCGCTAATGGATTAACCAACAATAGCAATGCTGAAACTCCCGGCATAGCTAGCCAGTACATGAACCCGTATTTGCAGTCTGTTTTAAATCCACAGCTAGATGAACTACGCCGTCAATCCCAAATTACACAAATGGGCAATGATGCTAGATTAACGCAAAGCGGTGCTTTTGGTGGCAGTAGACAGGCAATTATGGATTCTGAAGCTCAACGTAATTTGATGCAAGAACAGAACAAGACTGTTGGTCAAGGCTATGCCAATGCTTACGATAAAGCTATGGGTCAGTTCAATACGGAACAGAATCAAGCAAAAACTTTAGTTGACTTGATGGCTGACCAAGGTAAAACTCAACGTGGTATTGAGTCTGAAGGAGTTGCTGCTGACCTTAATGAGTTTAATGCTCAGCGTGATTACCCGCAAAAACAAGTGTCGTATTTAAATAGCCTTATACAAGGCTTGCCAATCTCAACTGTAGCTAATGTCCCACAAGGCCAAACTGGTATACAGCAGTTTACCGGAGGTTTGAAAGATGCTACACAATTGTTGAGAGACTTAAAAATTATTACTTAAAGGCAGACTATGCAAATAAGAAGCGCTAACGCTGGTTTTATGGACTTGAACAAAGCCTCAGCCGCAATCAATGCCATACCCCTTGTTAAAGAGAGCATTCCTGAACTGATGCAGTTGGCTAACGGTAAAGTACCGGGAATTCCCGGCTACTTGGCTTTGGCTAAATTACAGCAGATACAACAGCTCGTGCAGGACCTTGGAACAAAACAGCCTCCTCAAGGGACAATTAAAGACAACATAGAACAATCTATGTCAACCATGATGACCCAACAAGGTCAACAACAGCAAGCTCAACAGCAACAGATGCCCCCGGGCGGTATTGCTTCTTTAAACCGCGTGCCTCCTAATACACCACAACCTCAAATGCAGCCCGAAGCGGAGCCGCAACAAGAAGCTGAACAACCTGTGGAAGCCGCGCATGGTGGCATCATGAACGCGCACGTTGACCCACGCATGTTCAACTTTGATGGCGGTGGGATTGTTTCGTTTGCAAAGGGTCTAACAGTTACTGATGAAGAAAAAGAAAAACTGCGCAATCAAACAAAGATGTATATTGAAGCCGCACAGCAAAAAGCGGTAGAGGATGAAAAACAAAGGGCCGCAAAAGAAAGAGATGAAATAAGTAGGAATGCTGAAAATTTTAATGAAACAGTAGGAATGGGGGAACCCCCTGCTCGTCCTAGTTTAGCCGGGGGTATTAGAGCAATCTCTAATGCTATAGCTCGTCCCTTACCTCGCTCTATGGCAAATGCTGATTCTGGCGATGCAAATGATCCAAGTTTTTCAGCAGTTTCGCCCCTTGTTCCACCGCCTGCGCCCCGTGCGCCGCCCCAACCTGCTCCTAGACCTGCGCCAGCTCCTGTTCCAACAGTAGGACCACTGGCTGGAAGTCCGGCAAAACCTGCCGGTGTCCCAACAGAAGGACCACTGGCTGGGGGACCAGCCCCACAAATAAACAAAGATGATGCTGTTGTTGCTTTGGCTAACAAACTTACGTTGGCTAATCCCGATGCGGCTCAAGCAAAAATTGACCGAGAGGCGGCGATACCAGCAGACTTTGACCAAGCTAAAGCTATTAAAAATAGACAAGAAAGGAACGTAGCACTTGGTATTGGTACCTATGGAAAAAACCGTAGGGCGCAGTTGGATCAGATGAAAAAAGAATTTGAAGCTAGCCAACCTACAAGCATGGATAGAGTGCTTGCTTCATTAGGCGCATTTAGCCGTCCCGGCGCTCGTGCGGGCGATGCATCTGACGCTTCTTACAAAATGATAGAAGCAGAACGCGCAGCTCGGTTTGAGTTTGCTAAAGCCCAAGATGCGGCTAATGATGCTATTGAGAAAATTGATGAAGCTGTGCGTACGGGTGATGTTGCGGCAATTACGGCTGCAGAAGCAGAAGCAACTAAAGCTAAACAAACAGCACTAGAGAAAAAAGCAGAATTGTCCCAGAAGGTAGCTGACAATACTAGCGCCGCACAACGTACTAGTATTTCTGCTGCGGCTCAAATTACCGATGCGCGTAATCGCGATGAGGCTTTGCGGAGCATAGCTGAGAAAAATAACGTTAGCCAAGAAAAAGTAGCGGGGATTAATTATGCTGCTCATAAATATACCGCCGACAAACCAGATGCAGGCGAACGCGCATTAAGAGCATATATAGACGTAAAAAACAAAAATGGCGAAGCTGCAGCAGACGCATTTTTGAACGACACCGAAAAAGTACGTGCTGCCGTTATGGGTTACAAGTACACTGGGCCTGATAAAGGTGTTCAAGATGAGGCAAAAATTTTGGCCGAGATACGCGCTCGTACCGATATCATAGATAGAAAGTTGCAGAACGCTAAACTGCCACAAGCAGAACGTGACGCGCTCATGCAGCAGCGCAGAATAATAGAGAAAGAAATACGGTCAAGCCCGGGTTTTGGTGGCGTGCAGATTAATGATCCATTTAAGAAATAATGCCTACATTACAGGAATTTTTAACGGCGGCTAAACCGCAAAATCCGGGTGTTTCTGATGCAGAGCTAACAAACTACTACAGCAGAACGTACGCGGAGCAACCCGCTGCAACTGCATCGCCTACGTTGCAAGAATTTCTTACGGCTGCTAAACCAAAAAATCCGGGAGTTGCGGACAGCGCGTTAACGGACTACTACAACCGGACTTACGTTAAACCGTCAACCGAACCTACCGAATACGGCGGGTTCTTTGGTTCAGCGGGCACGGCTCTAAAAGAACGCGCAGCTACAGCGCTGCCTGCTGCAAAGTTGTTTACTGGTATAGGTGATCAAAAAACGGCTACAGACGAACTTGCTAAGCATAAAGCTGCTGCCGAAAATGCCTACAAACAAGTAGAGTTTGGTGATATTGGTGATGCTTTTAAGCAAGGTAACTACGGCGATGCGCTAGGCAAGACCGTTGAGAAATTTAAAGAGGTAGCGGGTTCATCGCTAGGTTCTATGGCCCCAGCTATGGGCGCGGGCGCGGCTGCAAGTCTTGCCGCAGGAACTGTTGCTGGGGGCGCTGCCGCTGCGGCCATTGGTATACCCGCCGTTGCGGTAGGTACCGTGGCTTTTGGTTTAACGGCTTTAGGTTCTTATTTAGCAGATAACATATCGCGCCAAAAAGAAGAACAAGCCAAAGCAGGCAAGCCCTACGAAGATATTAAACGCATTCCCGCAGTAGCTGCCGCTGCTGGTGAAACAGCATTAGATGTTTTTGGGTTCAAATTCTTTAAACCATTGGGTCGTCTAGTCGGTATCAATGGTAAGGAAGCTGCTGAAAGCATAACCAAAGAAATTATTCAGGCTGCTACACAACCTAAAGCCTATGCCAAAGCTGTTGCTACGGGCACAGCCAAGGGCGTAGCATTTGAAGTTCCACAAGAAGTAACACAATCGGTTCTTGAACGATGGCAGGCAGGGTTGCCGATAAATCCATTTGACGACCCCGAAGCAGCTAAAGAATACTTGGAAGCAGCGGGCGGTGCCCTTATGTTAGGTGGGCCGTTTGGCGCTTATAGCCAAGTTAGTAAAACTCGTGCAGCACGAGCAACACCCGAAGCTAAAGCAATACTTGGATATGGGAAAGAACAACGTGGTAACAAACTTACACGTGATCTAGAAGGAGAACCAGATGCTACAGGACCTGTCAGTCAACCAAATGGAACAAGCGTTTCGGTGGTTGGAAAGCCCGATGAAAAAGGCACCGCCGAAGGAGTTACATCAACTCAACGAGGTGGAGTGGATGTTGCTGGAGCAGATGTTGCAGGGACTGCTGGTGGAGAAAAACCACAGTCCAGTACATTAAATCAACAAGGAACTACTGATGTCAACGAAACCACTGAAACCCAGCAAACAACGCCGAAAGGACAACAAACGTCCGCCCCCTCCTTAACTGATGAGCAAATTGATGCCGATATAGCCGGTTCTGAAGAAGCCTATAACGATGTTCTTGAACAAGCTAAAAGTTTGTTAGCGTTACCACTAATTACTGATGCACAAAAAAGAACGCTTGGAAAACTTCGTTCAGAATTAAATCAAATAGACTCTAAAAAAATACAGGGTGAAGAAGTTGGCGGTATGCGTTTTAGTGACGCAGTAGATAACAAAATCAAAACTGGAAAACAACCCCGTGCGATGCAAGGGGAAATGTTCGGTACGCCTAAAGCGGTAAACATGTTTGTTGACATGGCACTAGCTGTGGCTGGGCAGGACCCGGCTGTAGCAATCCAGCGGCTGCAAGAGTCTAAACAACGCTTGCAAGATCAGTTGGAGTCCGATGGGTTCGATAATGAATGGGCCATGCGGATAGGACGTTCGCTTGGCTTGAATGCCAAGAAATCTATAGATCAAAAACAAAACTTGGCCACTCAGTATGTCCAGCGTTCTTTTGCTTCCATAGACCAAGCGATTGATCAACTAACGCCTCAAGTAAAAGGCCAGCCTCGGGCTATGCAGGGCGACTTGTTTGCAAATGACGCCAGCCCAAATCGCCCTGCTGCGCCCGAAACGCAAAAAGAAACCATAAAAGCTCCAGATGTTAGTACTGAACACGTAGAAACTACTGGCGCAGGATCGCAGGGCGACTTGTTTGCAAGCAAGAGCCAACCAAAAGTTGAAGTAACTACCAAAGAAGTTGCGCCCGAAACTTCTATTGACAACAAACCAGAGCAGTTGTTTGCAGACGAAAAGACAGCTGAACCAGAAACTGCTGCGCCCGAAACGCAAAAAGAAACCATAAAAGCTCCAGATGTTAGTACTGAACACGTAGAAACTACTGGCGCAGGATCATTGGTTAAACGGTTTTTTGATGCCATAAAATCTAATTCTCCTAGCTCTAATGAACAAACAAAGCATCAAGCGGTTAGGGAGATAGCACGGGATTCTTTCCTAAATTACGATATTACCGAGCCGGGGCAAAAATCTTCCCCCGGGATCAATGCAGCTTTTCAATACTTAGCTGACTTGGTAGGGGGTCAACAAAGTTTTAACGACTTGCTATCTAAGTTAGAAAGTGCAGACCCAGCCACACAACGAGCATTACTTGTAAAACGTGGGTTACCCGACCTTACATCACGCAAGGCGATGGATAAGTTTGCTACTGATATCGGTAAAGAGTTAGAAGAGTTGCCCGTAATTAAGGCACTACCGCCCGGTACAGAACGCACTGGCGTTTCTGTGCCTACGCAAAGTAGGTTTGCTCCTGCTACAGGTGAAGCAAAGGGTGTGATACCCCATGTCGCCGAAATTACTGTACATACTAAAAAAGCTACTGAGTATGGCACTACCCCGGAAGGTAAACCTCGCCGTCCCAACATTACCGAGGGCGAGAAAAAATACATTGTTGAGGATACCAAGCTACGTTCAGCATGGCGTTTTATAAAGCAGTCAATTGCCAACAAAGGAACCCCATCCGTAGAAGCGCTTGCAGCTAAAAACTACATGGATAACCCCGGACGCGAAACCTTTGGGGATGTCCTTAATGATCTAGCTTATGACATAGCCTACGAAGAAGCCGCTAACCATACCTTCTATGGCGAAGGCGGTAAGTACGCACTTGCGTTCCAAAAATGGATCAACGAAAACTTAGACAAAAGCACGGTAGATACGCTTAACAATCTGATCGAAGATCAGAAACAAAACCGCGTTGAAGAAGAAAAGTACAACGCTGCAGTAACGGTATACAACGATAAGATCAAGGCTATAAAAACTAAAAATGCTGAAGCAAAAATCCAGAAAGCTGAAAAAATTGCTAAGGTAAAGCTTCCACGCCCGCCACGTATTAGCAATCGTATTGCGGAAAGCGAAGATACAGAAGAAACGCCAGAAGTACAAACTTCTAAAAAAGGACTGCCCCAGTTGCAGATGCTTGCCGAAGTTCATCCATCAATTTTGCGGATGATCAAAGCCGGGGATTTGAATGGGGTGCTTAAAGTTTTGGCAGAGGCCAAAGGCAACCCGTACTATGCCGCATTAGCAGAACGTCTGCTAGAAGCAAATGTTACTGCTAAGACTAGCATCATTAAAGCGGATGAGATGATCCCCTTGTCCAGTGATCCTAGTGTAAAGAAATCCTTTACGTCACAGATTAATACAGTTGTGGACATGGTCAATGAGTCCATGCCAAATGTTAACCAAGAAGTTCTTACTAGCGCACTAAAATCAGAAAGCTTGAATGACGTAAGGGCAGCGTTAGCTGAAATTGAATCTGGGCTATCTAACGAGTCACAGAAACAAGTTGTTGCAAATGTCCGTGCTTTTGTAAACGAGCAGTACAACTGGATTGGTAAGTATGACCCAGAGAGCGATACGATCATGTATCGCCAAGGTAGCATAAGCAACCATCTATTTCTACATGAGGTTATTCATGCAGCTGCCCTGCATTTGCTTGACGATCCTGATAGCTTAACTGGCGTACGCAAAGACGCTTACAAGCAGCTCGAAGACCTATATAACCATTCCAAAGGTATCTTGTCATTGGAAGGTATCAACGATGGTAACACTTACGGGTTAACTAACCTGCATGAGTTTGTATCGGAAGCGATGACAAACCCAGACTTTCAGTATTTGCTGCGGGGTATCCGTTATAAGGCTGCTCCGTTCTCGCTGTGGGATACGTTCTCTCGTGCAGTAGCGAAGTTGTTTGGTGTTAAGCCGGGTTACGAAAGTAACGCAATGGTCGAGGCTATGAATGCTACCAACATTCTTATGCGTGGTACCTCTTCTCTGGAAGGGCCTTCTACCAAAGCAGTGGAGGCTATGAATAAAATCATAGCCAAAGAAACTAGCAAAGAATCACGGGCACTAAGAGCTGTACCGTCTGGAGTACAGACTAATATTAATACCATTCGCCATTTGTTTACAGCCTCATCATGGGATGACGTAAGGGGCGTTTTGAATAGCCTATCAGCAGACCTACGCCCCAAGTTCATAGGTTCGCTTACGTTGCGTCAGATCAATGATCTGGTTAAAAACAGGATACCGCAGATAAATTCTTTTGTGCAGAGGACCGAACAATTTTTAGCACACAAGAATAATATTCTGCAGGGGTCAGGGAACATTTCTAAAACTTGGCTCCGTATGCAGACCAAAGACCCAGAAATGTCTCGTAAACTTGCAGCAGTCATGCATGAGGCAACAATCATTGAGTTTGATCCTGCTAGTTTTAACCCTAAAAAAGACAAACTAGATACTGAGACTAGAGCTTTGTTAGCTAAATGGGGGGCCTTAGACTCAGAAGCTAAAAAAATATACGCCCAAGTTAGGGATTTTTATGTAGCTAGGTACGCTGAGTACCAGCAGATCATGATGAGACGCATTTTGGATATGCAGAAAGCTGGCGTATCTGAAAAAACCATCATTAAAATACGAGAAGAATTTGAAAAGAGCAAGGGCAAGGGACCCTACTTCCCGTTGATGCGGCACGGGCGTTTTTGGTACGAAGTAAAAGTTGGAAAAACCCGTGAGTACTATATGTTTGAAAGCGCTGGTCAGAAGGAAGCGCATATCAAAGAACGTTTAAGCCAAGGTGATGGTGCTGTTGTTTCCGCCGACGGTAGCGAGTACAAAACCGCCATGGACCTCCATGCGCGGCAATCTACGTTTCTTAAAGATACGTTCCAAGCAATTGATGATGCCAACTTTACTCATACCGGTGGTAATGTCGCCAAGGAAATTTTAAAAGACACTATCTATCAAAACTTTCTATCAAACCAACCGGAGCATAGCTTCCGTCGGCAGTTTATGCATCGTAAGAACGTAAAGGGCTATTCAGAAGATGCACTGCGTAATTTTGCAAAGTCATCTTTTCACATGGCGTATCAGCTATCGCGGTTTAAGTTCTCCCCAGATTTGTTTTCCACGATAGAGGCAGCAAAAATCCAACTTAAAGATAGGTTTGATCCCAATAAACCGGGGTTTGACGTCAAGCTATCTAGAGAAAAAAATGAACTATCCGATTACGTAACTGAAGTAGACAAGCGCCTAAAGCTGCTGCTCAACCCAATCGACATGGGCAGGCTGCCTACGCTTTTCTCTAACATAGGATTTATCTGGTACTTGACTGCGCCAGCGTCGGCGATAACCAACGTAGTTGGCGGAATGATAATTGGGTTGCCTACGCTTGTTGGTCAAAACGTACGGCTCAACCCCGGCAAGTCTTACGTAACGGCAACACTAGAAACGCTTGGGCAGATGAAGTCAGTAGCTGCTCAAATTTTAAGCACAGGGTTTAATACTAAAGAAGGTATTTCTGAATTTTTCCCTTCGTTGAACCGTTCTACTGCACTTAGCGACATAGAACATGATGCTTACAACCGATTTGTTTCTGATGGTGTGATCGACATCACTGCTACTTATGACCAATCGGGTCTAGGTGCTGGCCCAACAGAAACTTATGGTGGCAAGACCCAAAAAGCCATGACAATTCTTACGGCGCTATTCCACAACGCCGAGCGATTTAACCGTGAGATCATGGCTATGTCTGCGTTCCGTACGGCTATGGAAAAACGCAAGGGGTATACCGACAAGGGGGTTGCGTTCAACGAGTCTATTGCTGAAGCTAAGGATGTAACAGAACGGTCTATGTTTGACTACTCAGTAGCAAATAAGCCAAGGTATTTGCAGGAAAACGCTACGTTAAAAGTGGTCCTTCAGTTCAAGCAGTTTCCCCAGCAGATGACCTACTTCTTGGTGCACAACTTCTACAACATGATGAAAGGGGCGGACAAAGCAACCCGTCGTGAAGCTACTGCGCGATTTGTTGGAACCATGGGAATGGCGGGCATTTTCTCCGGGGTAACTGGTCTCTGGGGTTTCTCTACTGTCGCAGATATTATGAATGCTATTGTGAACGGGTTGTTCAAAGAACCTGATGATGAAGAACCGTTTGATTTCCAACTAGCGTTTATGAACTGGGCTATTGACACATTCGGTACCAATACCGGTACAGCACTTACACGCGGCATTGGTAACGCAGCAGGGGTTGATGTTGCCAGCCATGTGAAGCTAGATGACATGTGGAGGCTAGATTCCCGCAGGAATAATCAAGACCAAGTTCAAGCGTTGCAATCTTTTATGATCAATTTGCTTGGTCCAACAGCGGGTCTACTCATCAACGTAGCGGAGGCTAACAAGCTATACAACGAAGGCCATATGGACTTGGCTATGGAAAAAATACTGCCCGCCTTCTTGCGCGGCCCTGCTATTTCGTACCGCTATGCCCAAGAAGGCGTACTAAACAAAAGCGGCGATGTACTGATAAACGAAGTAAGTCCGTTTGATTTAATGATGCAGTCTCTGAGCGTACGCTCCGCAAAACTTTCAGAAATCCAGTACTACAACATCACTATCAAGGGTCAAGAACAAGCGGTGCAAAAAGAACGTCAGAACCTGCTTAATTTATATGCACTAGCGTTTATGGCCAATGACTCAATTACTTTGGACAAGGTATATGACAAGATTGATGAGTTCAATGATAAACATCCTAGCTTGGATATCCCATCAAAGTCATTGACTTCAACAATCAAAGAGCATATGAAAAAATCGTCTGAAACAGAACACGGTCTGTACATTGACAAGAAGCTCCGTGGAACCTTAGACGCCCACGACTACACGTCGAAGCTATAAAAAACCCCCGCGAAGTTTCCAACGCGGGGGAAATACCATCAAGGAGAAGCAACTAGGTTGCAGCGGTAGTGTACCGTTTTTTTCTCCATATGCGTAACCCCCGGATATTGTCCTCAATAACTACTTTGATGATCACGGTATAACCAAGCCGTGCCATCTTGCGTTCAATTATTTCTCTACCTGTAGTCACACCCACACACGGTATAAAGAAAGAACTCCCTACCGTAAATTCCCGCCAATCTAGTTCGTAGGTGATGCCATCAATCTTCATCAGGAGGCAGGTCGGTAATGTCCGACACAGGTACATCAACAGAAGGCTGCACACCTAGTTTAGATGCGTCAAACTCCAACACTTCAACAGGCGGGGCATGCATATCTGTACCAATGTCAATACGTGTACGGGTGGTGCTAATGTAAGAACCTTCTTTGTTCAATCCATCTAGTAGGTCAATAAACGTAATCTGTCGGTCTACACAGAATTCTTTAAGCGCGGTACGCACAATTTGAATACGCTCGGTGTCCGGTTCATACCGGACAATGATCGATGACCGTGGCTGAACAATCGGGACGGCGGCAATGCCAGACTTGGATGTACTGTTGCGGTTGATGATCAGAATGTTCATGTTGTGCTTCAACAAGAACTCACCAATGACGGCAGCATAGTCGTCCATAGTCAATTTGGTAGCCGATTTCATTACTTGTACTTCAGCAATTATCCACTTGTACACACGCTGTATATCTATCTCATGGAGGCCCAGCTTCTTAGCAATCATCGCGCCCGCTATGTTGGATGCAACCATGCCAGACCAGAACCGTTCGCGGGTATCAATCTTAGCGTCTATGTCAAACTTAGCCTGTATCTTCAACGCCATCTCCACGCATTCCTCTAGGTTCTGTACTAGGAACTGCGCATAGGATTCGCCCGCTAAACCATAGTTGTACTGCAGCCTACCAAATATACGTTTAGCTTCTGCTTTGTCCAAGTTGTTCGTTGGGTCAATCCTGTACTGCATGAGGCGCATCAACTCACCTTCAGATGTGGCCTTCATTGATTCCAACTTATCGATCATGCTAGAGTTAGAAGTAGACACCATCATAGTTGCCCAGAATCCTTGAGACTCACGCTCTTCATTTACAGATGCTTTCATCCTACGGCGCGGGGTTCCTTGGGTAACGCTATACGCCATATCCGAAAAGTCATCCCCGCTCATCTTGGTAATCTCGTCCACCCCTAACGGTAGGTTACACATGACTGCCATACGATGTAGTTTTACGTTTAACGTATCCCGCCATTGAAGCATCAACTTATCAGGATGCCCCCATACGCTGTTCATTACCTGAAGAATAGTTGACTTACCCGTGCCCGATCGGTTGTTAAGCAGGTTAATAATGCCGCCTTTAAGACCTAGAAATTTAATCAGCGGTGCACCGAAAGCTGTAAATACTGCAAATGCATGAGGTTCAAACCCCGGCATGTTGTAAGTGTTAATGACACTTTTCCATTCATCCAAACTACCGACTGGGTTAAGAGCAGCAGAAACTTCTACTGTTGTCTTAGACGGTGGGCTGTACCTTACATAGCCCGGTCCTATCTCCCGTGTACCCAATATAAATTTTGAATCCTCATCTGTCCACCCAAATTGCTGACGCATTGTTTCTACCTCTTGTACTATTTGTAATTCCCTAGCGCACTCCACCACGTAGTTGGTGATGTTTTGCATTTGAGCTTGTCGGGCTAAGACCCCGTGGAAGGAAACCCTTTTACGGAATTCATCCTTGCTTAAAAGTTCCTCTGTAGTAACAGAAAAGTCCTTGGTGCCGTCTCGTGGCAGGGACAGACGAAGCAAAATCGTTTCACCTGCTCCGGGGTCATACAGACGCTTGGTAACAAATAGATCGTACTCGTACACACAAACAATGGCCCGCTCTCCGTCGTCGTTCTCCTCATCCTTGGAATACATATAGATACCGCCGTTTTTTCCACGGAAATATTTAGTCGGCATGCTTGGAACGACAAACGAAGCTACGTTACCGTTAGTGCTATCTTTCTGCTCAATGACAGCGTTATCTTCAGCTTTAGCAATCTCATACCCCAAAACTATTGGAGACTTGATGGCCTTCCAATGCTGGCAGTCCGGGCAAACCCCACCACGAAAGTCGTTAAATGTATCGCAGGTGTATGGGCCCTTGATAGAACCCGCCTTACGCTCGGTCTTGTCGTGGCTATAACCAGAATGCTGCTGGGAAATTATGTGTATGGCCTTCTCACCATCTATGCAATGCTTAGCAATAGATAACCCCGCCCGCCATAAAGGCTCCTCAACACTCTCCTGATTCTCAACAATATATTGCAACTGATTGCAACCGGTGCCTTCAACTGTTTTTAAAAGGATAGTCTTAAAACGGGATTGCCGGTTACCCAGCATGGCCTTAGTAAACTCGTCTAGTTTGGCTGGAGCATGCGCTGGTTTAGCCGGAGCAATTGGGCCCATCAGGGTAACAAAGTACTCAAACGTAATTGGCTCAGCCATGTGCATAACAACTACGTCATGCGCGGAGTCATCTTTAAAATTCTTGGTATCCGGTATTCGTAATACACGAGCAGCGTCTGCTGGAACAGCAGGGTCTACTATGAACTTATGCTTCAAACACAAAGCTTTGAATGTCTCGGCTACGGGCAGCCACTTATCTTTTTCTACTGGCTCAGTCAAAGGCCAGTAAACATGCCAACCACGGCCCGAGTCCACAATCGTTGGTCGTGGAAGTTTTAACGTCTTACACAAATCTTTCAAGGCAACCATGCCCGCTGCTTGATCTATGTACCCCTTTATACGCCCATGCTTATCAGGCGTGGCTTTAGTTGGACCACAATCTACGTCTAAGAAAAAAGACTGTAACCAACCACAGTTGACTGCTTCCCTACTGCTGTCGTCAATAAACTTGCCAAGGGAAAAATATGCATCACGTTTTTCATTTACTAACCGCTCAGCTTCATCTTTAACTTCTTCTAGTGTTTTAAAGTGGCTTTGCTGTGGGTACTTACCATTCGCTAGGGAGAATACGCAGTACCATCCATCTGTTGAAGGGACAACACTACGAAGTAATTCAATATCTGCCATTTTTGAATCCGATTACCGCCAAGAGAAAGGGGGTGACAAGGGCGGACAGAAACCCTATTCGCTCCGTCGAGCTAGTCACCCCCGAAACTTTACCGTTTTGCCCGCTTTAAGAATTGCTCTATAGCTTCTTGAAACAATGGCAAAGGGGGGTGTGTCCCATCAAACCAGTTGTAGACTGTTTGACGGGTAACCCCAAAAAAGTCACTCACATCCTTAACGGGAATACCTTGCTGGATACAGTATCGGCCAAGGCGTACGCCCCAACTTGCACCATCGGCACACTTGTTGTTACGGATAATTTCCTGTGAGTAACCACGGAAAGCGTAACTCATTTATCATCCCCCCAATCGTCCACCATTGCGGCTAACCCCGCCTTTGGCTTGGGTGCGGCTTCCTTGGTTTTCTCTGCCCGCTTAGTAGGAGCCTCAAGTATGGCGGCAGCAGAGTTAGCAGGTGCTACTAATTTAGGCAGTGCCGGTGCGTCCTTCTTAGGAGAAAAGTTCAACTTACTAGCGCTGATAGCAATAGGTGACTCACCTTGCTCTACGCATGTATCATAAGTTTCCTTATCCAGAAACTCAGACTTGGAGAAAAATAACTTGGGGAAGTCGCTATCTGTATCAAACGTTAAACGCGTAATCAGCATGTTCAAGTTATATCCTGAACCCGCCACATATTTAGCGTACTGCAGGAACGGCATGCTCTCGATATCGCCCTGACCAAACAAAGATTTTTGTGGCAGGATTAGTTGGTAGATATCCCCCGCAGGATTATTTGCCAACACTACCGCAAGACGCATAGAGTAACGGCAAGACGCGCGGCCAGAACCGCCGGAACCCTTGATGGATTGAGGGCAATCTTTGCAGCGAGAGTGCTGGGGGCTTACAACATCTGCATCGGGGCGCTCACCATCACTAGACCAGCAATCAGGAACGCTAGTCTCATCGGGGTTGTACTCATCGGCGTAGTACGACTTTTGCACGGTGCGCGAACCGTTCACGACAATCACATGCATGCTAGGGTCTACGTTTTTTGCAATCTCCTTGCCGCCATCAATCAACCGAAACACGCGCCCACGCATAGTGATGCGCTTAACGCTACCGCCAGAAGCTGAAAACGATTTGGTGAAATCATCTAGCTTGACGTTCTGCAGATGGGCGGGGAGGTTATCTTTAAAAGTTGCTACATTGTTCATTTCTTACTCCGTTGATGACTTACGTTTAACTGTTACCGTATACCGGCTATCCACATTCAGACCAGCAGGGTACTCGTCTGGATGATCGCTTAGAAACTGCTTCATGTTCGCGTTGTTGAGGCGCTTAAAAAACAGTCCGAAGGCTTTGTGCCTATCTACCATCTGGTAAATAGCTTCCCAATTACTTGGGTTATAGTTACTGACAACACGCTTAATGATCGTGGCATTGGCAGTGGACATGCTGCTTAAACCAGTCTTAGTTAGTGTGTCAACAAGTGAATTCTCTATCTCTGTCATGCGGTCTTCGAACACTTTGTCCTTAGAGGAAAAGTCTTGCTTCAACCGCTCTCGTTGATTACGTAGATCAATATATTCAGCTGACAACTTATCTACGGGATCATCTTCTTCCATTGAATACTCCTAGTGGTGATGGGGGTCTTATGATAGGGCTTGTACTTGACAAAGTCAAGCGTCTTCAAGCTCTTTACGGTACAACTCAACAATTTTTTCATGGTTGTTGATGTTGTTCTGAAGCATGGTGTACAAGCGGCGTTCCACTGGACTGCCCTCTATGTGCACCACCGTCATAGGGTTACGCTGACCCGGTCTGTCTATACGGGTATTGGCCTGTAAGTAAATCTCAGCAGACGTAACGGGAGCGTACCATATGATTGTATTGGCGGCAGTTAGGGTAACCCCGTGTGCCGCTGCCTGTGGTTGTATGATAAGTACTTTGGGGTCGGGCTGTTCTTGGAACCGCTTAAAGATATCCGTGCGGTTGCGTACCTGTACATCGCCATGTATCACATCGCACGTCACGCCCGCTTTGAGCAAGTATTCATGTAACCTCAGAATGGTGTGCCGATACGGTACAAAGATCAGCACTTTGTGGCTGGACTCTTGTACAACTTCCTCCACTACTGCTAACCGGTTGCTCACATCAAAATCTACAACCGCCCCGCTATCTGTGTACACAGCACCGCCAGATATCTGAAGCAGCTTGTTCATCTTGGCTGCTGCATTGATTGAACTTATATCCTCACCGCCCGCTTCTACAAGCAATTGGTTTTTTAACTCCTTATAGTATTTAGTTTGTTGGGGCGTTAACGGAGCATGCCGACTGGTATATGTAACGTCAGGCAAATCCAAGCATTGTGCTTTCTCAAACCGAATAGCTGGCTGCAACATATCAAACACAATCTGCTCTGCATTTGGGCGGGGCATCCAACGAAATGCACCTACCTTCAACATAACAGACTCGCGATAGTCACCTAAGAATCGCGGTGCCCGTGTGGGTACACACATCTTACCTAACCCGTATGCATCGACTGGAGACTGCGCTGCGGGTGTACCCGTAAGCATCCATAACCAAGTGTCAGGCGTAATTAACTTACGCATAAGCTTCCACCGTTTGGTAGTTACATTTTTGTATGCGTTAGCTTCGTCAATGACAACTAGATCAAATGCATTACTGTTAATAGCGTACTCCGCAATAGCTGGTAAACCATCGTAGTTGATGATTACAAACTCAGCGGGGCCAGTAACAATTGCTTTGCGTTTATCAGAACTACCATAAGCAACATCCACTTTGCGGTGTAGCGCAAATTTAAACAAATCAGCTTGCCATGCTGACTGCATGATAGACAGTGGGCATACAACCAATACGCGCTTGATAAGACCAAGACTTAGTAGATAGTCTGCCGCCCAAATAACTGACGCAGTTTTACCCGTGCCCTGTTCATTAAAACAAAATGCGCGGGAATTTTGTATCAGGAAATTAGCTGTTTCTTTTTGATGGTCGAAAGGTGTGAAACCCATGGGTCTGGGCCACTTATAGTTTTGTATTGTCATTTTTTGTATTGTCATTTTTTGGGCTTGTTTATTTTTACTGTATGGTCTGAATTACGGCTGAATGAACGGTTAGCGCTGGGAGATTTAAGACTAAGATTGCTTGGGGCATTTGTGCCACCCTTAGATAGCGGTATAGCGTGGTCAATGTCCTTGCCTGTTCGGTCAATACCCTTAGCATCCATAGCCCGCCTTGCCCGCTGGCGTTCCATTCGTTTTGGTAGTTCACCTCGTTCTTGCTGCTGCTCGTATTCTTTTTTGTAAGGCCGGGGTTTGTTTACGTATGGCATTTTATTTTCCTCTAGTTAAGAAGTAATATTAATCGGCGTATTTCTGCCATTGCAACTTTAAGATCACGCTGGTATTGCGCAATAGTTTCTTCCTGCTCTTGCATCTGCCGCGCGGCCTGCTGATTACGGGTATAGGAGTCTTGGGCAAATTTGGCTAGGGTCTCAAGGTTCCATGCGGCAAAGTTAGGGGCGTCCTTCATTTGGTAGCTTTCAAATAGGGTGAGTTTTGACGGGGGCGCATTGCGTTTGCGTGCGGGATAATAGTTGTTGGGGCGTCGAAGAATACACGGTTTTTGAGGCTAAAGCTGCTATGAAATTTCTCGGGGTACATATCTTTTAATGTGTCAATATAGTCCCGAAGCGGTTTGTTTTCTTGCATGTAGGTGTTGCCGTTGCCTACTTTACTCAGCGCTATGAGTGTCTTACGCTGATGCTCGTTGAAGGTGTTGCTGCTGGCGTTGATGATTGCTTCGTTGGTAGTCATTTGGATTCCTTCGGGTTGGGTTTAGGGCAATTAGCTGGCGGGGTAACAACGCACCAGACGGCGCTGTGTTTTCTTTGGTAGGACGCTACTGTCCATCGGTCAATATAAGCATCGGGCATACACTTCAATGACGCGATGATCGCGCGGTGGTCTGAGTCAATACGTACCGCTATCTCGGTAGCTGTAAGCCCATCCTCAACCTCGCGTAGCAGTTCACGTATCCGTATTTGATTGGACTTTTTCACGGTCTTCTTTCTCTTTATTTCTTTTTGGCAGCGGCAGCCATCCTATACACCAGTCACCCCAAAAGCCGACAATGCACACCCCGCCACGGGTGAGCACCAGCAGCTTGGTATCTTTTGGCGGCGACGGGTCACCAGCGTGTGGGTAAAGAAACTCCCTGCCGTCCGCGAAGTAGCGTTGGTCAGTCATTTCTCTGTCTCCATTTGTGGCAAGGTATACGTTAAAAAGCGCACCGCAGTGTCTCCGTCTTTGAGCAACACCGTGA